>ULVN01119288.1_pt1 | contig 12052 bp, 12 predicted proteins | sample 1959491 | NCBI WGS metagenome assembly ULVN01 (sample SAMEA4835787, study PRJEB28245) | human gut metagenome | biome: gut microbiome; material: fecal sample | place: Denmark | collected 2008 | reverse complement strand
CAGACAATTGAACGCTTGCCAAAAACAAATTTCAAGCGATTTTATTTAAAATACATTACGTCTGTTCAAGATAAAAATCTAGAAAGTGAATTTAAATACTTAACTTCGCATAACTCACTTGATATATTGAATCTTGATCGATTGATAAATAAATACTTAGGCGAGATGATGACGAAATGATTAGTGCAAACGAAATTCAAAAACAGTATGTAGCTTTATATAAAATCATCAGGAATTATATTTGGCCGTTTCGAGTTATAAATTGCTTAGCTGACTTAGAAATAGCTGTATATGAAGCATTTCCAGACGTAGCGGATATAAACATTAAATTCCAGCGTCTAAATGCCGAACTTCGCGAAACTGCAAAAGAAGACGAAGCTATGAGTAAAGCTTTGAAGGATTTTGACAAAGTCCTAAAAGACACTGATGATATATATGCTAAGTTAAAACAAGTTAACGAGGTGGGTTGAGATGAAGTTTATGAGATGTTCAACTGAATCAGTTGCTAAAGATAATCTGGAGAATAAGGATAGTATTCTCGGAGACAATACATCTATCTACAATAGTTGTATAGAGAAATTAAAAGAAGCTATTTTCTGCTTAGGACCTATAGCAAAACAGGATGAACTCGCAAAGGAAGCTATCGCTAACATCAGTGTAGTGATATTTGATTTGCAGTAATACTGGAGGAATTAACATGCCAGACCTCAAAACTGTTGAGGATTCAGATTGTAGTAGAATTCAAAATCCGCTATTAACATTTCAAAAGGAGGGCGTCGAAAGGATGCGTACCTCCTTATTGTCATGTACACTTGAGAATTCAAATGACGCTAAAGCCGCCATACAGCAGGTAACAATTCTCAGAATCTATCACCAAATATCAAGAATAATCCGATATCTTGACCTCATGGATAAGCTTGAGGACAAATTATACGAATCAATTGAATATACCATAGATACATCACCTGCAGGTAATCCATCGACTTGGTTCCAGCTTCTACGTATTCAAGAAATTTTACAGAAAAACATGATTGAGTCACACAAGCTGCTTCAACCATATATGGATTTAACTGACTTCACAATTCCAGAGCTTGTAAATAGCCAAAGATCTGCTGATCCAGAAACGATGCTTATTCCGTCTGAATCAAGGGATAAACTGAGAACTAGCGCACAAGCAATTTTAGTGGAGTTAGAGGCAGGGGATTTAGTTTGACTGATTCAATACAAAATTTACCAGAGCGAATCAAATCTATCTATAGTACATGTTCTGAACAAGAGCAAGTATATCTCAAGCAAATATTGATTGAGCTCAGTCAAACTGGGTCTTCACGAACCTATGAAAACATATGGCTGTCCGACTTCAAAGAGGTACCAGTTAGTATCGATCAATTCATATCCGATCCGGAATACTTAGGTAAAACAAATAGAAACGGAGAGGCTGTGTATCCATTTTGGAGATCAACTCTCAGAAATATATTTAACGCCGGAAATAAATACAATGAGATAATATTGAGCGGTGCAACTAGAATCGGTAAAACATCAACAGCTAATGTCATAGCAGCTTATATGCTCTATCGACTGATGCTCTATAGAAACCCTCATGAGTATTTCAAAAAGAAGGAAGTATCTAGGTTCAGCATAGTATTTGCTAATTTGACAAAAGACCTTGCTTTTGGAGTAGCATACCGTGAATTCAATGATACATTGAAAGAGAGCCCTTGGTTCAACGATCATGGGTCGTTTTCTAGAAGTGAGAGAAATTTCTACTATGTGCCTGAGGGTGACAAAATAGAGATAATCGCTGTCTCTGATTCCGCACAGGCTCTTGGTAAACAATGTCTCATAGGTAGCACAAAGCTTCTTACACCCGATGGATACAAGTTCATAGATGAATGTGCTGGTACTAATCAAACAATTTATCAGTTATGTGACGGTGAACTGGTTGAAACGGACGCAGATATAACGTGTACTAAGTATGTTGACGAAACAATAAGAACAGAGCTTGAAGATGGATCTATAATTGAGGGAACACCTGATCATAAAATTATGTTATCTGACGGAAGTTATAAAGAGCTTCAAGAATTGACGAGTTCAGATGATATATTAGCTCTAAATAAAATCGAAGCAGGTCCAACCAATGTTAGATGTGTGAAAATAAAATCAGTACAGCACATACATTATGATACCTCAATTCCTGTATACGATGTAGTAAATGTTGAGCCTAATCACAATTTTGCTATTCTTTCTAATTCAATAATTATATCACACAATTGTTGGTTTGCGCTCATAGATGAAACTAACTTTGCTAAAGCAGGAGTAAAAGATATAAACAAAGCAAAGCAACACATGAAGGCTTTGTATGATACTATCAATGCTCGAATATCTGGTACATTCAGAATTGGTGGCGAAGTTTACGGTAAGTTGGTCGCGTCATCGTCAAAAAATACAGACTCTGACTTTCTTTCAAATCACATTGAATCACAGCTTAATTCTGGTAACAGCCATCTTTATCTTGTTGACGAGCCTCAATGGAAGATATTACCTAAGGAGATGTTCAGTGACAAGAAGTTTTATTTCACTGTAGGAGATAGATACAAACGCGGATTTGTTATTCCTGAGGAGAACGAAGACGAAGCTCATTTCAATGAATACAAATCTCAAGGATATACAATTGTGGAAGCACCAGCAGAACTTAGAAAAAACTTTTTAGCTGACTACGATATAGCTTTAAGAGATATAGCTGGTATATCAGTAACGGGTGCAATGGGATTTATAACACAGGATGTTATTACTCCGTGTATATCTTTGTCTCGAAAAAATCCGTTTTACACTGATACAATTCAAATTGGAACACAAGATAACGCATCGATAGAGGAATTCTTCCATATTGAAGCTGTACCAGCTGAATTAAAACATTGTTTCTTGAGCATACACTTAGACCTAGCTGAAGTATCGGACAGACAAGGCATAGTAGGGACTTGTGTAGACGGAACAAAGATAGTTACAGACGCTACTGGCAGAAATATTTCAATGCCATTTTATCGAGAGCTATTTGCAGTCGGCATTGAAGCTCCTCGTGGAGATAGAATGTCATATCAAAAAGTAGTCAATTTTCTGATATGGCTGAGGAGGAGTGGTTTCAACATTGGCGTAGTGTCAACTGACCAGTTCCAGTCTAGTTATGTCAGAGAGACCTTATCTCAACAAGGGTTCAATACTGCTAAAATATCTGTCGATAGATCAGAAGACCCTTACATAGGGTTGAAAAACATACTGTATGATCAGAGAATTGAATTAATAAAGAACCAAGTTCAAGAGGATGAGTTAATCAACCTCCAAAGAATTGGAAATCGTATCGATCACCCGACCAATGGAACCAAGGATATATCGGATGCACTATGCGGAAGTGTGTGGAACCTAGTTGCACAGCAAATAACTCCTACCCCTTCAGCTAAATCTGTTTCATCTGTAATATCTGCAGTAAACGGAAGTAGAACTAATTATCGAAGTAATGGTAATCAGATAGCTGGGTTCAATTATCCTTCCAGCAATTCAAAAAATAGATACAGGCGATAACTATTCGCCTTATCAATAAAATTTAAAAGAGGTAATGAAACATGTTAAGTAGAAACCGTCTACAGCAAGGAGCGTTTGTAAACGTCGTCCCCTATGGTATACCGATTACTATCCAATACGACGATAGAGGCGCAATTGAAAAAGTACTTAAATTTTGGGACAACGACAGAGTCGATATATCTAGTGATATGTTGAAATATTTTAACGCAGACTTTGTACCGCAGCAAATAGCACTGAAAGGTGGATCATCTTGGGTCTGGGGTGTTCTAGAAACGCATGAAAGCCCGAAAACAGAAGGTGTATCGGCAGATTGCTCAACAAAAGAGCTGATTGAACTGTTTCTTGAAGATCCTAATAAATTTAAGTTCTTAGCTTTCAACGTTACAAGTAACTCAGCAAAGTTTGCTGGTCCGTCACCTACAAGGCAGTGGATAAAGATGGCGGGCTTCAATCTATTACCTGGATATATCGTGCCTGTAAGCTCTGCAACTCAAATAATCGGCGATAAGTTCAAGCAAGATTTTCACAAAACTGTCCCAATAGCTGTAGCTTCGTTTGATGGGACAGATATAACTATTGAAAAAACCGCTGTAACACAATGCGTGTGTAAATCCATTACCACTTATCTTGATGAGTCGGGAGAGATTCATGCTGAAATACTGTCAGAATCCGGCAAATCATACAATGTTTATTTTGAAGACATCGTAAAGTACAATGTATCTAAACAGGACGTAGTTTATTTCGACGGTTTCAAAATAATTTGGAGCTCCAATGATGCTAAAAAACGCGGTAAAAAGCATTCAGGTGAGATGACTTGTTCAGTGTGTGGTAAACCGATAAAGATATTCGCAGGTCATTGCCATTGTGATGACCCAGACTGCATGTCTTTGAGATATAACGACTTTGTTCGATTATCAAATCTGTTTAACATTCCTATTATACCAGCTTCAAAATTCTACGAAATTGCTAAGAACTACAGCATAACTACGCTAGATCAGTTTTTAGACTTAGAAGAGTTCAAGGATTACAAAGCTTCAGATTCACTATTTAATTTGTTAAAAGCTCTGATATCTAGTTATGCTTGCCCAAATACTTCTCCAATGAAGCAATTTGCAGCTAAATGCACTAATACTAAATCTACATTTGAATACTATATTACACATCCTCAAGTTGCTCAAAGAGATATGGAACTTTATGATAGATTCGGTCAAGCATTTATAGCTGAAATCTCTAAACCTTTAGTCCAATATGAAATCATCCACATACTGAATTCGGGTAAGTTTGAGATATTGAACGCCGGCAAGAAGTTTGACGGACCGCCTATCTTCAGAAACAAAACATTTTACTTGACTGGTACATTCAAGCATGGAACTCATGAAGATATCGAGTCTATACTGATGAGCTATGAAGGAAAGGTTTCCGATTCAGTTGATAATACAGTTTCAGCTGTTATCTTAGGAGATATAAAAGAAAACGTTGACGGAATGGCTGTGAAAAGTGCAAATCATTTAGGCATCAGAATATTTAATGAGTCAGAGTTTTTCCAAATGTTTGAAATAGATTCTGATCTCAAAGAGAACCTTCTATAAAATTGCGGAGGTGAACTAAATGGCTAACAAATGGCTTGATAGACTAATGCCGAAGCCGAAGAAACAAAACTCATGGCTTCGTAATCTTGTAGCTGGGTCTCTTTACAGGATATCAGATTGCAGGACAGATACCTCATTTTCAGATATCAAAACTCAAATAGATACTATGCGTGCATTAGCTCGTGATTCACAGATAAGCACAGCGTTATCCTATTATGCTACTGACGCTACAACTACAAATACTGATGGTCAGATAATTTGGGCTGTGCCAATAAACAAACAACGTAAAGACGTAGCTGAAATAATCAATGCACTGTTTACTCGATGGAATGTAAACGCGTACGCTCGAGATCACATACTTGAGCTTGCAACAATTGGCAATCTGTATATACCTACAACCGATCTGTATAAAACTCAAGGCAGCCAGCTTTCAAGAGAGCTGATAGCTTTAGATAATAACACTATACCTGATCAGGAATTTGATATTGTCCCGTCATATAAGATACCACCCGAAGATGTTATACATCTCTACAAGCAAGGCAAAAGTGAAGGTTATATACTTCAGCCAGACGAAACCGTAACAACTTACATCAGGTATCCAGAATCTTCAATTATTCATTTCTCTCTCGGTGGTTTGCTAGGAGAGTATACATTTGATGCAAGAGATTCAAAAGGTAACTTAGAAACATATGATATAAAGTTTGCTCAACCGTTGATGGAGAAAGCTGTTCAACCAACTCAGACATTAGGGCTTTTAGAAGATTCATTACTGCTTGCCTCTATGATACGTGTTGTAAAGTTTGTTAATGTAGAATGCGGAAGCGCTGAAGAAGAAGAGCAGCGTAATGCTTTACAAATGATCAAGGACGCCATTGAACAGCAGCTTTCTATCAATACATTGTCTGGCGATGCGCAGACCTACCTTAATCCTAATTCGCCTAACAACTTAATTTATTTACCAAAAATCAATGGGCAAGATCCAATTTCTATTACTGACCTAAACATGGCTGAAGCAAACGATGCAGACAACAAACTTCTTGAATATTATCAGAATAAGAAGCTCTCTGTGTTAGGTGTGCCCAAAGAAGCTATGAACTTCTCGTCCAACGAAGGTCTGGGCGGAGCAGGAGCAGTACTTTCTCAACGATCTGCGCTTTATGCAAACTCGCTTCAACGACTTGAAACAGCATACATGGCTGGGTGGCGTGAAGCAATTAACAAGTACTTCATAGCTCGAAACATGTCCGGGTTTGTTGATCAATTCAAATTACAGATGCAGCCTATCGTCACAAATATGTCTACTGTGATATCAGAGAGACGAGATTCGGCTGTTGGGCAAGCTTTACAGCTTGTTGATTTGATGAAGAATCTCGGTGTGACTGCTAAAGAACCTTATCTCAAAGCTATACAAGAGTCTTTGAAAGAGGTGTTCCCACAGATTGGATCCGAAGTACTGACTTGGAGTATTGATGTAACTGAGGAGGCCTCAACAGATGAATTCTAGTGTAGAGTTAACAGGTCTATTTTTTCATGATCTAAAGCAGTTTAATTCGACAAACTTCAAAACAATTGAACGAGCTGATCTTACCGAAGAAAACCCAAAAGTTTTCAAATCTATGAGTAGTGTAGTTACTCGGTACTTTATATTCCGGGAAAGACATCCTGATATTTCGGAATCAGAGATGAAGATGTTATACTATAGACTACGAATAGATATGATAGCAAGATATTTTTCTGAATATCCAGCAGCTAATATTTCTGATCTACTCCCTTTCCAGCAAGAACTGAAACGTTTTGTTGAAAGTGAGAAAAGAAAATCAACCACAACTTCGTGACGGAGGTGGCTCCATGGATCTAAGATATAAAATTTCAGATTGGCGTCAAGCTGTAAGATGTCAATCTAATAATAGCCGCGATTTACGAATACGCGTAACTGACTTTTTAGACGAGGATAAACTGCAAGGTACTCGTATATCAGTTGAACACACTGAGTTTGGATGTTTATTCTGTTGTATCGTCGGAGCTTCAGGCACTATTGTTTCTACGCTTGGTGGACAAGTTGATTTTGAATTCAAAACAGCCGATATTCTGAAAGAGCTTGCTAAGTTTGGTTTTTTGATAAGTTACGAACCAAACGAACACCTAAGTGGCGACCAAGTAATGTATCTTATGACCTTAGCTTCATTGAACTATGATAAGATTCGTTTATTAAGCGTTTGGAAAGTCGAAAATGCTCAAAAGGTCTTTAATAATTATATAGTAGCGTTCAACATACATGGTAACGAGCAATGGCTCGATGCAAGTTATTCACCAAGCGAATCAGAATTCGTCAAAGCTTTGACAGATGGATCCGCTATCAATGTAACTGCAATGACAAAGAACTTGAACTTCAAGTGGGACTGGCTTTATAATTGGGTAGCTGATATAAATGACATCATTGCAGACAATGAGGGGTGTTTGCAATGAGTGTCAATCTTATAGGCTCCGATGTAAAAAGGATGCGGGCACGATATGACGAAGCTTTGAAGATGCAAGGCGTAGCGTGTCGATATCAGTATCCTTGTCTACCTGATACAAATGTGCAGGGTGAGACTGTAGTTGATAGCTATTCAGATTTCATCGATACTTATATATTTTTTGACGGATCTCCTAAAATTAAGACTTTCAAGCGGCTTGGATGGGTAGTCGAAAACGATAAAGATTTGCCCTTTCTCATACATTGTAGCTTCAATCTGCCGTTTGTTCAACGAGATAGCATATTTAGAATAGCTGGGCAGTATACAGATGTACCTGAGAGGGTATTCAAAGTTACTGAAATAACATATGATATACAAGCGCCTGATCATATCGTATGCCAAGTAATACCAGTCTATGAGAAGCAAATTGTTGGCAGGACAGAAAAAGAGATAGCAAAAACTTTCAATAGGTCCGAGCATTTTATTAAGCAGCCTATCGACTATCGTGGAGACTATCACATGACAAAAGAGGAACGAGGTGAGTAGTATTGTTATACCTGTATGATAAAGCAATATGTCAAGACCTCGAGAAATCGTTCAATCCTGATAATGTGCCTAATCCTCTTGTAAAGGTAGTTGAACCTGAGCTGTATTATTCTATCGGCGCTCAGATGCAGAACGATCAAATACGGCCGCCGATAGTTGGTCTATCTCGTTCTGACGATATTCAGATTGACACTAGGCTTACTAATTTCACTAGAATGCACATAGGTGTACCGGCTGTGTTCGATGGAGCTGAAAATAACTGGTACAACGAACGAGCAGTACCTATCAAGCTATCATATGAGATGCATGTAGTTACATCTAATACTGCTGATATGGATGAATTACTTCGTGAGATAACATTTAAGTATATATCAATGTATTTCTTGACTATCAAACTACCTTATGAAAGCAACCGCAAGATTCGTTTCGGAGTTGAGATAGATAATGATCAAGGTATTGAAAGATTATCAAGCTCAAGCGAATACAGCACAAGCGGTACATTGTATGAATCCAAATTAACTTTAAATTGCCAAGGTTGCGTACTGCTTCATTATACTCCTATGAAGCTTCGTCGTACAGAATACGATGTCGAAGCAACATGATTGTGCCGAACCTTGTATAAATTCACAGAGGGGTGAGATTGTGATTTATTATCAGAACATATCTTATGCCACAAAAACATTTTATGGTATAGAGTTCAAGCCTCAATCAGTGCACGCAGTGCCTGGATATATTAATGCTAAAAATATGATTCGTGTTGAAAGACCTCCTGTAGAATTATCTAAGGAACCTTCTAAGAAAATTCTAAAAGAAAGTACTGAAAAGCACGAGGTTGTTAAGCAAATAAAACAGGAATTAAAACAAGGAGGAAACTCTGATGGCCCAGATAAAAATCAATGAGTATTCAAAGAATTATTCGTACAATATCGGCACAAGCTCATATGCTTGTGTAGCAATGCCCATAACTGCTTCTTGGGGTCCTTGCTACATGCCTCCCGAAGCAGCAGGTGTGTCCGAAGAGCAGATGCTTGAGTCTATTAGTCTTACTCGTTTCCCTGCAACTCAAGCCGGACTAGAAGCATTTGTATCAGCTTATAGAGGTCCGTCGTCTAATTACAGAATTGCAAAGGATTTCTCGTATCAGATGGCGATGACTTTGCTGACTGCTGGCTATGATATTCTTGTCTGCCGGTTATGCCCTGGTACATGGGCGTCCGCCGAGTTCAAAGTTTTCAACAAAGAAGAAGGTGTTGATAACGAAAACTATTTCGTGGTAACTGCAAAGTATCCTGGAACATTTGGAAATAATCTGCGTGTAAGGATGAAGCAAATCAAGACCAATAAGTTGGTCAACGGTCAGAAAGTTACTTACTATCTGTGGAATGTAATTACTTATATAGTAGACGCATCAGGTGTCCAGACTGCAGTTGAAAACCTGACATTCGTCATGGACCTTAACAACTCTACCGATAACATTCTCCATATTGACGAAATAGAATCCGACTTCATCAAGATAGAAGTTAAAGGTTCAATCGATGACAGCAAGCCTATAAACGGTCAAGCAATTGATTCTATGCTGTCTGGCGGTACTGATAAAGCTCAAGATGGCAGCGTGTCTGAGATGATTTCAGAAGCTGTTAATCTGGCGAAATCACGATATGGTAATTATATTGCAAGCGCAGATATTGACAAAGTAGGATATATCAAGGAGTTAAACGGCCTCACAAGCGCCCTTGCAAACGATGTGGCAAAAGCTGCAACTATAAGATACAACGAATGGCTCTATACGTCGGCTTTCAAAGTCTACGATCTGCTTGATGATAAGCTCACATATAATCCTAATAGAGTAATTTCTCCTGGTTGGGATGATCAGAATATTTCAGCTTTGAATGACTCATCAGCAGAGAAGCTTGTGCTTTCTCCGCTTCATCTCAAGCTAATGGAGATTGGATACAAGAGCAGATGTGCTGTTGCTTACATCGATATTCCTAAGTCTCTTCTCAGATCTGAAGTATACAACGAGGAGGACGGTAAAGAGGGATATGCTCAGAAGCTAGCGAGATACACCGTTCCTAATTCCTCATTTGATACTGACACATCTTTATATCCGACACATGCTGCACTGTTTGCCCCTTGGGGACAGTATAAGTATGTCGGCACTGGTAAGAATCAAACTGCGTCTCCGTCATTCCTTGCTTTGATGATTGAGAGAGCTATGATAATTAATCAGTCAGTACAGTATGAATGGTTGCTGCCAACAAATCGTCGTCATAATCTCAATGTAGGTAAGCTAGATTACACCGTCAACAAGAAGCTGCTTGATGAGTGGCAGAGCTTAGAAGGCGTCGGTGTAAACGTGATTACTGATATTCCTGATCTCGGAATGAGCTTGTGGGGCAACTCTACGCTCTACGAGGTGCCTGTTGCAACATATCAAGCACTTGCTAACTTGTCAACTCGTAAGTTAGTCAACGCAATAAAGGATCTGGTTTACAGATGCGGAATTCAGATTACATTCCAGTATAACAACGAGCAAGCGTATTCTTCATTCTACGCAGGTGTGACTCCTTTGCTCGATGTCATGAAAAATCAAGGGGCAATCATCGACTACTACGTCAGGATGTCAGCTGATATCAACGGACTTGATCGAGTCAACGCTAATACTGTAGTAGGCAAAATATACCTTGTTGTACCTGGTGTTATTAATGACGTAACCGTTGACCTAATCTGTCTTCCTCCTAGCGAGTCGCTTGATGAGTACAGAGCAGGTTAAATAAACAAAAATCGTTATAATTAGTGTAGATATCAATCAAGGTATCTACACTAGTTTTTAAAAGGTGAAACATTATGAAAAGATATATACGAAGCGACACTGACGGTAAAAATAGCGATTTTGAAATACGAAGTGATATGTATATACAAACGCTAACTAAATATTCGGGAAACGATGATAATGTTCGTGTGCCTTCAAATGTAGAAAGTATAAGCGATACTGCGTTTGCTAAAAATACTAATATTAAAAGCGTGTATATTCCTGATACTGTTAGAGACCTGGATGAAGAATTGTTTAAAGATTGTGTTAACCTGAAAAGCGTCAGGATACCAAGCAATATAGATTACATTCCTGGAGGTATGTTTAGAGGATGCACTAATTTAGCCAAAGTTATTATTCCAGATAAAGTAGGAACGATATATTATAGTGCGTTTAGAAATTGTTCAAGCTTGAAAAGCATCAACTTACCTAAGAGTGTCGTTTGGATACAACCAGGTGCGTTTTCTGGGTGTACTTCTTTGAGATACTTGAACCTAAATAATGTTAGTTCGATTGATGAGTATGCTTTTGAAAACTGTGTTAGTCTTCGTGAAATAACTATACCTGAAAGCGTGCACGCAATTGGAGTAGGCGCTTTCAAAGGATGCAAAAATTTAGTTAGTGTTAAATGTTTAAGCGATATCAAGATCAACAGAAATGTTTTTGAAGGTTGCGATAACCTGGACACATCTAACATTAAATTTATTCCCGGTTCTGTTTTTGATGATTCCTATGAAGATGAGGATGAGGATACTATTGACGAAGAATCAGAAATGACTTTCGATGATTGGTATGGTTCAGATACCGGCATAGAGGATCAAACTGAATTTATGGAGATATTAGAATCTAAAGTTCGTTCTGAATATGATGTAGCTGAGTGGTTTGAAGAACCTTCAACTCAAGGACTAATGGGAGCTGACAATGTTCTAGTAACTTTGAATTCCGGTCATGAATATTCATTTAGCTTTGATTTTGAAGCACAAGTGAAAACAATATATTCAGACGGTCCAGAAGCTGCTGCAAGCTACTACTTCGACGAAATCCAAGAAGGAATTGAATCAGGCTCAGCATTA
>ULVN01103139.1_pt1 | contig 12072 bp, 10 predicted proteins | sample 1959491 | NCBI WGS metagenome assembly ULVN01 (sample SAMEA4835787, study PRJEB28245) | human gut metagenome | biome: gut microbiome; material: fecal sample | place: Denmark | collected 2008 | reverse complement strand
TGACAATAAAAATAAAAAATATTATATTTTAACAATGGGATGTCAGCTTAACGAAAATGATTCTGAAAAATTAATTGGCATAATGGAAAAAATGGGATATTCAAAATCCGAGGACATAAAAAATGCAGATTTATATGTTATAAATACATGTTGCGTTAGAGAAAATGCAGAAGAAAAGCTTTTTGGAAAACTTGGAGAATTAAAGAAAATAAAAGAAAATAAAAATATAATAATAGCAATAGGCGGATGTATGATGCAAGAAGAACATATTACAGAAAAAATAAAGAAAAGCTATCCATTTGTAGATATAGTGTTTGGAACACATACACTTCATAAATTTCCAGAAGACTTATATATTGCTATAACAAAAAATAAAAAGGTAAAAGACGTAATAGATATAGATGGAGAAATTTATGAGGGCTTACCAGTAAAAAGAAGTAGTAACAAGCAAGCCTCTGTTATAATAATGTATGGATGTAATAATTTTTGCAGTTATTGTATAGTACCGTATGTAAGAGGAAGAGAAAGAAGCAGAAAACCAGAAGATATTTTAAATGAAATAAAAGAACTTGCAAAAGAAGGTTATAGAGAAATAACATTACTTGGACAAAATGTAAATTCATATAAAGGTGGAGAAAACTACAATTTTGCAAACTTATTAGAAGACGTAGATAAAATTGAAGGAATAGAAGTAATAAGATTTGTTTCGCCACATCCAAAAGACTTTACTGATGATGTAATAGATGTAATAAGCAAAAGTAAAAAAATATCAAGATTAATACATGTACCACTTCAATCAGGCAGTACCAATGTATTAAAAGAAATGAATAGAAAATATACAAAAGAACAGTATTTGGATTTAATAAAAAGAATAAGAGATAAAATTCCAGATGTAGTATTTTCAACAGACATAATAGTAGGTTTTCCAGGCGAAACAGAAGAAGACTTTGAAGATACCATTGATGTTGTAAAACAAGTTAATTTTGAACAAATTTTTATGTTTATATATTCTAGAAGAGTAGGAACTAGAGCAGATAAAATGGAAAATCAAATTCCAGAAGAAATAAAACATAAAAGATTTGATAGATTAAAACAAGTATTTGAAGAAAGTGTTGAAGAAAACAACAAAAAATATGTAAGTACAACACAAAAAATATTAGTAGAAGGACATAGTAAAAATAACCAAGATATGCTTACAGGTAGAACAGATACAAACAAAGTAGTTATATTTGAAGGGCCTGAAGAACTAATTGGAAAAATAATAAATATTAAAATAGTATCAGAACACAAATGGTATTTAAAGGGAGAGGTATAAAATGGCAGAGTTTTCTCCAATGATGAAGCATTATTTAGAAATAAAAGAACAATATAATGATTGCATAGTGTTTTATAGATTAGGTGACTTTTATGAAATGTTTTTTGATGATGCAAAAACAGCATCAAGAGAACTAGAAATAACTTTAACAGGTAGAGATTGCGGACAAGAAGAACGTGCACCGATGTGTGGAGTTCCATTCCATGCAGCAGAAAGTTATATAGCAAGACTAATAGAAAAAGGCTATAAAGTTGCAATATGTGAGCAATTAGAGGATCCAAAAACTGCAAAAGGTATTGTTAAAAGAGACGTAATAAGAGTAGTAACACCAGGAACAGTAATAGAGTCTAATATGCTAGACGAAAAGAAAAATAATTATATAATGTCAATATACAAAAAGGGAATATACTTTGGAATAGCAGTTTGTGATGTAACAACAGGAACATTTTTATCTACAAAAATAGAAGAAACAAATAATTTTGCAATGCTTTTGGACGAAATATCAAAATATAATCCAGCAGAAGTAATAGTAAATAAAATGTTATTTAATTGCAAAGAAGAAATAGACGAAATAAAGCTAAGATTTAAGGCATACATTAATTGCTATGATGAAGATTTATTTAAAAAAACTTCACCGGACTTTTTAGAGCCATATTCTTTTGTAGATGACAGCGACAATAAAATAAAAGAACCTGAGCAGAATGAACTACAAATACCAGCAATTGTAGGTTTGTTGAATTACTTAAATCAGACTCAAAAAATAAAATTAGAACACATAAATATAATAAAAATGTATTCAACACAAAAATATATGTCTTTAAATTATTCATCAAGGCGAAATTTAGAATTAACAGAAAAGATGAATAATCAAGGCAAAAAAGGAACATTGCTTTGGGTATTAGATAAAACTTATACCTCAATGGGAGGAAGACTTTTAAGAAAATGGATAAATGAACCTCTTTTAGATAGCAAAGAAATAAATAAAAGATTAAATGCAGTAGAAGAGTTAAAAAACGAAGTTATTTTTAGGGGAGATATTATAGACTCACTAAAAAGAATTTATGATATAGAAAGATTAGTTGGAAAAATTGCGTATGGAAATAGTAATGCTAGAGACATGATAGCATTAAAAAATTCATTAAAGCAATTACCATATTTAAAAAAGATATTGGCAACCAGCAAATCTGAATTACTACAAAATTTATATTTAAGTTTAGATGAATTAAATGACATCCATGATTTAATAGAAAAATCAATAGTAGAAGACCCACCAATTACAATAACAGAAGGTGGAATAATAAAGATTGGTTATAACGATGAAGTAGATGAATTAAAAAATGCAACAACACAAGGCAAGAACTGGTTAATACAATTAGAAGCAAAAGAAAAAGAAGAAACAGGTATTAAAAATCTAAAAGTAGGATTTAACAAAGTATTTGGATATTTCTTTGAAGTTACAAAATCATATTTAAATTTAGTTCCAGATAGATATATTAGAAAGCAAACACTTGCAAACTGTGAAAGATATATAACAGAAGAGTTAAATGAACTAGAAAGTAAAATTTTAGGAGCAGAAGAAAAGGTTGTTGACTTAGAATATAAATTATTTATAGAAATAAGAAACAAAATTGCAGTAAATATAGAAAGATTACAAAAAGCTTCAAATATTATTTCTATATTAGATGTACTTACATCATTTGCAATAGTTGCAGAAGACTACAACTATCAAAAGCCAATAATAGATGATGGAGGAATAATAGATATCAAAGGTGGAAGACATCCTGTTATAGAAAAAATGTTACCAGCTGGAGAATTTATAGATAATGACACATATCTTGATGAAGAAAATGAACAGATGAGCATAATAACGGGACCTAATATGGCAGGTAAATCTACATATATGAGACAAGTTGCTCTAATTGTACTAATGGCGCAAATAGGAAGCTTTGTGCCAGTAACATCTGCAAGAATAGGAGTTGTAGATAAAATATTTACAAGAGTTGGTGCATCAGATGATTTAAGTATGGGACAAAGTACATTTATGGTAGAAATGATGGAAGTTGCTGAAATATTAAGAGAGGCAACTAAAAAGAGTTTGGTAATATTAGATGAAATTGGAAGAGGAACATCTACTTATGATGGACTTTCAATTGCGTGGGCAGTTGTAGAATACATAGCAGATAAAGAAAGATGCGGAGCAAAAACATTATTTGCAACACATTATCACGAATTAACAGAGCTAGAAAATCAAATACAAGGAGTAAAAAATTACTCAATAGCGGTTAAAGAAAAAGGCGAAGACGTTATATTCTTAAGAAAAATTGTAAAAGGTGGAACAGACGAAAGCTATGGAGTACATGTTGCAAAACTAGCAGGAGTGCCAAAAGATGTTACAAAGAGAGCAAACGAGATATTAAGAAGTTTGGAAAGAAAAAGTATACTAGGAAAGAAAAATCAAGAAAAAGAAAACAAGAAAATAGCAACAGGACAATTAGATATGTATAATTATAAGTTGGCAGAATTAGCTCATGAAATAGATAAAATAAATTTAAATGAATTAACACCAATAGATGCATTAAATATCCTAGTAAAAATGAAAGACAAAATAAAATAGAAAAAACAATAAAAAAAGTAAGACAAAATATCGAAAATTGTCTTACTTTTTTGAACCAAAGTTATACTTATTATAGCATTAGAAAAACTAAAAAGCAAACAGCAAAAAAATATAAATTAGTGTAAAAAACAAAGTATAATAAAGATAAAATAAGTATAGTAATTAAAAGATATTTTATTTGAAAAAATAGTATCATTGTAAAAAAGAAAAACATATGATAATATAAATACAATCTTAAAAGAAACAATTAAATAGTAAATAATTTTCCCTGCGTAGTGCGTAAGGACTGAATTTTTAGAACCAACAGATAAGGAAAGGGAGCTTGGAACTCTGAATATGGCGTGCATGCTTGCACTTTAAGTAGCAAGAAGCCCACAAGTATTTAGGAGAGCACCCACCTGTGTAAGAGCAGGTCCTTAAAAATTCTAATACCGACGGCTAAGGCGGGGCTTTTTTTGTTGAATAGGAAAAATTGTAAAAAAACCTTTTTTATGCTAATATAATAAAGAAAAAATAATTCGAGAAGGATAATAAAAATGAATATAAAACAAGCATTGGAATATGGAATAGAGCTGTTAAATAAAAACAATATAGAAAGTCCAAACTTAAAAACAAGAATGCTATTAGCAAATATTTTAAATAAAAACAAAGAATATCTACTAATACATGATACAGAAGAATTAAATATAAGCAATATAAATAAGTATAAAGAAGATATTCAAAAACTAGCAAATGACACACCAATACAATATATAATAAACAAACAGGAATTTATGGGATTGGAATTCTATGTAGACAAAAATGTATTAATTCCACAACCAGATACAGAGATATTGGTAGAGGAAGTTATAAATATATGTAAAGAACGGAAGCCCAAATAAGATCATAAAAATATTAGATTTATGTACAGGGAGTGGCGCAATAGGAATATCAATCGCAAAAAATATAAAAAATTGTGAAATGACTCTTTCAGATATTAGTTATGATGCATTAAAAATTGCACAAAAAAACTCTGTAAATACTAATATCAAAATCATCCAATCAGACTTATTTGAAAAAATAGAAGAAAAATTTGACATTATTGTTTCAAATCCACCGTATATAGAAACAAGAACGATACAAACATTAGACAAAGAAGTACAAATGGAACCAAAACTTGCACTAGACGGCGGAGAAGATGGATTAGATTTATATAGAAGAATAATAAAAGAGGCATATAAGTATTTAAATAGTAATGGGATTTTAGCCTTAGAAATAGGTTATAATCAAAAAGATAAAGTAATAAATTTAATAGAAGTAAGTAATAAGTATGAAGATATATATGCTAAAAAAGACTTATCAAAAAATGATAGAATAGTAGTATGTAGGAAAAATTGTCAAAAAAGCATTGAATAGTATGGAAAAATATGGTATCATACTAAAGAGGTGATACATAATGGACAAAGAAGAAAATTTTTTAGAGTATGCGTTGAACTCCGGAAGAATAAAACCATTAGAAGATGCTTTTGAGAGATTTCCAGTTGAAGAAGAAGACCATAAAGGAAATGCATATTATTATTTAAAAGAAGAAAAAGAGAATTATAAAAAGTATTCTATAGGTGATATTGTATTTGTAAGAAAATACAAATACAAAAATGGAAAAGATGGAAAAGATCATTTATTTGTAATAGTAGAAGAAAATAATTTACTAATACCAATAGAATATCTATCAATGCTTATATCATCTAATATAAATAAGGTAACATTTGAAAACAATAAATTATTAAAAAAAGATTCTAAAAATAATTTGCATAAAGATAGCATAGTAAAAACAGATGTTATATATGAAATAGACCATAATAACATTTTGTTTAAAATAGGCAGAGTAAATATGGAGCAAATAATAGAATATAGAGAAAGTTTTAAAAAATATAGGAGTAATTAAGATGTCATTTTCTTCAGATTTAAGAGAAGAACTAATCGAATTAAAAATGTGGGATAATAATAGTAGCTTAAAACAAGATGAACAATTAAGCAGATTATTAATAAGAGAAGCCTTTATAAAAAAAGGTTTTATTAATGATCCAAACAAAGATTATCATTTAGAAATATTATTTAAAAGCAAAGAAAAAGCAGAACAATTACAAGAAATAATTCAAAACTTTGGAATAAACATAAAGTTTACAACTAAAAATTCAGATTATATGTTGTACTTAAAAGATGGAGAAGAAATATCATCTTTTCTAGCATTAATGGGAGCAAATAAATCTGTAATAAAGTTCGAAGAAATTCGAGTTATGAAAGAAACAAGAAATAATATAAATAGATTAGTAAATTGTGAAACAGCAAATTTAAATAAAATAATAGATGCATCAATTAAACAAGTTAATGCAATAAAAAAATTAAAAAAAGAAAAGAAATTTGAAAACTTGCCAGAGAATTTAAAAGAGCTAGCAAATTTACGAGTGCAAAATCCAGAAGCAAGTTATCAGGAACTAGGAGGTATGCTAAAAGAGCCAATAGGAAAGTCTGGAGTAAGCCATAGATTAGAAAAAATAATAAAAATTGCAGAGGAGTAAATTATGAAAGAATTAGGCATATACATACACATACCATTTTGCAAAAGAAAATGTGCTTATTGTGACTTTATATCATTTTCAGGAAAAGCTAGATTAATAGAAAAATATGTAGAAGCATTAAAAAGAGAAATAGATAAGTGTAAAATAAAAAAAGAAGAGTATATAGTAAAAACGATATATTTTGGAGGAGGAACCCCATCATTTATTGAAAGCAGTTATATAGTGGAAATATTAGAAAGTATAAAAAGAAAATTTAACATATTAAAAACAGCAGAAGTTACAATAGAAATTAATCCAGGAACTATAACAGAAGAAAAACTAAAAGATTACTATGAGGCAGGAATAAATAGAATAAGTTTTGGATTACAATCTACAAACAGTGAACTTCTTGAATTAGTAGGAAGAATTCACAGCTATTCAAGTTTCATAGAAGGTTATAAACTAGCTAGAAAAGTGGGATTTAAAAATATAAATGTAGACTTAATGATAGGTTTACCAGTTCAAACCTTGGAAGATGTACAAACAGATTTAAAAAGAATAATAGAATTAAATCCAGAGCATATATCTGTATATTCTTTAATAGTAGAAGAAGGAACAAGAATAGAAGAAAAAATAAAAAACAAAGAACTATATTTGCCACCAGAAGAATTAGAAAGAAAAATGTATTGGGAGGTAAAAAAACAATTAGAAAAAGCAGGATATGTTCATTATGAAATATCTAACTTTGCAAAACCAGGATATGAATCTAAACATAATCTAAGTTGTTGGAATCAAGAAGAATATTTAGGCTTCGGAATTGCAGCACATTCATATTTTAATGGAGAAAGATATTCAAATACAGAAGATTTTGATAAATATTTTGAACATCCAGAAGATAGCAAAATAATACATGAAAAACAAACGCAAGAAGATAAACAAAGAGAATTTATGCTTTTAGGATTAAGGAAAATAGAAGGGGTTAAAATATCTGACTTTAAAAATAAGTTTATAGATAACCCAATATATTTATATAGGGAAAGCCTAAGTAAATTAGTAACTCAAGGATTAATTGAGATTGATATAGACAGTATAAAGTTAACGAACAGAGGAATAGATTTAGCAAATTTGGTATGGGAAGAATTTGTGTAAATTTGCATTTTATGTAAAGCTGTGGTATACTAAAATAGTATTTACCTTTATAGATCCATAGGTATGGCAACTGGTTTATACAACAAAAAATTTTTTATGGAGGTTTTAACATGGATGCTACAAAATTGTCTAGAGTGGTTGATGAACAAATTCGGAGGCTGGAAGAGCATGAAATAAAATTTTCTGCAAATTTCAGATCAAGGCTAAAAAAGGAGATAATAAAGAATTATGCATCGAGCTATCGACTGGTTAGTAGAACAACATTAGAGTCGATAATAAAAATGTGTAATTTGTGGAAACACTATTTAGCTAGCGAAGAAGACTGGCATAAGCTGGTCTGTGAGAAACTTCTGGAAATGTATAGAATCCATACTGCAGTTATTTCAACACATGAAGATTTACCTTCATATATTGGAAATGCAACTGCAATCGCACCAAATGCAAATTTACCAAAATGTAGAACTACATGGACGTGTTTTACAGGAGAAGTATTTTTGCAAAACGGCTTTGGTTCACCAAAGACGGAAATTTAAAGTTTAGTCCCCTTAAAAAAGGGGACTAAATTTTTTATTGTATAGGAAAAATCGACTTTTATCTTGACCTCATGTAAGATTTTTCCGTATACAACAAGGTTAGGCTACCTTAAAACGCCCGAACGAAGTGAGTGGCATGTATTTTGCACTTTCTTCGAAGGTATACTTAGCAAAATGCCTTTTTTATAAAAAAATTAGCAAACTGTATTGACAAGTGCTAAAAATGATGTATAATAAATTAGCAGTCGGAAATAATAAGTGCTAATGAAAGGAGAAGACATGTTAAGTAATAGGCAAAGAGATATACTAAAAGCAATAATAGAAGAATATATAAATACAGCCGAACCAGTAAGCTCAGCAGCTATTTTAGAGCGTTATGGATTAAATTGTAGTAGTGCAACTATTAGAAATGACATGTCAGAATTAGAAGGATTAGGATACTTAGAAAAGCCACACACATCAGCAGGTAGAATACCATCTGTTAAAGGTTATAGATTTTACGTAGATGAGCTTTTAAATGATGAGAACATTACATTAGAAGAGATTGATTATATAAAACAAAACTTGCAAACAAAAGTAAATGAAATAGAAGATTTAACAAAAATAACAACAAATACAATATCAGAGATGACACACTATACAACAGTTGCAATTGGACCAGACTCTGCAAGCAACATAATTAAAGATATAAAATTTATCCTTTTGGGAGAAAGACTTTTGATGGCAGTAATACTTACGGAAAATGGAGCAGTTAAAGAAACAATTATTAAATATGACGAAGACCTTACACAAAATCAAGTGAAAGATTTAAATATTACATTTAATAATAAGCTAAGAGGAAAACATCTAGAAAAAATAGATAAACCTATGGAAGAATACATTTTGTCAACAATGAAAAGCCAGGCAAAAGTTATAAAACCTATAATACAACAAATGAACAAAGCAATAGAAGAAACAAACAAAATATACTTAGAAGGAGCAAGCAAAGCATTTGATTTTCCAGAGTTTGAAAAAATAGATACAGCCAAAAATTTCTTAAGTATATTAGATACCAAAGAAGAAATGGTAGAAATATTAAACTCAGGACTTGCCAAAGATATAAATGTATATATTGGTGATGAAAACGAAAACAAAGATTTAAAAGATTTAAGTATAATTACTTTTAAGCATAAAGTAGGAAATAAAGACATGGGAACAATTGGAATAATAGGACCAAAACGTATGAATTATTCTAAAGTAATTTCCATTATGAAATATATAAGTAAAAAACTAAATGATATAGACAAAAATTAAAAAAATTACAAATATAGGAGGATAAAATGTCAGAAGAAAATTTAGAAAAAAACAAAATTGAAAATGAAGAGAAAGAAGTTGTCAAAGAATCTAATACAATAAAACAGGAATTAGAAGAAACAACAGACAGACTAAAAAGAATAATGGCAGAATTCGAGAACTTCAAAAAAAGAAGCAACAAAGAAAGAGAAGCTTTATACAACTCTCTTTTAGCAGATATTATAGCAAGTTTCTTACCAGTTATAGATAACCTAGAAAAAGCAGTACAAGCAAAAACAGAAGATGAAGGATACAAACAAGGAATAGAATTAGTACTAAAACAATTTGTAGATGTATTAACAAAATTCGGAGTTGAAGAAATAAAAACAGTTGGAGAAACTTTTGATCCAGAAGTTCACGAAGCAGTAAGTAGCATTCAAGATGAAACAAAAGGAGAAAAAGAAGTAGTACAAGAATTTAGAAAAGGCTACAAGATTGGAACAAAGGTAATACGTCATGCTATGGTAGTAGTAGCTAATTAGCATGAAAAACTTCGTCTTGAGCACATAAAAAATGTTATTAATTTTAAAAAATATATAAATTTTCAAAGGAGGATGACAAATATGTCAAAAATTATTGGTATCGATTTAGGTACAACAAACTCATGCGTTGCAGTTATGGAAGGTGGAGAGCCAGTTGTAATTCCAAATCCAGAAGGAAATAGAACAACTCCATCAGTAGTTGCATTTTCAAAAAATGGTGAAAGATTAGTAGGACAAATTGCAAAACGTCAAGCAGTTACTAACCCAGACCATACAGTTATCTCAATAAAAAGAGATATGGGAACAAATAAAAAAATTAAAATTGAAGGAGATGAATTTACACCACAAGAAATTTCAGCAATGATTCTTCAAAAATTAAAAACAGATGCAGAAAATTATTTAGGACAAAAAGTTACAGAAGCTGTTATAACAGTTCCAGCATACTTTAGTGATAGCCAAAGACAAGCAACAAAAGATGCAGGAAAAATAGCAGGACTTAATGTTTTAAGAATAATAAACGAGCCAACAGCAGCAGCTCTTGCATATGGAATGGATAAAGAAGACACAGATCAAAAAATAATGGTATATGACTTAGGTGGAGGTACATTCGATGTATCTATACTAGATATTGGTGATGGTGTATTCGAAGTTTTAGCAACAAGTGGTAACAACAGATTAGGTGGAGATGACTTCGATGAAAGAATAATGAAATATTTAGTAGAAGAATTCAAAAAAGAACAAGGAATAGATTTAAGTACAGATAAAATGGCTATGCAAAGACTAAAAGAAGCAGCAGAAAAAGCTAAAATAGAATTATCTGGTGTAGGTCAAACAAACATCAACTTACCATTTATTACAGCTGATGCAACAGGACCAAAACACTTAGACGTAACATTAACAAGAGCAAAATTCGAAGAATTAATCAGAGACTTAATTGATGCTACAACAGGACCTGTAAACCAAGCATTAAAAGATGCTGGATTAACAGCAGATAAAATCGACCAAGTATTATTAGTTGGTGGTTCTACAAGAGTTCCAGCTGTACAAGAAGCAGTAAAAAGAATAACAAACAAAGAACCTAATAAAGGAATAAACCCAGATGAATGTGTTGCAATTGGTGCAGCAATCCAAGGTGGTGTTTTATCAGGAGATGTTAAAGACTTAGTTCTATTAGACGTAACACCATTATCATTAGGTATTGAAACATATGGTGGTGTATTTACAAAATTAATAGACAGAAACACAACAATACCAACTAAAAAATCACAAATATTCTCAACAGCAGCAGATGGTCAAACAAGTGTTGAAGTTCATGTATTACAAGGTGAACGTGAAATGGCTGCATACAACAAAACATTAGGAAGATTTCAATTAACAGGAATACCACCAGCTCCAAGAGGAATTCCACAAATCGAAGTTACATTTGATATAGATGCAAACGGTATAGTTCACGTATCTGCAAAAGATATGGCAACAGGAAATGAGCAAAATGTTTCTATAACAGCAAGCACAAACCTTTCAGAAGATGATATACAAAAAGCTGTTAAAGATGCAGAAGCACATGCAAGTGAAGATAAAAAGAGAAAAGAAGAAGTTGAAGTTAAAAACAATGCAGAAAGCTTAATATACAGTAGCCAAAAAACACTAGACGAATTAGGAGACAAAATTAGTGGTGAAGAAAAAGCAAAAGTAGAAGCAGAAATAGAAAACGTTAAAAAAGCATTAGAAACAAACAACACAGATACAATAAAAGAAGCAACAGAAAAATTAACACAAGCTTTCTATCAAATATCAGAACAATTATATAAACAAAATGCAGCAGCAAACGGAGCAAATGCAGCAGGGGCAGAAGGACAAAATGCTAGTGACGCCGGAACAGCAAATAATGATGGTAATGTTTATGATGCAGATTATAAAGTAGAAGATAACGGAGACAACAAATAATAGTAAAACGAATGAAAAACTTCGTATTACGTCGTTAAATCTAAAAGAAAAATCCTCAACGTACAAAAGTACGCCTCCGGTTTTTCTTTTAGATTTGCCTAGTACTACTTGTTTTTGCTTCGTTTTAAATTTTCTAATTATATGTGTATTATAATATATAATATAG
>ULVN01014215.1_pt1 | contig 12084 bp, 13 predicted proteins | sample 1959491 | NCBI WGS metagenome assembly ULVN01 (sample SAMEA4835787, study PRJEB28245) | human gut metagenome | biome: gut microbiome; material: fecal sample | place: Denmark | collected 2008 | reverse complement strand
ATTTTATTTTATAAGCTCTTCGCCGTTTTTCTTGAGCATCATTGCCCTGACCTTGAGCGGCAGCCCGAACAGATTTATAAAGCCTGCTGAATCCTTCTGGTCGTACACGTCGTCCTCGGAGAATGTCGCGATGTCCTCGTCGTAGAGAGAATACGGCGACTTAGCGCCTGCCGGTGTGCAGCTGCCCTTGTAGAGCTTGAGGCGAACAGTACCCGTAACGGTCTGCTGAGTTGAGTCAACAAAAGCAGAGAGAGCCTCACGCAGAGGTGTGTACCAAAGACCGTCGTACACCAGGTCGGCAAATTTGTTTGCAACTTCTGCCTTGTAGTGCAGAGTCTGTTTGTCGAGGCAGAGATACTCAAGCTCCTTGTGAGCCGTGTAGAGGATAGTTCCGCCGGGTGTCTCGTACACGCCGCGGCTCTTCATGCCGACAAGACGGTTTTCGACGATGTCGTCTATGCCTATGCCGTTTGCTCCGCCGAGTTCGTTGAGTTTCTCCAGCATCTCCACGGGGCCGTATTTCACGCCGTCAATGGAAACGGGGATACCTTTTTCAAATTCAATTTCAATGTATGTTGCTTTGTCGGGAGCTTTTTCGGGTGATACGCCGAGCTTGAGAATCTTGTCAAGCTGAGGTTCGTTCCACGGATCTTCCAGATCCTGTCCCTCGTGAGACAGATGCCAGATGTTTCTGTCCATTGAGTAGTTGTTTTCCTTGGTAACGGGCACGGGGATGTTTCTTGCGTTGGCATAGTCTATCTCGTCCTCACGGGATTTGATATCCCATATACGCCAGGGAGCGATTATCTTCATCTCGGGTGCGAGCGCCTTAATCGTCAGCTCAAACCTTACCTGGTCGTTGCCTTTGCCTGTGCAGCCGTGGCAGATTGCCGTTGCGCCTTCTTTTTTTGCAATTTCAACAAGTCTCTTTGCGATGCAGGGGCGCGCGGTGGATGTTCCGAGGAGATATTTGCCCTCGTACACAGCGTCTGCCTTGAGTGTGGGCCAGATGAAATCCGTCACATATTCTTCCTGAAGATTTTCTATGTAGAGTTTGGACGCGCCTGTCTTAAGTGCCTTTTCTTCAAGACCGTCGGTCTCCTTGCCCTGACCGACATCGCCGCAGACAGCGATTACATCATAGTCGTAATTCTCCTTGAGCCACGGAATAATGATTGAAGTATCAAGACCGCCGGAGTAAGCTAAAATAACTTTTTCTTTTGACATATTGATTTTCCCTCCAAAATGTTTTATTATATAATAAGCAGGGTTTTTATCGCCTCTGTTGATTATGTGATTATTATAATGCATATGGCGAAAAAAATCAATATTAAATAATGCATAAAATTTTAATAAAACATTAGAATTTATGTATAATATTCATAAAATAATTGAAATTGGCATAAAATCGCTGCCGAAAATGAATATTTATACATAAAATTATGCATAAATACACAAAAAGGATGAGAATATGAGGATACTGGGCATAGACCCCGGCTACGCAATTGTGGGCACAGGGGTTGTAGATTATGTGGGGAACAAATTCCGCACGCTTGACTATCACGCGGTCACGACCGAGGCAGGAGTACCGTTTGAACTGAGATTAAAGTCGATATACCGTGATATATGTGACATAATCACACTGTATAAACCCGATTTTATGAGTGTGGAGGAATTGTTTTTCAACAACAACGCCAAGACAGCCATAGCCGTGGGTCAGGCGAGGGGAGTAATTCTGCTTGCGGCGGTCAATAACGATGTGCCGATATTTGAGTACACTCCTTTGCAGGTGAAGCAGGCAATTGTCGGCTACGGCAGAGCAGAGAAAAAACAGGTTCAGCAGATGACAAAGGCGATGCTCGGACTGAACGAAATACCAAAGCCGGACGATGTTGCCGACGCTCTGGGGCTTGCGATATGCCATGCACATTCGTACAATCCGAATGTCGCGCGGCAGATATATATGGGAGGTAAATAGACAATGTTCAGTTATATAAAAGGAACTCTTGCTGAAAAATGCGACGGCTATGCCGTGGTGGATGTGAACGGAATCGGCTTTAAGATATACACTTCGCTGTGCTCGCTTGCGGACACGGCTTGCAGAGTCGGCGAGACGGTCACATTTCACACCCATCTTTACATAAAGGAAGCAATAATGGATCTTTACGGATTTTCAACCAGAGCAGAACTGGAGCTTTTTCTGCTGCTGATATCTGTCAGCGGAGTGGGGGCAAAGGGTGCGGTGAGCATATTGTCTGTCGCGCCTACGGACAAACTGTCGCTTGCCATAGTGACGGGCGACACAGCTACCATAAAGTCGGCATCCGGCATAGGTGCTAAGACGGCGTCGAGAATCTGCCTGGAACTCAAAGACAAGATAAAGAACGAGAGCTTTGTAGCGAATGATACGGACGCATTTGCGCCGCTGCCGTTTGCGGCAGACGACAATGTGAGCGAGGCGATAAGCGCGCTCACCGCACTCGGCTACACTGCGGCGGAAGCTCAAAAGGCTGTGCGCGGCGCGACCGAGGGAGATTCTGTTGAAGATATTATCAAAAAAGCGCTTAAATCGCTGATGTGAGAAAGGAAATTTACTATGGATTACGAAGACAGACTTATAACCCCGGGCATGACCGCGGAGGATATGGATGCGGAACCGGGACTGCGTCCGCGCTCTCTTGCGGAATATGTCGGTCAGTCAAAAATAAAAGAAAACTTAAAGATATACATAGACGCGGCGTCATCGCGCAAAGAGGCGCTCGACCATGTGCTGCTCTACGGCCCTCCGGGACTGGGCAAGACCACTCTTGCCAACATCATTGCCAACGAACTGGGCGTGAACATAAGGGTGACTTCCGGCCCGGCGATAGAAAAACCGGGTGACCTGGCGGCGATACTCACCAATCTGTCGGAGCACGATGTACTCTTTATAGATGAGATTCACCGCCTCAGCCGCAGTGTGGAGGAGGTGCTCTATCCGGCAATGGAGGATTTTGCGCTCGACATCATCATAGGCAAAGGCCCGAGTGCGCGCAGCATCCGTCTCGATGTGCCGCATTTTACCCTCATCGGCGCGACAACCAAGGCTGGGTCAATGACAAGCCCCCTGCGCGACCGTTTCGGAGTAATCGCGCGGCTGGAGCTTTATTCACCGGAGGAGCTTGTGCTCATAGTGGAGCGCAGTGCGAGGATTCTCGGTGCGGATATAGACCACAGCGGAGCAATGGAAATTGCATCGCGCAGCCGCGGCACTCCGCGTATTGCCAACAGACTGCTTAAGAGGGTGAGGGATTTTGCGTCCGTATGGTCGGACGGAGTCATCACCAAGGACATAGCCGACAAGGCGCTTGACAGGCTGGAGATAGACAAGATAGGTCTTGACAACATTGACCGCAATGTGATAACCACGATGATAAAAGGTTTCGGCGGCGGCCCGGTCGGTTTGGACACCCTTGCAGCGACCACGGGTGAGGACAGCGTCACCATAGAGGATGTGTACGAGCCTTATCTGCTGCGTCTGGGGTTTATCAACCGCACGCCGAGGGGTAGGGTTGTGACACGCCTTGCGTATGAGCATTTCGGAATACCGTTTGAGGATTAGACTATTGGTGATGTTTTTCAGTTTCAAAAACTAACGGATTCGAATGCGGATTTTGATTTTATATTCAGAATTGAAAAATATGCTATTTATAATCTTGACAAAATCAAAAAAAGAGGTATATAATATAATTTGCGAATGATTTGCAAATTGGAGGTATGTTGAGTGTCAAAGTATATGACAAGGCAAAGAAAAATACTTTTGGATTTTTTATCAAAACATATCGACGAAACGCTTTCCGCACGGCAGATAGCGGACGCACTCTGCAAAGACGGCATAAGCACAAGCGCCGTTTACAGAAACCTGTCCGCTTTGGAAACAGACGGAATCGTGAAAAGATTTGCAAAAAATGATTTGCGTGAGAGTGTTTACAGATATGTCGGTGCGGAGGAATGTAAAAACAGTCTGCACCTGTCCTGCAAAATATGCGGCAGGAGTATTCATATGGACGACGCTGACGCAGAGCAGCTTATAAAAAATGTATCGAAACACAAGGGATTTACCATAGAAAAATCCGAAACGGTACTCTACGGAATATGTGAAGATTGCAGTAAATAGAAAAATAGGTGTGCAATATGACAAACAAAAAGAGAATTTTAAGTGCGGCACTTGCTACAGTGGTGCTTTTTGCCGTATTGTACTCTGTCATTTTCATTGCGGCGGAGTCGCATCACGACTGCATAGGCGAAAACTGCCCGATTTGTCTGCAAATTCAAAATTGCGAAAACACATTAAAAACGCTTTCGTCAGCCGCAGCGGTTACGGCTGTGTCGGCAATTCTCTGTGCAGCGTTCTTTATCATAAAAATATATAACACAAGACCTTTTGTATCGGCAACGCCGATTTCTCTTAAAGTAAAACTTTCAATTTAATATGCTGATAAATACAAGGGGATTTTGCGCCCATTTTTCGCATACCCCTTGTATTTTTATGCCCATTTTTAATATTGATTTGGAGGATTTACTGCTATGAAAAAAATAATATCTGTTTTAATATGCACATTTTTAACACTTGCCGCATTTTCCGGCTGCGGAAACAATACTGTCAAAGAAACCGGAAAAAGTGATAAATTAAGTGTTGTGACCACAATATTACCGGAATATGATTGGACAAGGGAAATTCTCGGCGAACAAGCCGAAAATACGGATTTGACATTGCTTTTGGACAAGGGCGTTGATTTGCACAGCTATCAGCCCACCGCTGACGATATTGCAAAAATATCCGACTGTGATTTATTTATCTATGTCGGCGGCGAATCGGACGGCTGGGTCGATGACGCACTAAAAAATGCAACAAATAAAAATATGAAAGTCATAAACTTGCTTGACACTCTCGGAAACTCTGTAAAAACCGAAGAAACGGTTGAGGGTATGCAGGAGGAAGAACACGACCACGAGCACGGCGAGGACGAACCCCACGATGAGGAACACAAGGAAGAAGAAAAAGACGAGCATGTTTGGCTGTCATTAAAAAATGCCGAGGTTATCTGCAATGCGATAAGCTCAGCCCTGCAAGAGCTTGCCCCCGAAAACAAAGATGTTTATGCCAAAAATACAGCGGATTATACGGAAAAACTTTCGGCACTTGACGCCGAATATCAAAGTACGGTCGATACTGCCGCAAGAAAAATGCTGTTTCTTGACGAACCCGTCAGCGGTCTTGACCCAAAATCAACAGCTGATATGTACGGCCTTGTCGAGAGTATCAACAAAGAAGATAACATTGCTGTCGTGATGATTTCGCACGATATTGTTTCCGCCGTAAAATATGCAAGCCACATTTTGCATATCGGAAATAACATCTTTTTCGGCACAAAGGAAGAATATATAAAAAGCGACATCGGCAGAAATTATCTTAAACAAGGAGGCGGCATTGAATTATGATTACGGATAAACTCATATTTTATTGGCATTACCCGTTTGTACGCTACGCCCTTATCGTCGGCGTGTTAATCTCGCTCTGCTCCTCTCTTTTGGGTGTGACTTTGGTGCTTCGGCGATTTTCGTTTATAGGTGACGGATTTTCGCACGTTGCTTTCGGTGCAATGGCAATTGCCACGGTAACGGGGCTTACAAACGATATGCCACTTACGCTTTTGGTTACGGTTATATGCGCCGTTTTACTGCTAAGGACAGGACAGAATACAAAAATAAAAGGCGACGCAGCCATTGCAATGATTTCTGTCGGCGCATTGGCTCTCGGCTATCTCATTATGAATATTTTCGGCACTTCCGCAAACCTTTCGGGCGATGTCTGCACAACGCTTTTCGGTTCGACATCGATATTGACTTTAAGCCGTGAAAAAGTAATTTTGTGCGTTATGCTGTCCGCTGTTGTTGTCGGTGTTTTCATACTGTGCTGCAACAAAATATTTGCTGTGACCTTTGATGAGGATTTTGCAAAGGCTTCCGGTACAAAAACAAATGTATACAACCTTCTCATTGCAGTAATTATTGCTTTTTGCATTGTGCTTGTATAATATCAGATGCCCTCGGGTGCTGCCGGCAGGGGCTGGAATTTACCTTGAAAGGTGATTACAAATATCCGGACGATTATCCTCCGCTTGAATCAGAGATAACTGTAAGCGGAGTATTTGAAACTTATGTTGAAAATGATTACACATATTGCAGATTAAAAAATGCGGTAATGAACTAGAAAAAACATATAAAGAATAATATTACATTATCTTATCGATGTTCACAAACCGTTCACAACTTATTAACAAACAAGTTAAAATGACCATTGAGTTTATCGTGAAAATCCACAAATAATCAATATTGTATTAGCGAAAAGCAATACAAAATACACAGTGTTTTTGAAACATTTCATCGTTTTATTGCAAAATTCGCTTAAAAATATTATAATTACAGTGTATACTTATACTGATAAGATGGGGTGGCATTAATGAATGTTAGATTTTTTCAGCAAATAACTCACCGAATGAAAGATGTAATGAACAGAGATCTCGGCATAATTGCCGACGGAGGCTTCTTGGTTTCCTCGGACGACGGATGCATCAGCAGCAACGATCTCGATTGTGTGCTCTCATTCACCGAGGACAACACAGATACCTTTACCTATAACGGATTCACCTACAAGCCTGTTGTCAACATGGGCAAGATTGCATATATCATATTTGTAAAGGGAGACGACGTTGCGGCGCGCAACTATGCGGACATACTCGATGTCAGCTTCTCGTCCGTCAAGTCGCTGTATGACGACAAATATGACAAGCTTAATTTCATCAAGAATTTTCTGCTTGACAACATTCTGCCGGGAGATGTGCTCGCAAAGGCGGCGGAACTTCACATTCCCTCAGAGGAAAAGCGGGTTGTGTTCCTTATTCAGACGGACAAGATTACGGATTTCTCCGTGCTTGAGCTGATCGAGGGAATGTATCCCAACAAGGACAACGACTTTATCGTCAGCATAGACGAGAATGACGTTGCGCTTGTAAAGACGCTTGATGATGAGCTTGCTCTTGCGGATTTGCAAAACATGGCTAAGGACATCTGCAACAACATAAACGCGGAGATTATGACCAAGGCGTCCGTCGGCATAGGCACCATAGTTACCAACATAAAAGACATTGCACGCTCCTATAAGGAGGCGCGCGTTGCTCTTGATGTGGGCAAGGTGTTCGACGACGAAAAGGCAATCCTCAGCTACGAGGATCTCGGCATAGGCAGACTTATATATCAGCTGCCGACTACTCTGTGCAAGCTGTTCCTTACCGAGGTGTTCAAGAGAGGCTCCATAGACGAGCTTGACCAGGAGATAATATACACCATTCAGAAATTCTTTGAGAACAACCTCAATGTCTCCGAAACCTCGAGACAGCTGTATGTTCACAGAAACACTCTTGTTTACAGGCTGGACAAGATTCAGAAGATAACCGGTCTTGACCTGAGACAGTTCGACCAGGCGCTCATATTCAAGGTTGCCATGATGGTGAACAAGTATCTCCAGTCAAACACGGAAAAACTCTGATGCGCAGAGTAAAATTACAATTTGAAAAAGACAGACGAATACGGTGTGAAGAAAAACAGAAATTCTACACCGAGTTTGTCTTGTAAAAATATAAGGTGGAAAAAATGATTATATTTGATAATGTATCAAAAGTGTACGATAACGGTTACGTGGCACTTGAGGATGTTTCATTTCATATAGAAAAAGGCGAGTTTGTTTTTCTTGTGGGAAGCAGTGCCGCAGGAAAATCAACTATAATAAAGCTCATGATGAAAGAAATCACCCAGACCGACGGGAAAATATATATCAACGGGATAGATGTGGGCGAGCTGCGCAGAAAGGATATTCCTTATTTCCGCAGAACTCTCGGAGTTGTGTTCCAGGATTTCAGGCTGCTGCCGCACAAGACGGTGCAGGAGAATGTCGCTTATGCAATGGAGATTGTGGGCGCGTCGTCGCGCGAGATTCGCAAGAATGTGCCCAACGTCCTAAGCATGGTGGGCTTGGCTCACAAGGCGAAGATGTATCCGAATCAGCTCTCCGGCGGCGAGCAGCAGAGGGTTGCCATAGCGCGCGCTATTGTCAACAATCCGGCTGTGCTCATTGCGGACGAGCCCACGGGAAACCTCGACCCGGATACGGCACTGGAGATTGTGGATATAATGGACGCGATAAACCGCCGCGGCACAACGGTTGTTATGGCAACCCACGCCGAGAAGATTGTGGACAGTATGCAAAAGAGGGTCATATCCATAGATGGCGGTCACGTGGTACACGACGAGAAAAAAGGTGGTTACAGTTATGTCGATTAGAATGTTTCGCAGATTTATCGCCGAGGCGTGTTCCGGTCTTTTTAAAAACGGGCTGATGACCTTTGCGTCACTGGTGGTGGTTACCTCGTGCCTTTTCATATTCGGCGTATTTATGACGGTGACAATGAATATAAATTATCTTGGGCAGGAGTTGGCAAATCAGTGTCAGATTCAGGCGTATATAACCTCGGAGGCAAAGTACGGCGGCAAGATACAGGAAATATCGAATCAGATAAAGAAGATAGACAACATAAGCGAGGTTTCGTTTGAAACGGGTGAGCAAACCTTCAGCGATTTCAAAAACGGGCTCGACAAAGACGAGCTGGCGTCGTTTGAGGGGCTTCCAGAAAACCTCATCTCCGATTCATTCAAGGTGACGCTTACCGATATATCCGCCTCTGCGGATGTGGTGGCAAAGCTTGAGGCGATTGACGGAGTGGAGAGGGTCGAAAACAAGCAGGATATAATGAACCTTGTGAACAATGTTACTCAGATAATCAGGCACATATCCGTATGGATAGTCATCATCTTTGCGGCGATAAGTCTTTTCATCATCTCCAACACGATAAAGATGGCGGTTCACAACCGCGGAAAAGAGATAAACATCATGAAATATGTCGGCGCGACGGACGCTTACATCCGCTGGCCGTTCATACTCGAGGGCATAATAGTCGGCTGCGTTGCCGCGGTGATAGCCTTCTTCATCACCCAGGGCGCATATGTCGGCGTGTCATCCGCGCTGGCGAAGAATTCTTCAATCAGCGCCATTGTAAAGCTGGTGGCATTCGGGGATATGTGGAGCAAGATAATTGTTTCATACCTGCTGCTCGGTGCATTTATAGGCGCATTCGGCAGCGGAATTTCGGTGAGAAGGTATCTTAAAGTGTGATTTTCGGTTTAATTTACGGAGGTTAAGTCATGGTGAAAAACAAGTTGATTGTAAGAGTGCTTGCAATGATAGCGCTTGTGGCATTTTTGGCGGTGTCGCTCATTACGATTCTCCCGACAAGCGTCGGGGCGGAGTCGGCACAATCCAAGCTGAAAAGTGCGCAGACAAAGCAGAGCGAGCTGAAAAGCAAGATTAACAGCACGCAGGGCCAGATAAACGACAATACAAAGAAAAAGGAAGCAATCGATTCCGAGATAAGCAAGGTTCAGTCTCAGATAGATACGCTTAATTCAAAAATATCCGACTCCAACACCAAAATCGTGGCTAAGCAGACAGAGCTTACCGCGGCGGAGGAGGAGAGCCGCGAGCAGTACGACAACTACCTCAACCGCGCCAAGATGATGGTTGAGCGCGGCTCGGTAACCTATCTTGAGGTGCTGCTCAATTCAAAATCCTTCAGCGACCTTTTGGCGAGGTATTCCGTGGTTAAGCAGATAGTGCGCTACGACAGCCAAAAGCTTGACGAGCTGAAGGCGATTGAGCAGAAGATAGCGGCAATCAAAACAGAGCTTGAAAACGAGAAAGCAAACCTTGTCTCCCTCAAGGCGGACGAGACGGCGCAGATGAACACCCTGAGCGCAAAGAGAGCCGAGAGTCAGCAGATAATATCCGGACTTGAGGCGGACAAGAGCTCATACGAACAGGCGCTTGACAATGCGGAAAAAGCAGAGGCAAACGCAAGGGCGGAGATAAAACGCCTTGCCGAGGCGGCTGAGAAAAAGGCTGCTGCCGCGGCTGCGGCAAAATCGAAGTCAGGGGGCAGCACAAAATCGAGTGTGGCAACATATTCGGGCAAATACAGCGGAGGTATGATATGGCCGTCATCGGGTCCGGTGACATCGCCGTACTCCACCCGTGTTCACCCGATTACCGGCAAGGTGCGCAAGCACGCCGGAATAGACATCGGCTCGCCCTACGGTTCAAACATTGTTGCCGCGGCAGCAGGCACGGTCATCGTTGCCGGATACAATGCCGGCGGCTACGGCAACTATGTGGTAATCAGCCACGGCAGCGGAATATCCACCCTGTATGCGCACGCAAGCTCGCTGTGCGTATCTGTCGGGCAGACGGTATCGCAGGGTCAGGTAATAGCAAAAGTCGGTTCTACGGGACTTTCGAGCGGGCCGCATTGTCACTTTGAGGTTCATGTTAACGGCGCCGATACCAATCCTATGCAGTATCTGCCGTAAGAGAGCGGCAGATTTGTGCATAGCCTCGTGTGGGTATATTTAATTGCGCACGCAAAACAATTTGTGCCGTCTGTGTATGTATTTTTTATTCTTGACGCCTGCGTCGAAACAAGCCGCGTATCGTGCGCTGAACTCGTCGTCTGAGAATAAAAAACACATACACAGCCTTTGACGGAGCACTGTCTGCGCACATATTATTTGCGCAGAACTCGCTCGCGCAAAATAAAATATACCCACACCCGGCTTCGTGAGAGTTTTACCCTTGTGACATCATAAAGGAGCATTATAATGAGAAATAAAAAAGTGGTTGTAACTGCTGTTGTCACCTGTATATTGACAACAGCGTTTTATCTTACTCCGGCAGGAACTGCCGTGCAGCGTTTTTTGACGGCTGCCGGCGGCAAAATGACGTTTTCGCAAAAAATGGATAAGATGACGAATCTTATCGATAAATACTACATAGGCGACTACGACAAGGCCCAGGCAGAGGAGGATGCACTCTCCGCCTATGCTTACAGCCTGGGCGACCAGTACACTATGTATATAGACAATGACAACTATTCCGCCATGATGGAAAGCCTGGGCGGCGACTATCAGGGAATAGGCGTTGAGGTCACCATAAGCGACGGGGTTATAAGCATTGTGTCGGTGTTTGAAAACAGCCCGGCACAAAAGGCAGGCATGAAAATAGGCGACAAAATAGTTGCCGTGGACGGCGAGGAAGCAAATGCCGACAACTACCAGGAATCCATAAACAAGATTAAGGGGGTCAATGCCGAAGAAGGCGACGACGATGTTGTGGTGACGGTCGAGCGCGGCGGCGAGAGTATAGACATGACCGTGGTGCGCGAAACGGTGTCCGTGGACACGGTGTATTCCAAGGTGATTAACCCGAATATCGGGTACATCCGCATTACGGATTTCGGTCAAAAAACGGATGTTGATTTTAAAAATCAGCTCGACAGGCTCACCGCCGAGGGAATCAAGGGGCTTATAATAGACCTGCGCAACAACCCGGGCGGTATGCTCACAACGGTTGTGAACATAGCCGACGAGCTGCTGCCTGAGGGCGTAATCCTCACGGTTAAGGATAAAAACGGCGGCGAAAATCAGTATAAATCCGATGAAGACTGCACAAGTGTTCCGCTGTGTGTGCTTATCAACGGCAACAGCGCCAGCGCCTCCGAGGTGCTCTCCGGTGCAATCCGCGACCACGGCAGGGGCAGGCTCGTCGGTGAAAAATCATTCGGAAAGGGCGTTGTTCAGTCGATAGTTGAGTTCAACGACGGTTCGGCATTCAAGCTGACCACGGCGAAGTATTACACGCCGAGCGGAGAATGCATAGACCAAACAGGCATAAAGCCCGACATAGAAGTAAAGCTGAGTGATGCGGCGTCAAGGAAGCAGATATCGGAGCTGACCATTGAGGAGGACGAACAGCTGCGCACCGCTGTGCAGGTACTAAACTGAAATAAGGGATAGATTAATGATTAACTCTAAAGGCAGCTTTTCCGCAATGAAAAGCATGAATACAGCGCTTGTTTTGAATAAAATCCGCGAGCACGG
>ULVN01083984.1_pt1 | contig 12104 bp, 24 predicted proteins | sample 1959491 | NCBI WGS metagenome assembly ULVN01 (sample SAMEA4835787, study PRJEB28245) | human gut metagenome | biome: gut microbiome; material: fecal sample | place: Denmark | collected 2008 | reverse complement strand
CCCTGCCAGCCGCCGCTCACGCTGCCGCGGCTGGTCACCTTGACCGAGGCCGCCTTTTTAGGGACGAGGTTCAGGGAGTTGGTATCCTCCGCTGCGGCGGCTGCGGGCTCGGCAGCAGAGGCTGCCCCGGCGGTGCACACGTTGAGCGCCATCATGCCCAGACCGGCAACGCTGCCCTTCAGGAACGTTTTACGGGAAAATTTGGTTGACATGGTAAGGTCCTCCCATTCTTTTTGCCGCAATGCGACAATATGCCTGTATTCGTGCTTTTTTGTCCCGCAGCAGCGGGACTGCCTTGTGCCCCGAATTGTACGCGAGACGAAACAAAATGTCAATTGTGTTTTCATCTTGTGGCACAAAGTTTTGCGTTTCTCAGTTTTTCGCCTATTTTGGCACATTGTTTTACGTTTTGTTTCAAATTTTCATGCGTTTTGTATACAACTAGCCGCAAAAATGCGTAAAAAAAGCCGCCGCACAAACCCTTGTGCAGCGGCTTTGATTCATAATTTCTCTTACAAAATGCGGGCGCTGATGGCGTTTGCCACTTGAAACAGGTCCTTCTGCCCGATAAAGCCAAACTTTGCCTCGTGGCCGTCCGCAAAGCAGACCGTCAGCTGGGACGCCTGTAATGGATCGCCAAAGCCCGCTGTCTGGATGCCGTAGTGCAGCACCTTGCGGTAGGGCAGCACAAAAAGCTGCTGCCGCGTGCCCGTAACCCCCTGCATATCCACCATGATGATGCGGTGGCTGGTGAACACCACCTGATCGCGCACCGTCTTGTAAGCGCCCACGATCTGCTCGCCCTCCAGCAGCAGGGCGTTGATATTTTTGCAGATATCCTTCTCCTGCAAGCGAATAAGATTCTCCATCGGTTTATCGCGGAATTCCATAGCGGCGTTCCTCCTTCAGCGTTTTGATGGCTCTATTGTAGCATTTCCGCCGCCGGTTGGCAAGATGGCTGCCCGGACAAAAAGAAAAGACCCGAACCGTTCAAGGTTCAGGTCTTGTGGAGCGGGTAATGGGAATCGAACAACGATTTCTCTCCATCAATTCGCAAAAGCACAACCTTTATTCTCGAAACATCATAAAAAACCAGAAAAGCGCTTGCCATAACCGGCAAGCGCTTTCTTCGTTCTAGGATATTTTTCTGGGTCAAAAAATGGGTCAATCGGGGGGTCATCCGTGGGCCTTGTTGATGGCCGCAGTCGTGGCCTCTGCCAGCTCTTCCCGCTGGCCCTTTATCTCATGCCGGTACACCCCGAAGGTGTCCATGTTCTTGCTGTGTCCAACCAGCATCTTCAACTGGCCGTCCGTCAAGGCTCCTGCCTCCATGCTGACAAAGGTGTGCCGCATCTCGTAGAGCGTGACAGCTGGCGTGATTCCGTTCGATGCCTGATACTTCTCCCACCGGCGTTTGAGGCTGCGCTGGCAAGGAATCTGGAACAGGGGCGTGTTATAGTTTAGCTCAACACCGCTGTCTTTGAGGAGCTGCACCTGTGCCTCGTATGCTTCCCGCGCCTGCTGGCACATATCAAATGACCGGATGCTGTTTTCGTTCTTGCCGGTCGTTTCTTCCTCGTGCGTGTTGATGCTGCGGCGAAGGTTGACCGTGTTGCCCTTGATGTCGCCATACCAGAGACCGACCAGCTCTCCGGGTCGGACACCGGTAGACACGGCGAAACGGTAGGCGTAAATGTAGTCATCGAAAACACGTTTTGAGTACAGCAGCCGCGTATCAACCGAAAAGAGAACACGCAACCCGGACGGCTGAAGAATCTTCTTCTCTCCCATGCGGGCATTTTTCGGGATTGTCAGCTCCGGATTGAGCGTGGTGTATCGGTTCTTCCTGCACCACTTCAAGAAGCTGTTGGCCGTGGAACGGATGGTCATCAGTGTTTTGCGGCTCAATGGCTTGTTGAGCGAGCAGCGCTGCCGCTCTTTCTTCAAGCAGCGCTTTTTGAACGACATATCAATCGCCTTTTGCAAATCGCCCTCGGTCAGTTCTTCAATGCGCAGGTTCCCGATGACTGGCAGAAGATAATAGTCGCCGTATTTTGTGCACTGTTCCAGATAGGACGTGCCGCTGGTGAGGGCAAGGTCTTGCAGCCATTCCGCATAGAGGACAGAGACCTTTTTCCTTCCGTCCCGGATGCTGTCGTCAAGCCATGCGTCCGCCTTGGCATTTGCTTCCCTCTGCCCAGTCCGGCCCGGCGTGGAGCTGTAGAAGCTCTTCATCACGCCGTTCTTCTGAACCCTGATTCGCCAGCGGTTTGTACATTCTTGCCACTCGGCGGTGTTCGTTCGCTTCTTCAATGAAACACGCCTCCCCTCATGTCCTTATAAAAGTAGTAGGCTCTCCGGACGTATTCCTCTGTGGTGTCCAGCGCTTCCGCAATCTCGCAAGCATCCATGCCGCGCTTCAGCAGTGCCAGCAGCGTTTCTTCCGGTATCGCGTGAAGTATGTACCACCGGTCAGCCCTGACCTCATGGCGCTCTCGCAGATCATAGGGCGTGAGCCGGGTATAAAACCCACCGTATACGCAATGCCCTATCTCATGACCCAGCCGGGCGGCTTCTTCAGTCCTCGTGAACTGCCGGGTGCTGTCCATGCCGATGTAGCAGTGGCCATTCACTTCCATGCTCATGCTGCCGGTGTTTGGTAGCGGAAAATTGTAAATGTCGATGCCGTTTTCATTTGCCACGTCATAAAGTTCATTTAGTCTGTCCATTCGCATCTCGCTCCTTTACGAAACGAGCGAAGCTCTTGACCTCTTCAAATTGAGCGTCGGTCACGTCCCCGCCCCCAAAGAGTGCAAATTTGATATCGTCATCTGTTACCTCGCGGCTATCTGCTGCGGGGCTTTTTTCTTTTTCCGGCTGCGCAGCTTGAACGCTGGGCGCTGTCGGGTCGTCAGTTTCGCCAAATAGGTATGCGCTAGTCGTTCCTAGCTGTTCGGCGCAAAAATTCACGAATGCTCTTGGAGGTTCGGTTCCACGCTTTTCAAACATTCTAATGTAGTTGTCCGCGTGGCCAGTTTCTAAGCAGAGAGCCTTTCTCGTTAGATGCATTTTGTTAATCAAGTCATCCAAACGGTCGTATCTGAAACTGCTTTTTGCGGGAGAAGGGTCATCAGTCTCTCCGTTCAGGTATGCAACGCTTGTGTTCAGCTCTTTTGCCCAAATCTCAAGAATTTCCGGCTTCACGTTCTTTGTTCTACGCAGATTGCTTCCAGCTTTGTCCGGCATGCCGACCATCTTATATAGGTGAGCCTGTGTTTTGCCTGACTTTTGGCAAAGGGCGTAGAATCTATCAAACTGGAATGAGCCATAGTCAACATCGAGCGGTGACGTTGTCAGGCCATCGTCTATATCATCCACGAGACCATTTATGTACTCAACAGATGTACCAAGGATTTCTGCGATAGCAGGTAGATATTTCGATGGGACATTAGCATTTCTGCCAGAAATCTCTGAAAGATAGCCATTGCTCTTTCCAATCTGCTGACTGATAAAGTTTAGCTTTAGGCCCCTCATCTTTGCAATTTCTCGAATTTTCACGATATTCCCTGCATTTTGGATAGGGTTTCCACCTGTTGTCTGGCCCATGAAGTACACCTCCGAAAGATAAAAAACAGAAAAGAAAGAAAAAAGTTTAGAAATAGTATTTACAATCCTGTGATAAAGTAGTATAATCAAAACAGAAAAAGTAGTCGCTTCTTACAAAGATAGTACCACCAAAGAAGTAATAAATCAATAACAAAGAGGTAAAAAACATGAAGTACATCGACATCAACGCAAAGTTCACCGCAGCCGTCAGCAGCTACATCGCACATGGCTACATCATCAACACCGCTTCAATGTCCGGCAGTCAGGGCGAAGTCGCCCACATTGACCTGACCAACGGCAAGCAGATTGTCCGCGTCCTGCTGGACAGCTTCACCGAGTGGGAAGATTACAACAATCTGAAAGGCCTGAAGCTCGTGGTCGGCATCGCCACCGACAACGTCAAGCCGAACGACAACCAGCGCCGCGATGTCATCTGGAACAACCGTTTGGAAGTCATCTCCTGCGAGAAGTTCTACGAGGTGAGCAGCAACTGCGACGATTCCGCGTTCTATGGAACGCGAGAGGAAGCCACCGCAGCCAACAAAAAGCGCTTTGAGCGCTACTGCCGCCGCGATTGCCGCATCAAGAAGCACCTTCCCGAAAAGGCTTCTCCGCTGGTCAAGGAATTCGTTCGCCGGAAGTTCGGTCTGAAGCGTGTTGTGGTGAGCAACATCCAGATCACCAAGCAGAACAGCGTATATACCGTTATCTACAACAATCACAGCGCACAGCTGCACTGATTCAAAGGAGGATAAGAACATGATGGTCGAGTTCAAGCAAGCACATCTGGAAGCGGAGTACAAGGAAGCGGGCTATGCCCACATCATCGCCAACGGCTATATCTGCCGCTGGCCCAGCAACGAAACGTTTGCAACAGCTCTCGCCTGCGGCGAGGTCGAGTTCTTCATCCCCGGTGGGACGTGGGAGCCGGTCCCCGCGCAGGAGTTCGAGGAGCCTATGCACGAGGAGTATCTGGCACAGGTCAAGTTCGCCTTTGCTCCTACCCGCTGGGCGAACGCAATCTGGCACACTTCCCCCACGGCCAAGCGGTACGCAAAGACGATGGCCGAGGCACAGGAGGCAATCCAGACACTAGAGAACCGCTATCCGAACGACCCGCAGCAGCAGGTCATCGAGAGCCGCATCCGCATTCGGATGGTAACCGACTGGGAAGAAGTCGAGGGCTGAACCGTAACCCGCCTGACGATGGCTGCATGGCAGCAGCCGAAACCACCCGGCAGCCAGCCGGGGAGGTCGCGGGAACCACCGCAATCAACAATCAATTTTCGGAGGTATGAAAAATGTCTGCAAACGTTGAAACGATGTTCTATGTCCGGGAGAAGCCTTGGCACGGTCTGGGGAAGATGGTGCAGGAAGCGCCCACCAGCGCGGAGGCTCTGAAGCTGGCCGGTCTGGACTGGACGGTCGAGGCCCGTGATATGTGGCTGAACGGCGTTTAGGAGCCGATTCCCGGCTACAAGGCCAATGTCCGCAGCTCGGACAACAAGGTTCTGGGCGTGGTCAGCAACAAGTACCGCATCGTCCAGAACGCAGAGGCTTTCGCGTTCACGGATGCGCTGATCGGCGGCGATGTCCACTATGAGACCGCTGGCAGCCTGCTGGACGGAAAGAAGATTTGGCTGCTGGCAAAGCTGCCCGATTCCGAAATCTGCGGGGACAAGACTGAAACCTATATGTGCTTCTCCAACACGCATGACGGCTCCGGCGCTGTCCGCGTCTGCATGACCCCGGTTCGCGTGGTCTGTAACAACACGCTGAACATTGCGCTGGACACTGCGCAGCGGGCATGGAGCGTCCGTCATGTGGGCGATATCAACACCAAGCTGGTAGAGGCCCGGCAGTGCTTGGACATGGCCAACAAGTACATGGACGAACTTGCAACCCGCGCCGACCAGATGGCAAACACCACGGTCAGCGATGCCCGGCTGCGGGAGATTCTGGACGGCCTGTTCCCGGAAGCTGACGATATGACCGACCGCCAGAAGCGTCATGTGCAGGACATGAAGGACGGTTACATGGTCTGCATGATGGCTCCGGACCTCTTGAAGTTCCGCAATACCGCATGGGGCGCGGTGAATGCAATGAGCGATTTCGTCACCCACAGCGCACCGCACCGCAACACGAAGGACTATCAGGCGAACAACTGGAACAACGTGATGAACGGCCACTTCCTGATGGATGCCATGGCAAAGGCCGTCACCCGGTAAATATTTGATGGCTGTGCTATCCGGCCTGACGGGCATTCAGAGGATTGTTTGGGCGCCAGAACATGAAGTAAGGAAGGAGTGCAAAATGCGCATGGAAAGAAAGCCGGAAATTGGAGATGTAATGTTCCATGTATGTGAGCATCTCTACTACGTCCCGGAGCACGCGGCTCCGTTGAGCGAATACTGCGTCTGTGAGGCCGCAGTCGTGGGCTTTCTGAAAGGCGGGTACACCGAGGTGAAGCTGGTCGGGAAGAATCCGGGAGGTTTCAATACGCCCTATCACTACAAGATGGCCGAGGTCGGCAGCAAGGTGTTCTTTGACGCCCACTCCGCCGCAAAGTACGCCGAAAGCCTGACTGTATATGCGGAGCAGCATTGGAGTTGGGCAGGCGCACAACTTCGCAGGCCATACAAGGATTTATTGGAGGCGGGAAGCCGTGGCAAGGTTGATATCGGAATACCACCCCATCGGCATTGATGTTTGAAAGGAGATGACCGCATGAAGAAACTCAAAATTGCAGCAGCCCCGCCGAGGGGCAGCTATCACCGCATTCCGTATTTCGCCCTTCGCGGGATGTTTCAGGTTCGCGGCTATCAGGATCAGGAGGTCGCGCAGGCTATCGGGATAAGCCCAAGCACCCTTTCCACCAAGATGCAAGGTCATTCCGCGTGGACGAGCTGCGAGATTGCCGCTATCTGCGAGCTACTGGAAATCCAGCAGAAGGACATTGGGAAGTTCTTCTTCCCACAGGCAGAGCAGCAGAAAGGAGCATGAAGATGAACAGCGGAGCACCCAGTACGGCCAAGGAGCCGAACGCTCTTGTTGACCTGAAGGGCAAGCTGGAAGAAGAAAAGGCCCGCCATGCCCACATGATTGCGGTCAACAAGTATTTCCGAGAACGCGGAACGGTCAATGGCTGCGAGGGCGTTGGTAGCTGCGAAAAGGCCATGATCGAGGGGCGGCTGAAAATGGGAGACCATTCGCCGTTCCTGCCGTGGCAGTTCAGCAGCTCCAAAGACCGCATTCGCAGGTTGCAAGCCCGCATCAGGGACGCAGAAGTGGCAATTGCAGCCGGTTCGCAGCCGGTCAAGGTCGATGGGCTGCCCGGCGTTGCCTACTACGAGAACGGCGCTCTCATGCGGGTACAGCTTATCTTTAAGGACAATCCCGGCCCGGAGGTGCGCGGTATCCTCAAAGGAAACGCTTTCCGATGGTCGTATTCGCAGCGGGCATGGCAGCGCATCCTCAATGAGAATGGCAAGCGGGCGGCCCGCGCAGCGCTGGAAGAAATCAAAATCCTTCAGGGAGGACAAAACGATGAATGACAAAGAACGTCAGAGCACAGCTGACATGGAGGAAGCCCGCGCAAAGCTTCTTGAATGCTTCCCCGGCAGCTTCATCAACGACCGGGAGGAATTTATTGCCCACCCGCGCACGAACCAGTATTTCATTCTGCGGGACTGCAAGACAGTTGAAGCAGTCGAGGCAAAGGTACTGGAATACCTTTCGCGACCTGCGTTCAAAACGCAGCCGTATTCGCAGGAGTGGAGGAACCGGAGGTTCCACGAGTTTATGCTGGCCGGGGTCAATGCTTTTCTGGACACAGACTTTTCCGAAGAAGATATGGAGCTGATTTACACCTATATGGGCAGTGGCATCAAGCGCGGCCTGACGCTGGCCTTTATCGACCACGACATGAGCATGAAGTGGCTTAAAAATTGGATTTCCGAAAACTGAAAGGAGTGTTTACCATGAACGGAATGTTTTATCGCGGTGAGGTCTACTATGTGCTGCCGGACGGCAACGAGGTCGGCAGCGAGCAGCACAGCGGGCGGCCCGCTATCATCGTCAGCAATAACCAGAACAACAAGAACGCGGCCACGGTCGAGATCGTCTACCTGACCACGCGGGAAAAGAGAGCCATGCTGACGCACGTTTACATCAGCACCGCACAGCTGCCCTCGACCGCGATCTGCGAGCAGATTTTCACGGTGGACAAGACCCGGCTGGGCAGCTATTCCGGCAAGCTGACGGAACGCGAGATGAAGGATGTTGAGTTGGCCATGATGGTGAGCCTCGGCCTTGACAACTACCTGTCCAAGCCGAAGCCGGTCGAAGCTCCTACCGTTGCAGCAGTGCCGGTTCCGGCTCCTGTCGCCGTCCCTTCGGTGTCCGACATCAGGGGAGATCTGGAAAAGCTCCGTGTGCAGCGTGACACCTACAAGGAACTGCTCATGGAAGTCATCGGCAGAAAGTGAGGTATCATGATGTCTGGAAACATTGGCGAGAAAATCCGCACGGTGCGGAAGGATGCCGGTTTGACGCAGACGCAGCTTGCGAAACGGATGGGCGTAACAAAACAGACCGTACACCTGTACGAAAGTTGCGAAATGAACCCTAAAATCGACACTGTTGTGAAGTTCGCTGAAGCACTGAAGGTTCCTGTTGAGTATCTGGTCAGCACGGAATCAGACTGCGCACATCATTGGGTCAGCGTCAAAGTTCGCTTGCCGGAGCTGGACGAGGACGAACCATTTGCCCGCTGCATTGTGAATATCATTCGGTGGTGTGAGGGCTGGACAGACATTTGGAGCCAGCCGGAACCCGACTTGAATGAAGAAGAGTTCACTGCTGCTGCCGTCTATAACCCGGAGCAGAAAACTTTCACAGTGTATGATGGCTTTGGCGGCTCGATGGTGATAAACGCTCTACTCGACCCGACCGATTTCAGCGGCGCATCCGGTACGCGCATCACTCACTGGAAGCCGATGCCGATACCGTTCGGAGTTTGGGAGAAGGAGGAATTGAGAGGATGAATTTTGAATTGAAGCCCTGTCCGTTCTGCGGCGGCTCTGCCCGCATCGAAAACGCTGGCGAGGGCAGCTACCGCGTTGTCTGTTCCGGCTGCGGAGCGAGAAGCGGGCGCATCTTCGTGAAGCGGTGGCACAGCACTAAGTTCGTGGCGCAGGGCCAAGTCGCAAAGCTGTGGAACGTGCGAGTTCCGGCAGCACCGGAGCTGATGGAAGAACCCTCTCCGCTGTTGGACTACATCAAGCAAGAGGTTCCGTTCCGTCTGAAAGAAATCTTCAACATCCCGGATGAAGCCCTGAGCCAGACCGCTGTCGATGACTGCATTTTTGAGCTGTACGACAACAGTGATGTGATGTTTGACTACGACAGTCTGGACGACTTCTTGACCGGCATTTTGGAAAGGAACGGAATCCACCCGGATGATTACAAGGAGGAATCGAAATGAAGCCCGAAGGAAAAGCGGTTCTTTTGAGCATCCGACCAGAGTGGGCCGGCAAGATTTTGACCGGCAAAAAGACGGTGGAAGTCCGCAAGACCCGGCCACGGCTGGAAACGCCGTTCAAGGTTTATATCTACTGCACGAAAACCGCTGAAAGATGGTTACGGACTGTTCCTGTTCAAGGCTGGCAGCGGCTGGATGGTTTCGTTATTTGTGAATTCACCTGCTACAAGATAGACACTATTCAGCGAATGGGAATCGACAATAATTTTGATTATTGCTATCTATCTCTCAACGAATTCGGAAACGATGATATAGCGATAGAGATACGGGATATCAAAAAATCCTGCATTCCAAAGTCCGAACTGAACTCCTATGCAAAATCTGCGCCAGAGCTGTTTGCGTGGCATATCTCCGACCTGAAGGTTTACGACAACCCAAAACCGCTGTCTGACTTCTCCAAGCATGGCTTTAGTGGTCTGTGCGGAACAAACGTCTGCGGGAATGAGGATTGCAAGTATTATGAGCCTTCTGGCGATTGGATGACGCCGCCGACCTGCGGCCTGAATGGATATTGCTCGTTGCACCGCCCGCCTCAAAGCTGGTGCTATGTGAGGGAGGAATCGAAAGATGAGTGACCGCCGAATCGTTGACATCGCCCCGCTTCTGGACAATCTGAAGAAGGAGCTTGACAAAGAATGCGACCATCCCACAGCAGTATGCAGTGATGAAGCGATTGCAGATGAGATTGATAATCTGGAGGCCCTGCCCGTCATCGACCCGAAAGAGATGCTTTCCGCGCTCTGGAAGAACACCAAGACCGACCCGCCAAAAGAGGAAGATGCTGGCCAGCGGGGCATGGTGACTGTGTGGTACAAAGGAGCTGAAACCGCCTTGCCAATGCTTTGGTGGATGGTGGAAGAAAGCGCGGATAAATATCCGTATTGGATGCCGATGCCCGAGCCGCCGAAGATGGAGGGGTTTTGCAATGGCTGATGTACAACTGCTTAAAATGCCCAGCATGGGAGGTGCGGAACGATGACCAAAGCTGAACTGGAAGCCCTTGCCGAGCACTACCAAAGCAAAGCCGACCGGGCATTTGAACGGTATCAGGAGACCGGAATCAAGCGCTATGACACCGAGCGCTGCAATGCCGAAGACCTTTCCGATGCCCTGCGCATGGCAGCGAACGCCGCTGATGAGCACGCGGAGCACATCCACATGAGAGCCATGCTGGCCGGTTTCGTAGACCTTGCCCGGCAAGTGCTGGAAGAAGAGCCTATTGTTTCCGGCTCAAAAGAAGAGAAACTGCTGAAAGGGCTTGTCTCCTACGGCAGGATGAACGGAATGTGATGAAAGTATGACGCAATACTGCCGTTACTGCTGCAACGCATCTCTGATTGACGATGATCTAGCCCACTGCAACGTCAAGGATATTGAGCTTGACCCTCCTGCCCTGAAGCGGTCGAACCGCTGCAAAGACTTCCTGTTTTGCGAGCTGGACGTTCTGACACAAACCCGCATCTACCAGCCGAGGGTCGCAAAGCCCCCAGCTCCCTCCCCGGAGGATTTCGGGCAGCAAACCCTGTTTTGATATGCGAAACCGGTGCGACCGGTATTTTTTTGGCTTTTCTTTAGAAAAATCTAGAAATAGTACAGAAAAAATACAGAAAAGGTATTTACAAATCTGTAATAAAGTAGTATTATAAAAACAGAAAAAACAGCACCCCACAAAACAGGAGAAAAAGAAAATGAAAATCGAAATCAACGCCCACGACCTCAGCAAGTTGCTGATTGCCTGCACCACCCTTTACCGCGAGAACCCGGAGAACCGCAGCGAGTACAAGCGCATTCACGACGAACTGGCCCGGCAGCGGGACGAGCAGAAGGAGGTCTGAGGTATGTTTGACCTGCGTGAGCATAAGGGCCTCATTCACAGCTTGGTCGCTGAGGCCAACCAGAACGACCCCAACTGGGAGTGGTCGGTCAGACACATCAGCAAGAACGTGGCCTGCATCTTCTGGGGTTACCTCGAATACTGCGATGAAGCGGAGTTGTCGTTTTCAATCAAGCTCGGCGAAGCCGATGGCAGATGCTGGGTTGAGGCTCGTAACCAGCACGGTTGGATACTTGAAAGTGAGATTGTAGCCGACAGGAACCTTCCGTTCCTGAACTGCCCGATTGACAAGGCCATCGAGAAGATGGTTCGCTGCATCGTCAATACCGCTCACAACTGCTACTGAGAGGATACATACCATGAAGAACTTTAACGAACTGCCCGCATCCATCCAGAACGAGGTCAAGAACTTGCTGAAGGTCTACGACAAGTGCTTTGTTACCTACGAGAACGCCGCCTATCATGCCTCTCCGTCCGTTGCTCTCACCAAGAGCTATGCAGCGGACCATGAGGTGGTTGGCACCTACACCGCAAAGGAAGTTTTTACCTCCGAAGAGCAGATCATCAATTACGTTGAATCTTTCCACGAGTTCCCTGTCCAGTACAAAGGCAAGCGCGACTACCGCTGGCTGAACAGCCTTGCATGGGGCAGCAAGGTCAAGATGGAGAACGGAAACCTTTTGAACGCATAACTAACCCGCCTGATGATGGCTGCCCGGCAGCAGCCGAAACACCCGAAAGGGTGTCGCGGGAGCCTACCGCAGGAAGGAGGCACAGAACGTGTCTGAATATTACAGCACCAAGCAGGCAGCGGAGGCTCTTGGCGTGTGTACGTCAAGGGTGCTTCAGATGAGGAAAGAGGGCAAGCTGATTGCCTACTCGCACGGTGAGAAGGGCAGCAAGAGCAAGTTCTTCTTCAAGGTTGAGGATGTGGAGTTCTACAAGCTCCACAAGAACGATGCCAAGCCGCTGCCCCCGCTGCGCCCGGTCGGCGCAGAGAAAGACAGCGCGTAAGATATCAAGATGGGAGGGCATGAAAAATGCGTAAGGTTGTGAAATTGGCGACTGCTGCGCTGGCACTGGTCGGTGCATGGAAGGTCGCAAGCTGGATGTGCGAAGGAA
>ULVN01031403.1_pt1 | contig 12104 bp, 12 predicted proteins | sample 1959491 | NCBI WGS metagenome assembly ULVN01 (sample SAMEA4835787, study PRJEB28245) | human gut metagenome | biome: gut microbiome; material: fecal sample | place: Denmark | collected 2008 | reverse complement strand
AAGGCTTCCGGACAGCTGGAACTGGTCTGTGTTAGCCCACACATCAGCACTGTCCAGTGCCACATAGATCGGAATATCTCCAATGATGCTTATGCCGTTTCTGTTGGCATACTCTTTTAATGGCATCCACTGCTGGTAGAACTTGAACTGAAGGAATTTGTAGAATTCCACGTCTTCACCAAGCTTTTCTCTGTAAGCTGCCATAGCCTCCGGCTTTCTCTTCTTGATCGCCGGCTCCCACGCAAGCCACTCTCTGTTGTTATGATCAGCTTTGATCGCCATATACAGCGCATAGTCATCTATCCACTGTTCATTTTCCTTTATGAAATCTGCGTAACCCCTGCTGCCCTTGTGCTCTGATCTGCCAAATGCTTTTCTGAGAACTTCAAATCTCTGTCTGTATATTCTGGCGTAGTCGATCTCGTCATCATTGTCAGCCCATTTGTAGGATTCCACCTCCTCTTTCTTGAGAAGCCCTTCAACTATCAATGTATCCAGATCGATAAAATACGGATTGCCCGCAAATGCTGAAAACGACTGATAAGGACTGTCACCGAAGCTTGTTGGTCCTATCGGAAGCACCTGCCAATACTTCTGCCCTGCTCTTTTCAACATATCAACAAAATCATAAGCATCTCTTCCCATGGCTCCAATTCCGTACGATGATGGGAGGCTGCTTATCGGCAGGAGTATTCCTGCGCCACGTTCCAACGCTTTACTCATCTCTGATACCTCTTATAATTTCCTATTGTGTCTTTGCCAACAGGCGCCCATATGAAAGCGCCAGACAAAGGTGAAGGAAACAACTAAGGGGTCAACTAGGGGGTCAACTAAGGGGTCAGGCACTATATGTAATCGCTCTGTTGTGCTTTGTATTTTATTAGCATTTTCTTTCAAATGCTTGCATTATATGACCGTTTTATTGTACAATCCTATCATAGTAAATATTAATCATAGGTGATGGGGTCAGGCCCCTTGAATATGCACCATTAAAATTCTTCCTAACAATAGTGCCTGACCCCATCAGAGGTCCACCGAAGACCCCATTATACCAATAGTGCCTGACCCCATTGGGGGCAGGCAAGAAGAACGATAAAAACACAGCAATATCGAAGGAACCTGCCATATGAACAGTATTGAATATAAAAAATTATTAGAAAATAAAACACACGCAGATCCCATGTTCCCATACAACACTTATCTGTGTTCTATTCCGCTGGATTTCAGCACAGTATCGCTTCACTGGCATGAATTTATGGAGATCATATACATCAAAAAGGGAAAGGGAAATGTGACTCTGGACTTCACCTCACACTACGTAGAAGAGGGTGACATCATCATCATCCTGCCCGGACACATCCACGGTATTTCTCAGCACGAAGGCTACTCCATGGAATACGAAAATATCCTGTTCTCCATTGACATGTTCAGATCAAAGAATCACGACTCACTGGACAGCGAATTTTTCTTACCACTCCTGGCGGGAGATGTGGACATAAAGAGCATCTACGACAAGGATGATCCATTGTACCCACAGCTTTCCTCATGCCTGAACCGGGTGGATAAGCTTTGCTCTGAGACCCCAAAAGGATACCGTCTAGCTCTAAAGGGATGTTACTTTGAATTTTTCTACATTCTGTTCACCAACTCCACGGTCAGGGATGAGGCAGACAGAAAGAACCGCGCCAGAGATCTTGAAAGGACCAAGCTCATCCTCTCATATATAGATGAAAACTACAAAGAGGCCATATCCATAACAGATATAGCCTCCTACTGTGGATTCTCAGAATCCCATTTTATGCGATTTTTCAAAAATACCATGGGCGTGTCATTTGTATCCTACCTGAACGACTTCAGACTAAACGTAGCAGCAAGACTACTCTCCACAAATGACGAAAGTGTGCTATCAGTGGCCGAAAACTGCGGATTCTTCAACCTGTCATATTTCAACAGAATGTTCAAGAAAAAATATGGCGTGACACCGAGCCGATACAGAGAAACCCACAACTGACAGCATGGCGTATATCCACAGCTGAAAATTCACCACTCAAACTGTGCCACGCAAACTTCAACTACGCATCCGATCTGGAGTATGAGTTTTTCATCTGATTGCTCAACTCGTAAAGTACCTTCCCAAGAGTGTCGCTTGCCGCATGCATTGCCATGTCCGCCATCTCCTGATTGGCCTGCTGCCTGAGTTTCTGCCCCAACTTACTGACAGCATCTATCTGCACATCCCTATCAGCTCCCAGAAGATCATCATACCTGTATATGATCTCATGTGCCTTAGACATGACCTTCTCGTCATATCTCTCAATATGGAACACAGACTTCGCATACGATGCATCCGCCATTGCCGCGATCATACGGCTGGTCCAATAGAAGTTGTCCGTGGACACTTCCGCGGATGTATTTGCCAGATACTCTGGAACCTCGTCAACATTTGTGTAAAATGGCACCATGACATTGAATGCATTTGATGCAAATGCCAGCCACTGGATGGCACTGCTGTCCTCATCCGCATACGGCCTGATCTGGATCGCCGACATGAAATCCGTTCTGTTCACTCCGATTGACCTGTATGCACCTCGAAGGCTCTTGTCGCCGTAATTTCCATATGGATCATACGGAGTGCCCTGATAATGTGAGGACAGGACATACTTCACGTCCTCCATGGTTATCTTCTTCTCCGGTATCATGCACCACGGAATGTCGTCCGACACCGGAGTAAAGTCCGCATCCGGGCCATCCCAGACAGCGGAATTCGGATTAAGTGTCCTCTCCATGAACCACGCTCTCGGAGTATTATACACATGATCAGCATCGTCATGGCTGCCAAATATATCGCGCGGGCATATTATACTTGTATATGTGCCATCCGACGAATCAGTCTCATTGTTGGTGCTGTCGACTTCTTGTCCACAATCATCGTTCTCATCTTTATCCTGCAGCTCTCCGGTCTGTGATATATTCCGCAGCATCACGCACTCCATATTCTCCACGTTCAGATGATATTTCTCTATAAATTCCGGAAGATCCGCTGAACACATAAATTCGTTCTGTGCCCCAATTGCATCTGCCAGGTCAAATTCATCCATGCCGAACTGGTTTGGCATGACAACATACACGTCATCTGGAACCTTTCTCGCGATCCAGTGATGTCCGCCGATGGTCTCAAGCCACCAGATCTCATCCACGTCCTGAAATGCTATTCCATTCATCTCATAAGTTCCGTACTGTTCAAGCAGACTTCCAAGGCGAATTACACCCTCTCTGGCACTTTTTATATATGGAAGAGTGATGGACACGATGTCCTCCTCACCTATTCCACCTGCCTTCTCCGGCTTATCTCCGTCTGCTGGCTCATAACACACAAGAGGATCCGCCCCGAGCACCCTCGGATTCGAGGTTATAGTCTCAGTTGCAGTCATCGCCACATTTGCTGCATTTACTCCGCTGGCCGCCCAGATTCCCTCACCGCTTAGAGCGTTCGGCACACAGGTGTATCTCATCGGATCGTCCGGAAGCTCTATCTCCACATGGGAAATAACAGACTTGTAAATGCGCGGCTGCTCCTCTGGATGCACCACAGCATACTTCTTCGGAGTGTACGAACCAGCCCCAGAATCATCATTTCTCGCTATTATCGTTGAACCGTCATATGAGGCGGCCTTACCCACTAAAATTGTTGTGCACGGCATGTGTGTTCCTCCTTTTTATTCCATAAATTCTACTTCTATCTTCAGATTATCTATGTCAAAATTAAATTTTTCAACCATGTTCCGTATTTTTATCTCTGCCGATTTCTCAGCATCAGTGCAGTATTTCTGGTTACTTCTCATTCTATTTTCAAGTTTTTCCCTGGCATTATTTGTCTGTTTCATGCCTCTGCTGCTCCCTTCATTTTATCACCAACCGAATTGAATGTTAAAATGTGGATCATTTTTACGATTCTATCTTTTTCCTGCAAACATAATTTTTGTCAAAGCAAATATCGCATATCCCACCAGTGCCCCCAGCGTGTTCATCACCACATCATCCAGCTGGCAATATCCGCGCTCCGTTATAAGCTGCACTGTCTCTATCCCAACGCTTATGAGGAATCCCCACAGCACTGTGAATTTCTCCCAGCCTATTTTCTTCCTGCGATCCTGCTTTCTGTCCGTCACCGAAATCGCCAGCGGATACAATATTCCAAACGGGACAAACAATAGTATATTCTCTATGACAAATGCATGCGCCTGCGGTGTCTCACCCCAGGTTCCGAACAATGTCATGTCTATCCCCTGCCTGGAACCCGGCTCTCTGAACAGAAAAACCGTCACAAACATAACTGCAAGATACACTCCGAGCAGAAACCACACCATAGAATTCCATATGTGAGTTCCCGCTGAGGTCACAGCCGGAACATCATTATCATCTTTTTCACTGCTGCCATCCGACAAATGAATATCCAAATGTCTTTTTCTCCCGGCATGCCACACGCACACGAGATATATAGCAACCGCAAGGATTCCGCACAGAATTCCTATGGGCAGGTATCCCACCACTTCCATAACATCTTTAACTATATAATCAAACATATTTTCCCCTCATCGACTTATTATCCTCTGCATCATAACATATTTCTCTGTAATTAAACATACGGAAATAGAATGCATTACCGATAATTTCTTGGGGACGGAGGGGTCAGGTACCTCCGTCACCAAGTGGTGATTTTTGGCGTATTTCCGTAAGATTTCTCAAAAGGGGTCAGGCACCTCCGTCACCTCCGTCTCCATTTGCGTTATTGTGAAAAATATTTTTCGTTGTTTGAATAAGACGTGTCTGCTATAATTTTGTTTAGTACACAAATATCTCGATATTGTTTACTTATTATTTGATAGGAGAGGACCTGTTATTTGAAATCCGCAAAAAAATCTAACACTAAACCAATAATCAAAATTCTTAAGATAGTAGGTGCTGCTCTTGGAATTATCATTTTGATTGCTGCTATCTTTGTCGGCGTACTCACTGTAACCGAATACAAACCTCAAGACTCTGAGGATCTGACGATAACTTACAACGACCAGCCAGCTACTCAGGATGGTTCATTTCCCACTGATACAAACAAGCTCTCCCAGCAGAAGGAATTATCAATCGGCGATAACATTTCCGTTGTTACGTGGAACATCGGCTACGGTTCCCTCGGAGCAAATGCTGACTTTTTCATGGATGGCGGTAATAGTGTGTACACATCCACCAAAGAGCAGGTGCTGACCAACATGTCTGCCATCACAGAAGAATTGAATAGTTTATCGCCTGATATTATCCTGCTTCAGGAAGTCGATGAGAAATCCTCCCGAAGTCACAAAATAAATGAAGAATCCATAATTAAAGATGAACTGTCCTCATACAACAGTTCCTACGCTTACAACTACAAAACGCTCATGGTGCCCTACCCAATTCCACCCATCGGGCAGGTCGCTTCCGGTATAATGACTCTCAGCACTTATCCGGTATCGACCGCTTGCAGAATCAAGCTTCCTTGCCCATTTTCTTATCCTATCAGGCTGTGCAATCTGAAACGATGTCTGATTGTATCTAGAATTCCTATTGATGGTACGGATAAAGAGCTTGTCATTGTAAATCTACACCTTGAAGCCTATGATTCCGGTGAGGGCAAGGCTGCCCAGACGAAAATGCTTGCAGGCATACTGCAAACCGAAACCGATAAAGGCAATTACGTGATAGCCGGAGGCGACTTCAACCAGACATTTTCAAATACCGACATATCAGCCTATCCCCAGCAATCCGATGAACTGTGGGCTCCTGGTCTCATAGATATTTCTGAATTTGGAAATGATTTTACATGTATAACTGATTCGTCAGTTCCTACATGCCGTTCGCTGGACAAGTCTTACAACAACGAGGATGATAAATTTCAGTTTTATGTAATTGACGGTTTTATTGTTTCATCAAACATTTCTATCAAGTCTATTGAAACAGTTAATCTGGATTTTCAAAACTCAGATCACAATCCAATAAAACTTGATGTAATACTTAATTAACTTAATTACGCACAAATGCCGCTCCCTTTTTATCGGGAACGGCATTTTTCTGTCACGCAACCTTCCCCCCGGTGGGACTGGGCATCAAAACAATCTGTCCGTTTTGTCAATCATCGATATTATATTCTCCGGATTCATATAATAGTGAATGTGCTACTCCCGAGAGATTTCCTCGTTTTTCAGCAGTCTTTTTGTATAACAAGCCGTTCTATCACCAACGACAGCCATTTTTACCTGTCAAATAGGCAAATGGGGGTCAGGCACCTCCGTCACCAAAGTCCCCACAACCGGCCATGCAAACAGGCGGCGCTCCAGTTGAATCCAACCAGAACACCGCCTGTTTACGGTGATATCTATTTGATTGTGTTTATCTCACACTTATGCATTCGCCTGTGCCTTCAGCTCTTCTAGCATCTGAGGAAGCTTAGTATCCATCTCCTCATTCTTGAACTGGCACGTGCCGACCTTCTTGTGTCCGCCTCCGCCATACTTGAGCATCAGGCTTCCCACATCCATTGTAGCTGTACGGTTAAGGATGCTGTATCCGCATGCGGCAGAACATCCCTGTCCACCACGGCCACTGACTATCCAAGCTGACACATTCTGCTCAGGATACATACTGTAGATCATAAAACGATTGCCTGTATATATAGGATCAACACCGCGGAGATCACTGATTATCACGTTACCGTCAACTACTGTGTGTGCTTTAACCATCTCCTTAAACTTCTCTGTCTGCTCATTGTATAGCACGATTCTCTCCTGAATATCTGGCATGGCAAGTATCTCATCAGTAGTCATGGTTCGACACGCATCAATAAGCTTTTCCATCAGCTGATAGTTAGATATGGTAAAATTTCTGAATCTTCCAAGTCCAGTTCTTGGATCCATGAGGAACCCTATGAGAATCCATCCTTTCGGATTTTGAACCTCATCTATAGTAAGATTTCCCGAATCAACCTTATCAACAGCCTCCATCATATCGTCAAACTGAGGGAACCGCTCCCTTCCACCATAATATTCATAGATAATTCTCGCACAGGATGGAGTTATGCGACTCTCTCCTTTATATTTGCCCTCAAGAGCCAGTCTCTCATGCTCGCTTGAATGGTGATCAAACCAAAGACCACAGCCCTCGACAAATGGTACATTTGCAAGGCAGTCATCCTCATTAACCTCAATCAATCCATCCTGAAGATCCTTTGGATGCGCAAATTTCCAATGGTCTATTATTCCAGCCTCCTTCAGAAGTGCTCCACATGCAAGTCCGTCAAAATCTGACCTTGTAACCAACCTCATAATACATTCCTCCCTGAAGTTTTTCCATTTACAACATATACATAATTATATAAAAACACAATTTGTTATTCAAGATATTCTTTCTTATCGTAAAGAATGACAATATCCTTGCACAACATTTATTATGTTTTAACAAATTACATATTTTTATGTTTACCAATCACAAATCATATATTATACTTTCATTATGGAAGAGAAAAAAACACTAAAATACCTCGAAGAACCAGAGCGTTCTGTATATATTGCAGAAATCATCACTTTAGCTGCCATAGCTGTACTTTCAATTATATTAACACTTATCAGAGACAATGTTTGCATATTTGAAGATATCCTTACTTGCAAATTTAGACAGGTAACCGGAATTCCGTGTCCAAGCTGCGGAGGAACAAGAGCCGTACTCCAGTTATTACATGGTCATATACTTGCAAGTCTGTATTATCACGCAACTGCAACCTACATATCAATTCTGTGTATAGTATTTTTTATTTCTCAGACAATGAGACAGCTTTCGAGGGGGAAATTAGCCGCAGTAAAATGGCACAGCTGGTATTGGAAAATCGGCATCATCATATACATTTGCCAGTACATTATGAAACTTGCCATCCCAGGCTACACAATCTAATATTTTAAAAGAAAGGAAAATTATGGATAACTCAACAAACAACAACTCATATGGACAGAATGATTATGATCAGAACCCATACAGCCAGAATCAGTACAGTCAGAATCAGTACAGCCAGGATCAGTACAGCCAGGATCAGTACAGTCAGAATCAGTACAGCCAGAATCAGTACTCACAAAATTCATACAACAATCAGTACTACAATCCATATCCTTCCGGATACAACGGACAGGGTTATGGAAAACCTCCTGTTGACCCTGGTCAAGGCAAGGGTATCGCAGCCATGGTTCTCGGAATATGTAGTATTATCCTATCCTGTGTTGTATGTGGGCTATTTGGTCTTACATGTGGAATCATCGGTCTTATCCTGACGAAACAGTCGACCGAACTAAGCGGTGGCGTTCCAAACGGTTTTGCCAAAGCTGGCAAAGTATGTGGAATCATAGGAACAATTCTATCTGGACTCATGATGTTATACATAATATTTTTTGTCTGTATATTTGCCGGAACATACTCCAGCTTTTATTCATTCTAAACAGCCAAAGGGCTGAAGATCTACAAATCTTCAGCCCTTTGCTTTACCATAATATGCATATTTTCTTTTAATATAGAATAACATTCAAACTACTCAACCGGAATCCATCCTCTTCCCATTGCACGCTCTATATTACTCTCCGGAGTCAAATTGATAGCACCGTTTTTATTTACCTTTTGCATATCTTCTTCCATAATCATTGTCAATAATGCCGCGCCTTACAGAGGGAGAATTTTTTAACTATATCTTTGCAGGACAGCCTCTATATCCATTTCCAGGTAACCTTACCGTTTTCAATCATCAGCTGAGCTGTGCTATCCACAGGACTTTCTCCAGGAAAATATTTGGCCCGATCCTCACCATAATACTCTTCTCTCTGCAGACAGGCATCATATACCAGCCAGCTATTTGTCGCATCGTCCCACAATTCCGTCCAACTGTGATCTGTAAGCCCATCACCATAATATGCCGGCATCTGCCCACATATGACTCTTGCATCATGGCCGAGAACTGTGGCTACACAGGCAAATGCAGCCGCATATTTATAACAATTTGCAACCTCATTGGTCATTGCGTAAACAGCAAACTCGGAAAACTGCGCCGCACTATCCACTGTGGCATAATCCCTCTCGTATTCATAACTCCTTATCTTGTCAAAACAAGTATGAAGCTTCTCATCATCACTCATTGAAGAATCCGTATTCTCCATGACCAGCTCAACTGCCATCTGGATCTCCTCGGATGTCGTCTTGCAGCCAGTTGAATCGACAAAATAATATCCGTTCTTGTCGTCCCCTGCAATCTGGCTTCTGATCAGATTACCATCCGTATCAAAGCAATATGTATTTGTATCTATCTCATATGTAGGCTCAGTGGCAACAACCCATTTTCCCGCATCAGCACTGTACTGATAGAGATGTCCTGCCTTTGAATCATACTTTGTTACTGCATGTCCGTTGGAATCCACCTCCACCTTAAGGGTATCTGACATATCGTACCAGCCTGCATTTAACACCTTATTTCCTGATCTGTAATAATAATATGCCTGCCCATCGGCACTGGCATAGATTCCGTCTGCATCCCCCGGTATAGCCGCTACAGCCTGCTGTGTAGTGCCTGAAATCTCAGTCGTCTCCCCCTTAACCACACTCTTGTCCTCATTTGTGGCCGCCAGTTTTATAATGACAATAGCTGTTGCCACTGCCAATATCAGGGATAATGCTATGATTAGTTTTGCAGATCTTTTTTTCATGGTGTGTCGCCTTTCTGGATATTAATATTTCTTAACATTATGTAATAATAACATTATGTGTCAGGGAATTCAAGGTAAAAGCCGATCCTGTGATCAGCTTTTCGACGACCGGTCTTTCCTTATTTCTTACAATTTAGATATTTATCCAAAACAGGGAAATTTCTAATAAAAAAGAAATCGGGAGCATCGACAACTGATGTTGTATGCTCCCTTTAAGAATTTAATTCCATGTTTGCAGACTATTCTTTATTTCAGATACCTTCTGATATTACTGCTATTTAATGTATGCATCTTTTTTGAAACATTATATTTGTTAATGTGTGACTTTACTCTTCTGAACTCTTTTATACTTATGTTCTTCGATCGATTGCCAACAATTGATTTACAGGTCTGGCTTATCTTTCCATTTTTATATCTTATATTCCTATCCATATCATAGTATGTAGTTGTTTTCATATATTCATAATGCTTCGTAATCCTGCCATGTTTATCAAACTTATATAACGTCAATGTTTTATAGTACTCTGCTCCAGCTCCAGTATAATCATCCTCAACTGTATATATTCCCTGTGAGGACACTCCGTACAGACTTCCTTTAACCGGAATCACTCTATACTTACCATCAACATGCATATAAATTTCCGAATATGACATACTTCTGAGTCCTAATAATCCCGTTACAATGACGTCTTTGTGTCCATCTCCATTAATGTCATAGACGTAGAACTTCGGCCCAAACATTATTCCCTGTCTTTTGCTATTATAATATGTGCCATACTCCGATTTTTTAATTCCGCCGATCATCCATCTGGTATAAACCTTCTTTTCTGACTGCGTCAGCTTCGCTGTGGCTGCTTCACTCTGAGTTACAGATGTAAACAGCAATATGCAGGTCATGAATAACACACCTATCATCTTTCTTATTTTTTTCATTCTTTTTGTCCCCTTTCTGTTGTCCTTACTTATCTTCAGGCTATTATGCTTTATATTATACCACGCTGTTATGTTATCTGCCACATTTTAAATGTGGCAACCTATAATTCTAATTATTTCAATAATTTTTCAGTTGTCATTCTAATTTTCCACATTCACTTTTAATATTTTACTTCTTTTTATGTTTGTGCAATCAAGTGAAAAAATATTAAACAACTCAAAAAAGGGACTCAAAATTTGAGTTCCTTTAATTTGAGTTCCTTTTTTATTTGCTACCGCTGTTTTCGGTTTTCCATATATTTTTGTCTAAGAATCAAAAGACCCAACGTGGTCCGCATCGTTGAGAGGCGTGTTGGGTTCTGTTGATATTAGTATATACTATATTGCTCTAAAAACAATGCTTTTTTAGTATTTATTTTTTCAAATGGTTCCCCTTACATCTTATAATTCTCTCCTATAATTTCCTATACCTCTAATAAATCACTCAAATCATCATCATCATCAAATATTACTGGTAAAGCAGGTGTATAACTATTCACTTGCTGGTCAGTCGCTTGTAAATCTGTTTTAGCACTTACCATAGTTTTTTTATAAAAACTAAACTCAGCTTTAAACAGCTTTTCATAAAAGCCCTTATTAACAGGTATGTTTAATTTAACAGAAAATGTTTCTCTCTTTTCTTTAAATCTCAATGCTATCTGATACAACATCAACCAGCAATTTGACTTATTCCAACATTCATCGGCTAACTGATCATCAAATAATTCGCTTTGTTCTTCTAAGAGAATAATGATTGCCAGTTCATTTTTTGTCTCCAGAAACTGTATTACATCTTCCCTGCCAAATTCATATCCCATATTGACAAGAACATATACAAGCCATACAACCCCAAGATTGTTTCCATTTTTAATATTGTATTTCAACTGCTTATACAAAACATCATTAATACCTTCTGCAGACTCCACCTGTCCTTTGCTAAATTCATCTAACAATATCTTACAGGCAAGCGACATATTTTTCTCATCATTGCATATTACATTTATCAAATAATCTACATATAACCTTTTGTTACTTACAACATACTTATTTGAATATGATTTAAGCAGATATCTGACAGCGCCTTTCTCGCCATTTTTCTCCATATCTAAAAAGCAATTAAACAATTCTATTATCTCAGGTGATTCCATTTTGCCATTCTTATATTGTACCTTCTCAATCACCTTCTCATAATTGCTAAATATGTAAAATGGGTATTCTTCATAAAATGTCTTTTCAGTATTAATTCTAAAATAATACCTGTCAAATACCGAAGTAACCAGATGCAAAATATCATCTTTTTGCTCACCTTGTCCCACAGCAATCTCATAATCATCGGCATATCTGGTAAATATTAAATTATGTTCTCTAAGTTCC
>ULVN01055938.1_pt1 | contig 12179 bp, 8 predicted proteins | sample 1959491 | NCBI WGS metagenome assembly ULVN01 (sample SAMEA4835787, study PRJEB28245) | human gut metagenome | biome: gut microbiome; material: fecal sample | place: Denmark | collected 2008 | reverse complement strand
CGGTAAGGCTCTTCTCCTTCGCTGTGGGTTGTAACATATTTATCATTCTGAAGAGCGGAATGAATGATCCTTCTCTCATAAGGATTCATCGGCTCCAGCGCTACAGGTCTTCTGCTGCGCTTTACCTTATAGGCAATATTCTTTGCCAGATTTTCAAGGGTTTCTTTTCTTCTCTTGCGGTAATCTTCTGTATCCACCTTTACGCGGATATAGTCTTCAGAATCCTTATTTACTACCAGAGATACCAGATACTGTAAAGAGTCCAGCGTCTGTCCTCTCTTACCGATCAGGATTCCCATTTCATCGCCCTTTAAATCGATGTCTAAATGTTTTTCAACTTCATCGTAAGCGATATCCATCACAACATCCATCTTCATGGCTGCAAATACATCATTCAAAAACTGAAGCGCCTTATCCTCAACGGTAACCTTTACCCTTGCCTGAATGACTGCCGGTTTTGCATTGAATCCAAGGAAGCCGGTAGAGCCCTCTTCCAGAATTTCATATTCCAGCTTGTCGCTTGTCACTAAAAAATGCTGGCAGGCCGCTGTTACCGCATCGCCAACTGTTTTTGCCGAAAATCTTTGGAAATCCATGCTGACCCCTCCTGTTATTTACTTATTATTCTTCTCGTTGTAATCCCTTACCATATTTGCCTTGGAAGCAAGACTTCCGGGCTTGGCCGCATTTTTGTTATAATATTCCGTTGCCTTACGCATTGCTTCTTCCTTCTGTTCCTGTGTCATGGAAGGAGCTTTTGCCTTTGTGGCGGCCGGTGCAGAACTGGTTTTTACATTTCTCGTGCTCATATTGGCGTAGTTATTGAGCTTCGCAGGATCAATTCCCTGCTTGCGCAGCTTCGCATCCCGCTTCTCCAGATTTTTCTTGATCTGCGCGTCAATATCCATCTTATCGATGTGCTTGTTGATCAGCACCTGCTGCACGCTTCTTACAACAGAACCAGCGATCCAGTAAAGACCCATACCGGAAGGCAATGTATAACAGAATACCGCAGACATGATCGGCATTACGTTATTCATCATCTTCATGGAAGCTGCCATGCTGCTGTTGTCATTATTGGAAGATGCATCGGAAGCCTGGGGCATCAGCTTAACGTTCAGCCACTGGGTTAAAGCAGACAGAACCGGAATTGCCAGACCTGCAACAACCATCAGCCATGCGCCTGCTGCGATCGCTTCATGTACCATATAGGACGGAGAGTTACCCATGTTCAGACCAAGGAAATTGTTATAATGCTCCATCTTCTGCATGGTATCCGTGATCTCTGTCGCCAGCGTCGGAAAGTGATCCGCCAGATTTTTCCATTCTGAAGTCGATGCTTTATACAAAACATCAATAAAAGTGTTCTGAATGTACTCTGCATTACCGGATGTAAATGCCTCGCTGGTAAACTGCTTTGCATACATTGCAGCATTGGAGAAGTTCTCTGAGTTGCTTAAAAATTCTGCACTGCCGGCTGTGTTGGCAAGCTTTTCCACCATCGGGAAAAATGCTTCCTTTACCTGGTTTACATAAGCCGGTACGTTCATAAACACACGATACAGAGCAAACAGGATCGGCATCTGAATCAGCATCTGCACACAGCTGCCGGTGGGAGATACGCCGTACTTTGCATAAACCGCCTTGGTCTCCTGCTGCATCGCCATCATGGAATCGTTATCTTTCTTGCCTTCGTAGCGTTTCTGAATCGCCTGCAGCTCCGGGTTCATCTTCGCGCTGAGCTTTGAAAACTTCTGCTGTTTAATGGTAAACGGCATCAGAAGCAGATAAATAACGATCGTAAAAATAATAATTGCCAGACCAATATTCGGAATCCCGATTTTGTCCAGCACCCAGAATATGCCGTTCATGATCCAGCCGAGCACTTTGGCAATCGGTCCAAGGATAGAGCCGCCATACTGTGTTAATAAAATAGCATTCAATGATATTTCCTCCTGCTTTTTGATTCCGGTTTACGGGACCGGATCATACCCTCCTTTGGAAAAAGGATTGCACCTTAAAATCCTCCAGACGGCAAGCAGTCCGCCTTTTAACGCGCCATATTTCTCTACGGCTTCCAGTCCGTATTCCGAACAGGTCGGAAAATAAGGACATTTCGTTGTCTTTAAAGGAGACAGATACCGCCGGTAGAATTTTATCATTGCGATCAGAATAGTTTTCATCATTTTCAATTCGATTGATCGGCTTCACATTCCGTTTTTGTTTCTTCTTTCATAATGTGGTGAAGCCTTCCAAGGTGTAATACTGCGCTCTCCATCTGTTCAAATGAAATGGATGCTGCAGAAGCCCGCGCTGTGATTACTATATTTAAACCACTATTAAATATATCCTCATGTAATCGATAGCTTTCCTTTACGAGCCTTTTCACGCGATGCCGAACCACGCTGTTGCCGACTTTTTTACTTACGGAAATCCCAAGCAGGTTTTCATCCTGATGATTCTCCAATACATACATGACCAAATACCTGTTGGCGCGGGAAACGCCTTTTTTGTAAACCTCCTGGAACTGCCGGTTCTTTCTCAACGACTGCGTAAATCTCATGAAATTGTCTCCATAGAGAAAATAGGCCACAAAACTGCGGCCTATGCGGATAATCTCTTTCTTCCTTTTGCTCTTCTGGCTGCTAATACTTTTCTGCCGCCAGCACTGCTCATTCTTGCTCTGAAGCCGTGTACTTTGGAACGCTGCCTTTTCTTAGGCTGAAATGTCATCTTCATGAAAGCTACACCTCCCTTTCAGGCCTTATCTGCTATAAGGCATATTTATGACATGTATCGGAAAATATCATTGACATTATATAGGCAGAAATTCGATAAGTCAAGCAATTTCCTGTATTTTAAAGGATTTTTGAACCTGGAAAATTTTTCTACAGAAATCTTTTCAAAATCGTTATTTTACACAATACAAGATATTGTTATCGGCAAAATTATTTTTCCACAAGATCTAGTTTATAAACATCTGTGGATTTTCGAATCCACAGATCCACAGATTTACATAACATTATCCACAAAATGTGGAAAACTTGTGGATAACTCCGTTTTTATCCCCACTCTACCCACAGAATCCCCAGAAAATACAATGTGTATATGTGTATTCCACTTATCCACATAATCCTCATAATTATCCACGTCAACTACTCTCTGTTTGGGGATATCCACAGCTTTTGTGGACATGATCCGTGGAGTAATTAACATTTGCCATTTTCGAACAATTCGTTTATTATAGAATAGAATAAATCTCAAAGGGGATTTTATACCCTTTTTTGGGGTTTCTTTAGTGACGGTCACAGATGAGGAGGCTTTTTATGCATTTTATTGGGGAAAACTGGGAGATGATCAAGCAGACAATCCACACGGAATATGATCTTACCAACATTTCCTATAATACCTGGATTGAACCCCTGCAGTTTTATGATGTAAAGGATGATACTGTCTACATCCAGATTCCGACCGGACAGGCTCATGCCCTCAACTACATCTCCAACAAGTACAGCAATTATTTTAAGGTAACCATTTCCGAGATGATGGATCATGATTACGATATTTCATTCATCCTCGAAAAAGAGAAGGCCGCCGATACGGATACCGATTTAAAGTCTCCCTCTTCTAATATAAATAACATCAATTACGAACAGGCGAATTTAAACCCCAAGTACAAGTTCGACACCTTCATTGTCGGCAATAACAACAAATTCGCTCATTCCGCCTGTCTCGCAGTTGCGGAATCTCCCGGAAATGCCTACAATCCGCTGTTTATCTATGGCGGTGCCGGTCTGGGAAAGACGCATCTGATGCATTCCATCGGTCACTTCATCCTGGAGCAGAATCCGAATATGAAGGTTCTTTATGTCACTTCGGAATCCTTTACCAACGAAGTAATCGAATCCATCCGAAGCGGTAACGCGACCGCCATGACAAAGCTGCGCGAAAAATACCGGACTGTAGATGTCCTGATGATCGACGATATTCAGTTTATTATAGGAAAAGAAAGTACACAGGAAGAATTTTTCCACACCTTTAATGTGCTGCATTCCGCAGGCAAACAGATCGTACTGTCCTCTGATAAGCCGCCAAAAGAAATGGAAACCCTGGAAGAACGTTTCCGTTCCCGTTTCGACTGGGGCCTGATTGCGGACATCCAGCCACCTGACTATGAAACCCGAATGGCGATCCTGCGCAAAAACGCCGAGGCATGTAATAAACCCGTCGATGATGAGATTTTTAAATACATTGCTACCAATATTAAGTCCAACATCCGGGAACTGGAGGGCGCTTTTAATAGAATTATTGCCAAATCCAAGATTGAGAACCAGAGTGAAATTACAATGGAACTGGCAGAAGACGCCTTAAAAGACATTATAAATCCTGACAAACCAAAGGAAATCACACCGGAACTGATTATAGAAGTCGTTGCGGAACACTTCGGCGTTAGTCCGGAAGATATTACTTCCAAAAAACGGAACTCCGAATTCGTTCAGCCGCGTCAGGTTGTCATGTATCTGTGCAGGAAGCTGACGGATACTTCCTATGTCAATATTGGCAAACTGCTCGGCAAAAAAGACCACACTACAATTATCCACGGTGTGAATAAAATTGAGGATGAGTTAAAAAATAACGACGAATTGGCCAGCAAGGTTGAAACGATCAAAAAGAAGATCTGTGTATAACCTGATCGTAATCCCCGACTTATCCTAAGGTTGTACACAAGATAACCGTTTCCTGTTTTCCGCTATTTTACAGGGCTTGTGATACTTATCCACATTTCAACAACGCCTATTAAGAAAGATTACGAATTTAATTATTTATATCTTTGTTTGCGCTCCTGCAGGTCATCGCACGCCGGGTGTCTTTGGAAAACCCAGTGGATGTGGATAAGTCACAGAACACACAGTTAAAAGAAGGGAGTTTTTCACATATGAAATTTATCTGTCCGAAATCAGAGCTATTAAACGGACTTCAGGTTGTTTCCAAAGCAGTTCCTGCCAAAACAACTATGACAATCCTCGAATGCATTTTAGTTGACTGTACCCAGGGATGTATCAAACTGACTGCCAACGATATGGAACTCGGCATTGAGACCATTGTAGAAGGCACGATTGAAGAACCTGGCGTTATTGCGCTGGACGCAAAGATTTTTCTTGAAATTGTCAGAAAATTACCAGATAACGATATTACGATACTATCTGACAATAGCTATCAAACTCTGATAACTTGTGAAAAAGCGAAATTCAACATTGCCGGAAAATGCGGCGATGATTTCGCTTACCTGCCGGAAATAGAGCGCAGCAACAGCATTGTCGTTTCTCAGTTCACATTGAAAGAAGTTATCCGCCAGACGATTTTCTCGATCGCTGACAACGATAACAACCGTCTGATGACCGGCGAACTGTTTGAAATTAACGGCGATGAGCTGAAGGTGGTTTCTCTCGACGGACATCGCATTTCTATCCGGAAAATTCAGCTGAAGGATACCTATGAACCCCAGAAAGTTGTTATCCCGGGTAAGACCCTGAATGAAGTCAGCAAGATTCTTTCCGGTGAAACAGAAAAAGATGTATCCCTGTTCTTTACCGACAATCAGGTTGTGTTTGAATTTGATCAGACAACCGTTGTATCCAGACTGATTGAAGGCGAATATTTCCGCATTGACCAGATGCTTTCCAGCGATTATGAAACAAAGGTGACAATCAACAAACGTGAATTGTTAAGCTGTATCGACCGTGCGACTCTGCTCGTAAAGGAAGGCGACAAAAAGCCGATCATTATTAACATTACAGACGGTCTGATGGAGCTGAAAATCAACTCTGCCATCGGCAGCATGGACGAGCAGATCGATATCGAAAAGAGCGGAAAGGATCTGATGATCGGTTTCAACCCGAGATTTTTGATCGATGCGCTGAGAGTCATTGACGATGAACAGATCACGATTTATCTGGTTAATCCAAAGGCTCCCTGCTTTATCCGTAATGAGGAGAACAGCTACATTTACCTGATTCTCCCTGTTAACTTTACAACTGTTTAACTGCAAAAGCGCCGGAAAATGGCGCAGGAAAGAAGGAACGATTCATGCAGACCTATCGGATCAGAGATGAATTTATCAAGCTTGGACAGGCTTTAAAGGCAGCGGGCTTTGTGGAGTCCGGCGTCGACGCCAAATTCGCTGTACAGGACGGGCTTGTCAAAGTAAACGGACAGGTAGAAACCGCACGCGGTAAAAAGCTGGTGCCCGGAGACGTGGTAGAATATGACGGACAGACCTTAAAGATCGAGTGAATTTCCATACACCGATCTGACAGAAAGAGGAACTATGGTTATTAAATCGCTGGAATTATCCAATTTTCGGAATTACAGCCTGTTAAACCTTTCCTTCGACCGAGGGACGAATATTTTATACGGCGATAACGCACAGGGAAAAACCAATATCTTAGAGGCAATTTATCTGTGTGCGACAACCAAGTCCCATAAAGGCGCAAAGGATAAGGATATCGTAAATTTCAACGAGGAGGAGGCACATATCCGTGCCTATCTCGAGAAAAAAGAAGACGAAATCCGCATCGACATGCACCTTCGGAAAAACAAATCCAAGGGCATTGCGATTGACGGGACCCGCATCAAAAAAGCGGCGGAGCTTCTGGGCATTATGAACGTGGTATTTTTTTCCCCGGAAGATCTGTCCATTATCAAGAACGGTCCGGCAGAGCGCAGACATTTCGTGGACATGGAACTGTGTCAGCTGGATGCAGGATATTTGTACAACTTAAACCATTACAACCGGATTGTGAACCAGCGCAACCGGCTGTTAAAGGATATTTACCAGAATCCGTCCCTGCGGGATACGCTGTCGGTCTGGGATGACCAGATGGCGGCATTTGGCAGCCAGGTGATCGAGAGAAGGATCACCTTTACGGAGCAGCTAAACGACATCATCGGAGAGATTCACAGCCGTCTTTCCGGAGGCAGGGAGCATTTAAAGGTTGTGTATGAACCGGATGTGACGAGCGAGAATTTTGCAGAGGCACTGCACCGTAACCAGGAGCGGGATATCCGTCTGAAGATGACATCAACGGGTCCGCACCGGGATGATTTTTCATTCCTGGCAGACGGCGTGGATATCCGTAAATTCGGATCCCAGGGACAGCAGAGGACGGCGGCGTTGTCCTTGAAGCTTTCCGAGATTGAGCTTGTCAAAAAAATGACAAAGGATACGCCGGTGCTTTTATTAGACGACGTGTTGTCGGAGCTGGACAGCAACCGTCAGAATTACCTGCTGAACAGTATCGGGGACATTCAGACGATTATTACCTGTACCGGTCTGGATGATTTTGTCAACAACCGGTTTGAGATCAATAAAGTTTTCAGAGTAGCAAACGGGACGGTGGATGCCGGCCAGAATGGAGGAATATAAATGAGCGTTGAATACGGAGCAGATCAAATTCAGATTCTGGAGGGTCTGGAAGCGGTCCGCAAACGGCCGGGCATGTATATCGGTTCCACCTCTTCCAGAGGTCTGCATCACCTGGTTTACGAGATTGTAGATAATGCGGTGGACGAGGCATTGGCAGGCTTCTGTGACCACATTGAAGTAACGATCAACGAAGATAACTCGATCACGGTTGTCGATAACGGACGAGGCATTCCGGTTGGAATCAACCACAAAGCGGGCATTCCTGCAGTAGAGGTTGTTTTCACGATCCTGCACGCCGGCGGTAAATTCGGCGGCGGCGGATACAAGGTTTCCGGCGGTCTCCATGGCGTAGGCGCATCCGTTGTAAATGCGCTTTCTGACTGGCTGGAGGTCGAAATCTGTCAGGGCGGAAAGGTTTACAAGCAGCGTTACGAGCGTGGTCATGTCTGCTATCCGTTAAAGGAGATCGGAACCTGCGATTTGGAAAAGACCGGAACAAAAGTAACGTTTAAGCCGGATGCGACGATTTTTACCGAGACGACGGTTTACGAATTTGATATTTTAAAGACACGTCTGCGGGAAATGGCATTTCTGACTAAGGGATTAAAGATTTCCCTGACAGACCTGCGCGGGGAAGAGCCCCACACAAGAACCTTCCACTACGAGGGCGGTATCCGGGAGTTCGTCACCTATCTAAACGGCAGCAAGGTTCCGCTTTATGACAAGGTAATGTACTTTGAGGGCACGAAAAACAATGTTTACGTCGAGGTTGCACTGCAGCACAACGATTCCTACAACGAGAGTGTGTTCTCTTTTGTCAATAATATCAATACGCCGGAGGGCGGTACGCATCTGGTGGGCTTTAGGAATGCGCTGACAAAGACGTTTAACGACTATGCGAGAAGTAATAAACTGTTAAAGGATAACGAGCCCAACCTGTCCGGCGACGATATCCGTGAAGGTCTGACTGCGATCATCAGTGTCAAGATTGAAGATCCTCAGTTTGAGGGACAGACCAAACAGAAGCTGGGAAACTCCGAGGCGAGAAGCGCTGTGGACAGCGTGGTGAGCGAACAGCTGACGTATTTCCTGGAGCAGAACCCGTCCGTTGCAAAGACGATTGTAGAAAAGTCCGTTCTGGCGCAGCGTGCAAGGGAAGCGGCAAGAAGGGCGCGGGATTTGACGAGAAGAAAGACTGCGCTGGAAAATACAGCCCTGCCCGGCAAGCTGGCAGACTGCTCGGATAAAGATCCGAAAAATTGCGAGATTTACATCGTAGAGGGTGATTCCGCGGGCGGCTCTGCAAAGAAGGCGAGAAGCCGTGCGACGCAGGCGATCCTTCCCCTGCGCGGCAAGATTTTGAACGTAGAAAAAGCCCGTCTGGACAAGATTTTTTCCAATGCCGAAATCAAGGCGATGATTACCGCATTCGGAACCGGAATTCATGAGGACTTTGATATCAGCAAGCTGCGGTATCATAAGATTGTTATCATGACGGATGCCGATGTGGATGGGGCGCCTATCGCAACTCTGATGCTGACCTTTATTTACCGGTTTATGCCGGAGCTGATCAAGCAGGGACACGTTTATCTGGCAAAGCCCCCGCTGTATAAGCTGGAAAAGAATAAAAAGGTTTGGTACGCCTACAGCGACGAAGAGCTGGCGGCGATTATCAACGAGGTCGGCAGAGATCAGAATAACAAAATCCAGCGTTACAAAGGTCTGGGTGAGATGGATGCAGAACAGCTCTGGGAGACGACGATGGATCCTGAGCACAGAATCCTGTTAAAGGTCTGCATGGATGAAGAGACGGAATCCGAAGTGGATCTGACCTTCACAACGCTGATGGGCGACCAGGTGGAACCCCGCCGGAAGTTTATCGAAGAGAACGCTCAGTTCGTAAAGAATCTGGATATTTAGAAAACTGATTGGAATGCCGCCTGGGCGGCTGGATAAGAGGAAAGATGGAAGATAATATTTTTGACAAAATAGAAGAAGTCGATCTGAAGAAAAAAATGGAGGAATCTTATATCGATTACGCAATGAGCGTAATTGCTGCCAGAGCCCTCCCGGACGTCCGCGACGGCTTAAAGCCGGTACAGAGACGTGTTCTGTACTCCATGATCGAGTTAAATAACGGACCGGATAAGCCGCATCGTAAATGTGCGCGTATCGTCGGTGATACGATGGGTAAATATCATCCCCACGGCGACAGCTCTATCTACGGAGCGCTGGTCAATATGGCGCAGGAATGGAATACCCGTTATCCGCTTGTTGACGGTCACGGAAACTTCGGCTCTGAGGATGGCGACGGCCCTGCAGCGATGCGATACACCGAAGCGAGATTGTCCAAGATCTCGATGGAGATGCTGGCGGACATCAACAAGGACACCGTTGATTTTGAACCGAACTTCGACGAAACGGAAAAAGAGCCGGTTGTACTGCCCTCCCGTTATCCGAATCTGCTGGTAAACGGTACCTCCGGTATTGCAGTCGGCATGGCGACCAACATCCCTCCCCACAACCTGCGGGAGGTGGTCGATGCGGTCGTAAAGATCATGGACAACCGCATTTTGGAAGACCGCGACACCGAAATCGAAGAGATCATGGGCATCGTCAAAGCGCCTGATTTCCCGACCGGCGGCGTGATTTTAGGAACCCGCGGCGTGGAAGAGGCATACCGGACAGGACGCGGCAAAATCCGTGTCCGCGCCGTGACGAATATCGAGACGCTTCCAAACGGCAAGAGCCAGATCATCGTGACGGAGCTTCCCTACATGGTAAACAAGGCGAAGCTGATTGAGAAGATTGCAGATCTGCATAAAGAAAAGCGTATTGACGGCATCACAGATCTGAGAGATGAATCCAACCGTGAGGGCACCAGAGTTGTCATTGAGCTGCGCAGGGATGCGAACGCAAACGTTATCTTAAATCAGCTTTACAAGCACACCCAGATGCAGGATACCTTTGGCGTTATTATGCTGGCACTGGTAGATGGACAGCCGAAGGTGCTGAGCCTGCTGGATATGCTCAAATGCTACATCGCCCATCAGGAAGATGTCGTTACCAGACGGACAAAATATGACTTAAATAAAGCCGAAGAGCGCGACCATATTTTACAGGGCTTGCTGATCGCACAGGATCATATCGATGAGGTCATCCAGATCATCCGCAGCAGCCAGACCCCTCAGATCTCCAAGGATCGTTTGATCGAACGCTTTGGTCTGACCGACGTACAGGCACAGGCAATTATCGATATGCGTCTGCGCGCGCTGACCGGTCTTGAGCATGAAAAGCTGGAAGCAGAGCATCAGGAGCTTTTGAAAAAAATTGCAGAATTAAAGGCAATTCTGGCAGATGAGAAGCGTCTGCTGGGCGTTATCCGCAGCGAGCTGCTTGTGATCAAAGACAAATACGGCGACGACAGAAGAAGTAAGATCGGCTATGATGAATTCGATATTTCCATGGAGGATATGATCCCGAGAGAGAATACGATCATCGCCATGACGAACCTTGGTTATATCAAGCGAATGACCGTCGATAACTTTAAGGCGCAAAACCGCGGCGGCAGAGGCATCAAGGGCATGCAGACGATTGAGGAAGACTTTATCGCAGATCTTCTGATGACGACAACACATCATTATGTGATGTTCTTTACGAATTTTGGACGTGTTTATCGGTTGAAAGCATATGAAATTCCGGAAGCCGGACGTACTGCGCGGGGTACGGCAATCATCAACCTGCTGCAGCTTGCTCCGGAAGAAAAAATTTCCGCCATCATTCCGGTAAAGGATTACGAAAAGGACGACAACTTGTTCATGGTAACCAGAAAGGGTATCGTCAAGAAGACCCCGATTCTGGAATACAGCAACGTCAGAAAGAACGGCCTTGCGGCGATTAACCTGCGGGAGGACGACGAACTGATCGAGGTGAAGGTAACGAATGCGGACAGCGAGATTTTCCTCGTAACGAGAGACGGCATGTGCATTCGTTTCAAGGAAACCGACGTCAGAAATACCGGCAGAACGTCGATGGGCGTGATCGGTATGACGCTGTCTGACAACGATGAAATTGTCGGCATGCAGTTAGACCATCAGGGAGATTCGCTGCTGATCGTTTCTGAAAACGGTATGGGCAAGCGTACCTCGATGGACGAATTTACGGTACAGCACCGCGGCGGCAAGGGCGTGAAGTGCTATAAGATCACGGAAAAGACCGGCTATGTCATCGGTGTAAAAGCCGTTACGGATGAAAACGAGATCATGATGATCACGACAGAGGGCATTATCATTCAGATCCGTATGGATGATGTTTCCCAGTTGGGAAGAATTACCTCCGGCGTGAAGCTGATCAACCTGGATGCAGGCGTAACCGTAGCACAGATTGCAAAGGTACGGGAAAAGGTATCGGACGGAAATCAGGAATTTGACGATGTAGACGATGCAATGGAAGATGTCTCAAAGCCGAGTGAAGTTGACCAAGAGGAAGACGACGATCCGGTGGAGGAGCATATTACCATGCCGGAAGAGACAGAAGAGGACGAATAAGACGATGAAGGTTTTTGCACACAGAGGTTTCAGCGGAAGATATCCGCAGAATACGATGCTGGCTTTCCAGAAGGCTCTGGAAAGCGGCTGTGACGGAATCGAACTGGATGTCCAGCTCACAAAGGACGGTGAGGTTGTCATTATCCACGATGAATATTTGGACGACCTGACGGACTTTACCGGAAATGTACGGGATTACACTTTAG
>ULVN01016713.1_pt1 | contig 12180 bp, 9 predicted proteins | sample 1959491 | NCBI WGS metagenome assembly ULVN01 (sample SAMEA4835787, study PRJEB28245) | human gut metagenome | biome: gut microbiome; material: fecal sample | place: Denmark | collected 2008 | reverse complement strand
GCGGTCTTGTGCGCGGCTCTGTCGTGCTGCTGACGGGCGAGCCCGGCATCGGCAAATCCACGCTGCTTTTGCAGATAAGCGGGATCCTCGGCAAAACGCGCCGCGTGCTTTACGTTTCGGGCGAGGAATCGGGAGATCAGCTCGGGCTGCGTGCCGCGCGGCTCGGCGTGCGTTCGGACGGGCTTTATATACTGACCGAAACAAACGTTGACAAAATACTTTCCGAGGCGTCGCGCGTAAAGCCGGATGTGATGATAATCGACTCGGTGCAAACGATGTTCACTCCATACTCCGCCTCCTCTCCCGGCAGCGTGTCACAGGTGCGCGAATCGGCAATGTCCTTTATCGGCAAGGCGAAAAACGACGGCGTTTCGGTGATACTCGTAGGTCATGTCAATAAGGAAGGCTCGATCGCCGGTCCCAAAATACTCGAGCATATGGTAGACGCGGTGCTTTGCTTTGAGGGCGAGCATCAGCAGGCGTACCGCATAATCCGTGCGGGCAAGAACCGCTACGGCTCGACAAACGAGATAGGCGTTTTCGAAATGACCGACCGCGGACTTGAGGAGGTGCCCAACCCCTCAGAGATACTGCTTGCGGGCAGACCGAAAAAGGTCTCGGGCAACTGCGCCGCCTGCACGATCGAGGGCACCCGCCCGATAATCGCAGAGATCCAGGCGCTCGTCTGCCCCACGGCATTCCCATCTCCCCGCCGCACCTCAAACGGTGTGGATTACAACCGCATGTGCCTTCTGCTCGCGGTGCTTGAAAAGCGGCTCGGGCTGCGCTTCTCGGCAAACGACGTTTATATCAACGTCATAGGCGGTCTGCGGCTGGACGAACCGGCATCCGACCTTGCGGCGGCGCTTGCAATGATATCATCGATAACCGACAAAATAATTCCCGACGACCTTGTGGCGATCGGCGAGGTGGGACTGGCGGGCGAGTGCCGCGCCGTCGCATCTCTTGAAAACCGCGTGCGCGAGGTCGAAAGGCTCGGCTTCTCCCGCGCCGTAGTTCCCGCCCGCAGCATTGAAAAACGCCCCATCGACTGCAGGATAAAGCTCATACCGATAAAAAGCATATATGAGCTGCTGCCGCTGCTCGGCGACCCGCAGAGATAATATCGTATCCTCGGAGCGTGCGGATATTATGCCGTCAAAAGCATCGGCACGCACCGACGGAGACATTTAATGATCCCGAAAAACCGGCTGCCCCCGCAGGTCACGACCTGTGGGGGCGCTTTTTATATTCCGACGGCAGGCAGCCCATGACCCGGCGAAAAGCCGAAATAAACGATGTCTGATTGCCGAAGCCCACGGCATAGCAGACATCCGAAACGCTCATATGCTCAAGAAGCCCGAGGCTTTCGGATATGCGGCGCTTGAGCAGATATTCGGACGGCGAAACATTGAAGTGGCTCCTGAACGTGCGTGAAAGATGCTCGCGGCTGTAAAAAAAGTGCGCGGCTATCTCCTGCACCGATCCTATCGAGGCATAATTCTCGTCAATATACCGCTTTATCTCGGCAAGCTCGCCCGTGAGTGCACCGGCGTCGCCGGCAGGCGCCTCCGCCGACGCCAGCAGACCGAAAAGCGTGATGATGTGCGCCTCGGCCAGAAGCCCGCCGTACTCCATGCCCGAATTTATCGCCGCCTCGGCTTCCGAAAGCATCCTGATATACCTTGCGTCGGGCGGCAGAAGCCCCGTCGGCGGCTCGGGAAACGGTATCGTCCGCCCCTCGAATTCAAAAAATTCCGGGAAGAAATAAAGCACATATCTGTCATATACCGACGGAGAAAGCAGCCGCGCGGTGTGCATCATCCCTGGCGAAAAGCAGACGGCACAGCCCTGATGCGGCGTAAGAAGCGCGTCGCCCGCGATATATTCGACGTCGCCGCCGACGTATATTATCAGCTCGCGGTAGTCGTGGCAGTGCATTCCCTCGGTGAAGCTCTCACGCGTGTAGGGAGTAACACGGTGCGAAAAGATCATTGAGCTGCCGAGGCGTATGTCCTCCCACCCGAATCTGCCCGAAAACACCTCGCATCCGCCGCAAGTGCCGCGGCGCACATAGTCGCCGCGCGCCTCATGCCGCTTTATATACTGTTCCATTATGCACGCGCTCCTATCTATCACAAATATTAAAACCGACGGTCACACAAGCGGTAGTTTTTACGTTTTATGTGGTTTATACTTATGATATCACAACGGACGGCAAAAGTCAAGTCCGCGATAAGGAGTTTATGATGAGCGAGCTTAAAAAGACATTCCATACGGCAGACGTCTGCGTTATAGGCGGCGGACTTGCCGGCACCTTTGCGGCGATAGCAGCCGCACGCCACGGCGCGCACGTCGTGCTGATGCAGGATCGTCCCGTTCTCGGCGGCAACGCCTCAAGCGAGATAAGGATGTGGGTCTCCGGCGCGGGAACGCGCGTGCGCAACCTCCAGGAGACAGGCATTATGGAGGAATTCCTGCTTGAAAATATGCACCTCAACCCCGACCGCAACTTTTCGGTTTGGGATTCGATCTTTTACGGCAAGGTAAAAGCCGAAAAGAACATCGAGCTTATGCTCAACTGCGCCTGCTGCGCCGCCGAGTGCCGCGACGGCAGGATCGAAAGCGTGACCGGATTTCAGCTCACGACCTACACATGGCGCACGGTAAAGGCAAAGATATTCATCGACTGCTCGGGCGACAGCATTCTTGCCGAGCTTGCCGATGCGGAATATATGGTCGGACGCGAAGCAAAATCGCAGTTCGGCGAGGCGTTCGGGCTTCCCGAGGCAGACCGCAAGACCATGGGCATGAGCCTTATGATACAGGCGCATGAGACCGATCATCCCTGCCCCTTCACCGCTCCCGACTGGGCATACCGCTATAACACCGACGAGGAAATGAAGTTCAAGCCTCACGAATGCCTTGACAAGATAAACACAAACTTCTACTGGATCGAGCTCGGCGGCGAGGCGGATTCCATCCACGACACCGAAACGACGCGCGACGAACTGCTTAAGATCGCCTTCGGCGTTTGGGATCACATGAAGAACCGCGGCAACCACGGCGCCGAAAACTGGGAGCTTGACTTTATCGGCTTCCTGCCCGGCAAGCGCGAGAGCCGCCGCTATGTCGGCGACTACATCCTCACGCAGAACGATGTTGAAAACGGGAAACAGTTCCCCGACGAGGTCGCATACGGCGGCTGGCAGATAGACAACCACCTGCCCGGCGGCTTTGCCATGAGCGGCAAGGACGGCGCTCACCTCCAGAAAAAGCGCCTGACCGAGCCCTACGGCATCCCGCTGCGCTCGCTCTACTCCAAAAATGTTGAAAACCTCATGTTTGCGGGACGCAACATAAGCGCAACGCATATCGCCTTCTCGACCGTCCGCGTTATGGGCACCTGCGGCGTTATGGGTCAGGCTGTCGGCACCGCCGCGGCTATGGCTACCGCCTGCGGAATGCTGCCGCGCGAGTTCTGCCGCGAAAAGATAGGCGAGCTTCAGGACGCTCTTATGGAGGATGATTGCTTCCTGCCCGGCATGAAGCGCAAGATCTCCCCGCTCTGCAACGAAAAGACCCTCTCCGCCGTCTGGGGCGATGCGTCAAATCTCATAAACGGTGTTGACCGCAAGATATGGGGACACGACAACGGCTACTGGGGCATGGTCGACCGCGCCGTAACATACACATTCGACAAGGTGACGCACCTTTCCGACTTCCGTCTCATAGTTGACAGCGACCTTGACCGCGAATACACCGAGGGCAACCCCGATGTGTTGAATATTTCGATACCCCTTTTCCGCCGTGCCGATTACAACCACACCACCTTCGGCTTCCCGAAGTGTATGCTCAAGTCCTTCAAGGTCGAGATCGACGACGGCTCGGGAGAGTGGAAGACCGTTTACGAAACTCACGAGAACCACCAGAGAATGATACGCGAGCACCTTGACGTTGACGCAAAGGCTGTTCGACTCATCCCGCTCGGCACATACTTCTCAGAGTCGCTCTGGACGACCTACGGCAGCGCACAGGCACACATCTTCTCTTTCGAGGTCAGATAAATGGAAGTAAAGTATAATCCCCTTTTCGACCGCAAAAAGCCGCTCCTGCTGGCGCACCGCGGCTTTACGCCGGTCGCGCCCGAAAATTCGCTCGTCTCCTTCCGCGCCGCCGCCGCACGCGGATATTGGGCGATAGAGACCGACGTTCACCGCACACTTGACGGGATACTTGTCTGCTGCCACAACTTTTCGCTAAAAAAGATGTACGGCGCGGACGTGAAGATCGAAGAACTGAACTTTTCCGAGCTCGGCAAGCTTAAGATCGTGAACGGGAACAACGTCGGCAATTACTCCGACGAGGAGCTGCGACTGCCGCTGTTTGCCGAATATCTTTCAATATGCGCGCGCGGCGGGTGCGTTCCCTTTATCGAAACGAAGGGAGACGTCGTTGAGCAGACCCTACGCATGGTCGATGCCTTCGGCATAATAGACGGTGCGGTGCTCTCCTCCATCAATTTTGACCACATCGAGGAGGCACGCCGCGTAAGCGACCGTGTGTTCATACACCACATATTCACCACCGACGAGCAGATGATGCGTGTTGCCGAGCTCGGCAACGGCGGTGTGTCATATAACTACCCCGAGCTTGACGAGGTCCCCGCGGGTCTTGTCGAAAAAACGCACTCAATGGGAGTTCGCCTCTGCCTGCGTGCGGGCGACACCCCCGAAAAGGTACGCCGCATGACCGATATGGGGCTCGACTACATCCCCACAAACTGCGTATCCCCTGCCGATATCGGCTGATACGGTAATATTTATCCCCGCCCGCCCATATAATCTACCAAACGGATGAAAGGGACGGTCGGGGATATGTTTATTTACACTTGCCGCGCTGGAACGATAAGGTTTTTCGCGGTCATCGTGCTTGCGGCGGCGGCACTCGCCGCGCTTGTGATATTTGTGCCGGCATACCAACCTGTTTCGGCGGGCACCGGCACCGAAAGCGGGAGCGGTGACGCCGTAAAGGTGAGCTATGACAAAATAAAAACGAACGAGGACAGGGTGAGGTTTTTATCTCAGTTCGGATATGAGGTGGCGGAGGATCCGCTTGAGACTGCCGAGATCACGATACCCGAAAAATTCGACAAGGTATACGCCGGCTACAACGAGATACAAAAGGCTCAGGGACTCGATCTTTCAAAATACCGCCGCAAGACCGTTATGCGCTACACATATGAGGTGAAGAACTATGACGGCTACAACGGCGGCAGAGTGCTTGCCAACGTGATCGTTTACCGCGGGCGCGTGATAGGCGGGGACATATGCTCCGCCGACCCGCAGGGCTTTGTTCACGGCTTTGAGGGCGCGATAAAAATGCAATAAAGATGGGCTCTATGTCAATAGTTGGGGTGAAAAAATCTGACGAAATCGCAAGCAACCATTGAAGAGCATAGGGAAAGCGTCACGAAGCGTAGCGGAGTGGCGCTTTCCCTATGCTTCGGCGCCGCTTTTGGTCGAGAACATAAAGAGGATCCGGTTGCGGAATCGGCTGAAATTCCGCACGCCGTAGGCGTTCCGTTTCAGGACCTTGATCCGGTTGTTACATCCCTCTGTGAACCCGTTCGTGTAGGGACAGAAGCAGGAATTGGTGATCGGCGTGAACCAGTTCCGGTATGTATTCGCACACTTTGCGAACGCGGGGATATCACTCTCCTCCGCTTCTTCGATCCAATCAGAAAACAACTTCTTCTGCTTATCCGGATCGTTCTCACTCAGGATCGCGTAGAGCTGTTCCTTCAAAAAATAAGCGGTGGAAAGCGTCGGGGAGATATCCAACATAATAAAGACCTGCTGCCGTTGCTCCGGCTTCAGCTTGTCCATATGCTTCAGCAAAAGATGTCTTGACTTCTTGAAATAGATGCGGTACTGCTTGGAAAACTGCTTCTGTACCTCTTTTCTGACTGCCTCAAAAGCCCAGATCGCCTGCCTGATCCAATGGTATTTGTCTATGACATAGGTGGCGTTCGGGAAGTAGCAGGCGGCAATTTCGGCATATGGTTTATACATATCGCTGACGAAGTATTTGACGCCGGAACGATCATATTTCTTGAAATAATCGCATAGATCATGCTCATACCGCGTTTTCATGATGTCTATGACCTGCTTTTTGCCGAGATCGGTCAGTATCCCATGAAATTTCTCTCCGCCACTGTTGCCTTTGAACTCATCGATCCCGAGCACCTCCGGGAGCTGCACCGGTTTGCTATACCGTACGTTGCGGAAAAAGCGGATGACGGTGGGGACGGACAGTCGAAACTCGCGGGTGACCGAGGAATAGGAACGGCAGTCCCGAAGCCGGTCGATCAGGGCAAGGATGGTTCGTTGGGTCATGCGCTGGTATTTCGGAAGGAAGCTGTTCGGCTCTGCGAAGCGTTTACCACATGAGCAGGCGTACCGGCGTTTGCGCAAAACAAGGACGACAGGCTTTTCGAAGGCGGAAAGCTCCTTGATGCGTTGCATACGGTAATCGTGGACTTTATCCGTCAGCTTCCCGCAAACGGGGCAAACACACTGTTTTCGCGGTTGCTCAATAAAGATCTCATAATTTTCTTTTGTGTCATTGACCTTTTTGATCGAAACCTCTTGCAATCCGAGTAACTTTTCTGTATAATAAGAATTGAGCATATCTGATACCTCTGATCTTGTTGGTGTGGTAACTTACATTATATCAGATTTTTTCAGATATGCTCATTCTTTTTTTATTTTTTTCTTTGCCTATCTGCAGGAACCCCAACTTTTATTATAGAGCCCATTATATTGATATTATAATCAATAATATCGCTCCAGAAGGGTATCCGGTTATTCATGGGGATAGATATCGCTCCTTTTCCCCCAAAAAATTCTCGATTGAAGTAATCTGATAAATTACAACCATAATATATTATGTCACTACCGACAACGGAAATGACCGGGGGATCATCCTCTCCATCAATTATTGGTAAGTAACGGTGCGAATATATGGGAATAAGCTTCGGAGCTTGTGATGACAACTCGTCAAACACCTCAAGCGCTTTGTCTTCCTCATCCGGACGCGCCCCCCAAGTGGCTATCCAAAAGCCGTCTTTGACACTGCGCTTTAGATTATATAGAGGCGCATCTATTCGACGTTTGATTTCTGCTGTATTTAACTCACTAAAATCAGTCCAATTAGGGAACCCATAACTGCAATTAAAAGTGCAGGGAATACCGAGCTCATAAAATTTACTTAACGCCCGAGGAAAAGTTATGTCGTAAGTTTTTTTCACAAGTTCTATATCCTGATTTGTAATTCCGGGGAGTACAATGTGACCGGTCTGTCTTAACGATTGGATAATTGAATAAAAATCAAGCATCAGTCTTACTCCTAAATATTACTTTATTCTATACCAGGACTTATAATGTCGTTCAAACTATCTCCGCGTCCGCTCCCGCGCGGGACATGCCCACGCCCTCGCGTTCGAAGAAGTATTTGACCCTGTGCGATGCAACGCTCTGGACCATCCCGAGCAGCAGATACACCGCAAACGTCGATGAACCGCCGCCGCTGATGAGCGGGAGCGTAATGCCGACGACGGGAAGCATTGCAAGGCACATCCCCACATTCTCCATCGTCTGTATCACTATAAAGGCGGCAACGCCGGCGCAGATGAACGAGCCCGCGTCCTTGCGCGCCGTGCGTGCGATCATGAAAATGCGCACAACAAGCACCGCCATGGTAATTATCACTATCGCGCCGCCGAGAAGCCCGAACATCTCGCAGACCGTGGAGAAGGAAAAGTCGCTTTCGGCTGAATAAAGCGTGCGGTAATTTTCGGCGCCCGAAAAACCGCGCCCGAAAAATCCGCCGCTTGCCACGCAGGTCCTCCCCTGAAGCGGCTGCATTCCCTTGCCGAGCGGATCGCCCTCGGGGTTGAAGCCGTATATTATGCGTTCCTGCTGATACTGATGCAGCTTTGGCCAGACATACGGAGTGGCAATAAACAGCGCGCCGAGCACGCCGATGAAATAAAACGCGCTGAGTCCCGCGCAGTAAAGCATGATAGCCACTGCACCGCAGAAAACGAGCGTAACGCCGAGGTCACCCGACTTCAAAAGCAAAAGCAATATCACGCCCGCGTGCGCGCCGAGCCCCGCAAGCACCCATATCTTGTTGATATCCTTTTTTACAAGGTCAAGATGCTTTGCAAAGGTGACGATAAACGTCGTTTTTACAAACTCCGACGGCTGTATCGTCATGAATTTGAGGTCGATCCAGCTTCGGTTCTCGCCGACGGCGATGCCGAATTTCAGCGTATACGCAAGTATGCCAACCGAAAACACCGCGCACGGGATCCACAGCTTTCTAAGCACCACCTCATAGTCGATCATAGAGATGATGACCATTGCGATAACGCCGATGACCGTCGCGCCGACCTGCATGACGAAAAGACGCGTGCCGTTTTTGAGATAGTGCCTGCCGCCGAAGAGCATGAGGCAGCTCACGCTTGAAAGTATAAGCGCACAGATCAGTACAACAGGGTCGATGCGCCGCAGCTTTTCGCTGAACGGCGTTGAATACGCCTTCATGGGCATGGTGAGGTGCCTCCTTTCTCCGGTCTGTCACGGGCGATCTGTATCAGTACTGTCTGCCCCAGACTACCATATGCTTGGCGGGCTTGCCGCAGCACACGCAAACGTCGGAGATATGCTCCTCGTCAAAGGGTATGCAGCGGGATTTGACTCCGCCGGTATCGTTCTTTATCTTGTCCTCACACTCGGAATCTCCGCACCACATGGCTTTGATGAAGCCGGACTTGTTCGCGGCGATGTCAAGGAACTCTTCATAGTTATGAGCGACCGAGGTGCGCGCCGCAAGGTTGTCGGCAGCGCGGCGGTAGAGCTCGTCGTGAACATTGCGGAGCGCATCGGCAACAGCCTCTTCGATGTTGTCAAGCGACACAACGGTCTTTTCGCGGCTCACGCGGGATACCAGCACGCAGGTGCCTGCCTCGATGTCGCGCGGGCCGAGCTCCAGACGGAGCGGCACGCCCTTCATCTCGTACTGAGAATACTTCCATCCGGCAGAGTTGTCGCTGTCGTCAAGCTTTACGCGGAATTTTTCCGCAAGGCGGTCACGCAGAGCCGACGCAGCCTCAAGCACGCCTTCCTTGTGCTGTGCTACGGGAATGATGGCGACCTGTATCGGCGCAACGGCAGGCGGCAGGATGAGCCCGTTATCGTCGCCGTGGCACATGATGATAGCGCCTATCATACGCGTGGAGGCGCCCCATGAGGTCTGGTGCGGGTATTTCACGGTATTGTCACGCGCAGTGTATGTGATGTCGAACGCACGGGCAAAGCCGTCGCCGAAATAGTGCGATGTGCCGCCCTGGAGCGCAAAGCCGTTGTGCATCATAGGCTCGACGGTGTAGGTCTCCTCGGCGCCCGCGAACTTTTCCTTTTCGGTCTTGCGTCCGCTCACGACGGGAATGGCAAGCGATTTCTCGTAAAAGTCAACATAGACCTGAAGCATACGGCGGGTCTCCTCGCGCGCCTCCTCCTCGGTCTCGTGCATGGTGTGTCCCTCCTGCCAGAGGAATTCGGATGTGCGGAGGAAAGGACGTGTGGTCTTTTCCCAACGCACGACATTGCACCACTGGTTATAGAGCTTCGGCAGGTCGCGGTATGAATGTATCACATTACGGTAGTGCTCGCAAAAGAGCGTTTCGGACGTGGGGCGCACGCAAAGACGCTCGGGCAGCGTATTCTGACCGCCGACCGTGACCCACGCGCACTCAGGGGCAAAGCCAGCAACATGATCCTTTTCGCGCTGCAGGAGCGATTCGGGAATGAACATGGGCATATAGACGTTTTCGTGACCGAGCTTTTTAAACTCGGCATCCATGATGCGCTGAATGTTCTCCCATATAGCGTAGCCGTAAGGGCGTATTACCATACACCCCTTAACGCCCGAATAATCGGCAAGCTCCGCCTTTTTTACGACGTCGGTATACCACTGCGCAAAATCAACGTCCATCGACGTGATCTGCTCGACCATTTTCTTGTTTTTGTCAGCCATGATGATTGCAAGATCCTTTCCTGAACGACCTGTTTGAAATTTCAATATAATAGATATATTATAAAACATCCGACGCCTGATGTCAAGCGTCGGATGAATATTTCGGCGGTTTTTGCGGTCACGCGTTATCCGCAGCGGCGGGAGCGTTCAGAATATTCATGAATTCCTCGCCCGTGATCGTTTCGTGCTCGTAAAGATACTTCGCCAGCTCCTCGAGCTTTCCGCGGTTCGACGTGATTATATCCTTCGCACGCGCGTATTCCTTCTTTACAAGCTCCACGACCTTGCGGTCGATCTCGGTCTGTGTCTCGGGCGAGCACGCAAGCGTCGCGTCGCCGCCGAGATACTGATTCGTAACGGTCTCAAGCGCGACCATACCGAAATCGTCGCTCATGCCGTAGCGGGTTATCATTGCACGGGCAAGACGTGTCGCCTGCTCGATATCGTTCGAAGCACCGGTAGATACAGACCCTACAGCAACCTCCTCGGCGACTCTGCCGCCCGTGAGCGTTGCGATCTTGTTTTCTATCTCTTCCTTGCTCATCAGGTAATGGTTGCCCTCTTCGACCTGCATGGTGTAGCCGAGAGCGCCCGACGTGCGCGGAACAATGGTTATCTTCTGCACCGGCGCGGAGTTGGTCTGCTTTGCGGCGACGAGCGCATGTCCTATCTCGTGATAGGAAACGATCATCTTCTCCTTGTCGGTGAGGATGGCGTTCTTCTTCTGATACCCGGCGATAACGACCTCGATGCTCTCCTCCATATCTTCCTGCGACGCGGCTTTTCTGCCCGCGCGGATAGCACGCAGCGCCGCCTCGTTGACGATATTGGCAAGCTCGGCGCCCGAAGCACCCGACGCCATGCGCGCAATGTGAGAATAGTCGATACCCGGCTCGGTCTTTATCTTCTTTGCGTGGACACGAAGTATCTCCTCTCTGCCCTTGAGATCCGGCAGTTCGACGGGCACGCGGCGGTCAAAGCGTCCGGGGCGCGTAAGAGCGGGGTCGAGCACCTCGGGGCGGTTGGTCGCGGCAAGAATGATAACGCCGGCGTTGCCCTCAAAGCCGTCCATTTCGGTGAGCAGCTGGTTGAGCGTCTGCTCGCGCTCGTCGTTGCCACCTATCCTGCCGTCGCGCTTCTGACCTATCGCGTCTATCTCGTCGATAAACACGATGCAGGGGGCTTTTTCCTTTGCCTGACTGAACAGGTCGCGCACCTTTGATGCGCCCATACCGACGAACATTTCAACGAATTCAGAGCCCGACATTGAGAAGAACGGAACGTTCGCCTCGCCCGCAACGGCTTTGGCAAGCATCGTCTTACCGGTCCCGGGAGGGCCGACGAGCAGAATGCCCTTGGGCATTGACGCACCTATCTCTTCATACTGCTTCGGGTCGTGCAGATAGTGAACGATCTCGGCAAGATTTTCCTTTGCCTCGTCCTCACCCGCAACATCCGAGAATTTGATGCCGTTCGAGGACTTGACATACACCTTGGCGTTGCTCTTGCCCATGTTGAACATCATGGAGTTTCCGCCGCCGGCTTTTTTCATTATCTGCCTTGTGATCAACTGCCCGACGATGACCATCATCGCTATCGGGAGCAGCCACGAGACGATAAAGGACACGAGCGGAGAGGTCTCTTCGATTATCTCACCGCTGAAGCTGATGCCCTTTTCGATAAGAGTGTTCCTCAGCTCGTCCTCGGTGCCGACCTTGCCGGTCTTGTATATCTTCTTGGCATCCTTTGATGTAAACAGTATACGGTTATCCTGTATTTCGACCTGACCGATATCTCCGCTCTCCACCATGCTCCAGAAGGTGTTGTAATCTACCTCCTTAATCTGGTGCTGTGCGATCTCCGGCGTTACGAAAATGTTGATGAACAGGATGACCGCGAGAAATATGCAATAGTAGAATATAAGCGGTCTTTTAGGCTTTTTGAACTCATTCATGATTCGTAATGTCCTTTCAGCTTTATTCATTTATATTATAAATGCCCGCGGTGAAGGTATTCGCACGGACATCTGAAATAAATGTGAATTTTGTGTCAAATAAGTTCGACTCATGCACACAA
>ULVN01001586.1_pt1 | contig 12186 bp, 9 predicted proteins | sample 1959491 | NCBI WGS metagenome assembly ULVN01 (sample SAMEA4835787, study PRJEB28245) | human gut metagenome | biome: gut microbiome; material: fecal sample | place: Denmark | collected 2008 | reverse complement strand
CCTGTAACTGTTTAATCATGTCCACATATCCAGGTTTATCCTTACCATCTTCTGTAGTGAAACCATAATAGTAATCGTTAAATTTTCTTAGAAGAACGATTCCACCTGCCTGCTTATCACCAAATAAGGAGATAGCAGCATCTACTCGTTTCTGAAGATTTCTGAAGCATACGATGTTTCCAAACGTTTTTACGCTGTTTAAGATTCGATTGGTACGAGAGAACGCCTGAATCAATCCGTGCATCTTCAGGTTCTTGTCGACCCATAATGTATTTAACGTAGTTGCATCGAAACCTGTAAGGAACATATTGACCACAATAAGCAGGTCTAGTTCCTTATTTTTCATACGCAGTGATACGTCTTTATAATAATTCTGGAATTTGTCAGAGTCTGTTGAATAGGCTGTATGGAACATCTGATTGTAGTCCATAATTGCCATATCCAAGAAATCTCTAGCACTCTGATCTAGCTTAGATGTATCTTCAGGATTCTCGTCGTCAATGATTCCATTTCCATCATCAATCTCAGCTTCATTAGCACCATAACTGAAGATAGTTGCAATCTTAAGCTTTTTAGTTGGGTCTTCTTCCATCTGTTTTTTAAATTCCAGATAGTACTTCTTGGCCATGTCCACAGAAGATACTGCAAAAATACTGTTGAATCCACTGACTCTTTGCTTCTTCTTGATTTCTTCTACTTTTCCTTGTGCCGATGATGCAACTTCAGAAACATTCATAAGCTGGCTGTAGATATAAGACTTGTCTCCACGATACGTTTTCTGGTCGAAATGGTCCAAAATGTACTTTGTTACCAGCGTGATTCGCTCTGGAGCTTCGAAAGCTTTTTTACGGTCGATGTTCCATACTTCTTCATCATCAATATCGGCGTTGATATCCATTGTCTTGATGTAGTCAACACGGAATGGAAGCACGTTTTTATCATTGATAGCATCTACGATTGTGTAGGCATGTAGCTGGTCTCCAAATGTCTGTTCTGTAGTGACAAACTGAGCGTTTCGCACGGCTCCTGCATTGGCAGGAAAAATTGGCGTTCCTGTAAAGCCAAACAAATGATACTTCTTGAAGCTCTTAACAATAGCTGAGTGCATATCTCCAAACTGGCTTCTATGACACTCGTCAAAGATGATAACTACATGTTTATCAAAGACAGGATGTCCTTTGTATTTCTTGATAAAGGTAGACAGCTTCTGAATCGTTGTAATAATGATGTGTGCATTATCGTCTTCCAACTGCTTCTTTAATACGTTTGTGTTACTGTTTGAGTTGGCACAGCCCTTCTCAAAACGGTCGTATTCCTTCATCGTTTGATAGTCCAAATCCTTACGGTCTACAACGAATAAAACTTTATCAATATAATCAAGTTGACACGCTAAACGAGCCGTCTTGAAGCTAGTCAGAGTCTTACCCGATCCGGTCGTATGCCAGATATAGCCACCTCCAGCAATTGTTCCATATTTTTTATAATTGTTTGCGATTTCGATACGGTTCAGAATTCTTTCTGTTGCTGTAATCTGATAAGGTCGCATGACCAATAGCATATCTTCAGCTGTGAAGATACAGTATTTCGTTATAATATTCAGCAATGTATGCTTGGCAAAGAATGTTTTTGTGAAGTCAATCAAATCAGGGATAATGTGATTATCTGCATCTGCCCAGAATGACGTAAATTCAAAGGAGTTGCTTGTCTTTTCTCTACGTGTATTTCTAGAATTGGCATCCTTAATAGCATTGAATCGTGTACTGTTTGAGTAATATTTCGTGTTTGTTCCGTTTGATATAACGAATATCTGCACGTATTCAAACAGCCCAGAACCTGTCCAGAAAGAGTCTCTCTGATATCTATTGATTTGATTGAAAGCCTCTCGAATAGGAACTCCACGACGTTTAAGCTCTATATGCACCAAAGGGAAGCCGTTTACCAACACTGTTACATCGTAACGATTATCATGTCTGGCTCCGGCTTCCTGTTTGACTTCGTACTGGTTTATAACCTGAAGGCGATTGTTATGTACCTGTTTCTTATCAATCAAAGTAATATTCTTACTTGAACCATCATCACGAATCAATACCTGTACGTTATCTTCCTGAATCTTTCTCGTTTTTTCTACGATATGATCATTTGGGTTTGCAATGCTGTTTTTAAAGAATCTATCCCATTCATCATCAGAAAACGTATAATGGTTCAATTCTTCAAGTTTTGTTCTAAGGTTTTTGATTAGATCATCTTCCGTATGGATAGGAAGGTACTCGTATCCCTGTTCGCCAAGGATACGAATGAATTCTTTCTCAAGTTCAGCCTCCGATTGATACGAGTCTGCTTTGCGTTTTACAGGCTCATATCCAGCTACGACTGTATTTTCACTTGTTTCTGCTACGATGTTAAAATAAGGCATGTTAGTTCACCTCTGATTCGTTTGATTCTTTGAATGTCAAAAGCTTATCTCGATAGAATTCGTATTGTTTTTGTCGAGATTCAATTTCAGAAGAAATCTTTGATTGTAATACATTATACAAATTTTCATAAATATCTAATGCATCAATAATAACTTTTTATCTTTCAAGGCTTGGAACAGGAATTTTAACTTGCTTTAAAGCTGGGGTATTAAATTGTGGTTGACCACCTGTGGTTACTAAGCTATTAGCTTGATTCCAATATAAATATGTTTTAGTAAAATACCAATAATACTTATTTAACAATTTATTATTATTTGGAATGATTTTAATCAAAAAAGAGGCATATACCGATGGAGTCTCGTCTTCAAAATATAAAGTTTTCCCATAGGTTGCTCCTGTTCTTGCCATGACCAAATCTCCATTTGACAATAAACTTTTTTTTGCATCATCATTCATTGTGATATATTTAGCATCTTCTTGTTTTAGGTTCCCTTGTTCATCAATATCGGTTATTCTGATAAAACGAGTATCTCCAATATCCTTAGCCTTATCAGTATAGCCATACACAAACGAAGCAATGTTAGCCATTGTTTCCCATGATGACTCTGAATTCAAAAAAAGTCTAGTTACGTAATATTCATATTGCTTCTTACGAGCTTCATATTCCTTGTTCAACTCCTCCTGAAGTTCTGCTGTTTTTGCTGTGAAGTCGTCTAGAAGGTGAACGATTTCTTTTTGGATTTCTAATGGGGGTACTGGAATTTCTACATTTTTCAAATCACGCATTGGGATACTTTTAACTGTCCCACCACAAACATAGTTCATATATTTTGATACAATCTTTGAGGATTGCAAAACATAGCCTAAATATTTTGGAACAATTAAGGTGATAATAGGATGCAAATCGTAAACCCCTTCCTTAATATTCCAATTTTTAGGGACTTCATTTAAAACGACAATTCTGCCAATTGTTCCAGTTCCAGAAAATAGAACAGTGTTTTCATCAAGCTTTGAACGATTATTGCACAACATCATTGCCTCATCGTTGATTTTATCTGTTTTGTCCGAAAATATTATATTACCATCTACCATTTCTCGAATTGTTACATAATAGTTTTCTGCGTCTATTGTATTTACTTTAAAAAACTTACGTGGATTTAAGCCTGTGTTTATATCCGTACATACCTCTTTAATTTTTCTAAATTTTACACCATCTGGACATAAACTTTTAATCAAATCATCAAGTCTACTCATAAACATTTAACCTCCTTGACGCACTCTTTTATAGTTGGAAAAACAACTTCAGCTTCTGTTCCTCTTGATATGCCAATAGCTTCTAAATTTATACCGTAATAAGAATTTTGTATAATTCCATGAATCCATAAAATTTTACCGTATAATTTTGATTCTAAATAATTGTTTTGAGCATTTTTACTCCATGAAACATATAAATCGTTATACTGAAGCTCTAGATTTTCGTTTAATTTACTGCTATCACCATGTCCTAAATAGCGATATACTTCTCCTTGATATAATAATTCATCGGCTATATCTTTGTCTTGCTGAGTAGAATTAGGACTGTTTTTTAATGTTAATAGTAATTTCATAAATTCTTTAAAAAAAGTTTGAAAGGCATTCTGAATTACTTTATCTTTTTTTATACCTACATATGTATTACCTTTCCAAAAATTACAAGCATCACAAATATATTTACCACATAATTTGTCCATATGTTCCTCATCAATACATTTTCTTATTTGTTTTGTAGCAATGTCTAATCCATTACAAATTCCTTTTATATCATTAGAAAACATAGGCATAATACTTTTAGTCATCTTATTCCCCTTCAATCTCAGCAATAATCTTGTCAATTTCAGTTCTTAAGACTTCCTGTTTAGCTACGATATCCTTAATCTGCTGATTTAATACCTTGATATCAACTTTTTCTGTTGTGTCTTCTGGTTCTACATAGGTAGATACAGATAAGTTAAAGTTGTTTTCTTCAATTTCATTTAAATCAGCTACGTGTACGAAATGCTCTACTTCTTCACGTTTTGTATATGCGTCAACAATGTGATCAATATTTTCATCAGTTAACTTGTTATTGTTTGTAACCTTGATATATTCCTTAGAAGCGTCGATAAACAATACGTTATTGTCTGTTTTGCCTTTACGCATAACCATGATGCATGTGGCAATTGAGGTTCCAAAGAATAGATTACCAGGAAGCTGAATGATTGCATCCACAAAGTTGTTTTCTACCAAGTATTTACGAATCTTCTGTTCGGCACCACCTCTGTACATGATTCCTGGGAAACATACGATAGAAGCTGCACCATTTGGAGCTAACCAAGATAATGAATGCATGATAAACGCCATGTCTGCTTTTGATTTTGGAGCTAAAACTCCAGCAGGAGCAAAACGAGGGTCGTTGATTAATGTAGCATCTGAGTCTCCAGGCCATTTTATCGAGTATGGAGGGTTAGATACAACTAACTCGAATGGCTCGTCGTCCCAGTGCTTTGGATTCGTTAAAGTGTTATCACATTGGATATCGAACTTGTCAAAACCTACATCATGCAAAAACATATTGATACGACATAGGTTGTATGTAGTTACGTTGATTTCCTGACCAAAGAATCCTGTTGTAACTGCATCTTTTCCAAGAACATCAATCGCCTTTAAAAGCAATGAACCAGAACCACAAGCAGGATCATATACTTTGTTGACAGTTTTCTTGCCTACAGTACCTAGCTTTGTCAATAAAATTGAGACTTCAGAACTCGTGAAGAACTCCCCTCCACTCTTACCTGCATTACTTGCGTACATTGACATCAAGTATTCGTATGCATCTCCAAACGCATCAATATCATGGTTTTCGACGGAACCAAGCTTCATGCCATTAATTCCATTCAATAATTTACATAGACGTTCGTTACGTTTTGCAACAGTATTTCCAAGCTTATTACTGTTAACGTCAAAATCGTCAAACAATCCCTTAAAATCGTTCTCTGAAACACTTCCTTGAGCCGATTCTTCAATGTGTCTGAACACTGTCTCAAGTGTTTCGTTTAAATTCTCGTCATTTTCACAACGTTTTACTACGTTACAGAACAACTCGCTTGGAAGAATGAAGAAACCTTGTTCCTGAATCAAGCCTTCACGAGCTTCTTCTGCATCAGAATTTGACATTTCTTCGAATTTGAATCCTGTGTTTCCAGCTTCTTCTTCACCTTTATTGATATAATCTGCTAGTTTTTCTGAAATATAACGATAGAACATTGTTCCAAGCACATAGTTCTTGAAGTCCCATCCATCAACTGCACCACGTAATTCGTCTGCAATAGCCCATATAGCTCTATGTAACTCATCACGTTCTTGTTCTTTTTTTGTATCTACTGTCATATTAGCCTCCATAAATATTCGAAAATATAACCTGCACTTACAGTATACCATTTTCGTGTAGCGGAGTGTAGCTTGTAAATATAGCGTTTTGTCATCATATGATTGTTTTTAATGCTTATGCCGGCATAAGAGTGTAAAATACGGACAAAATTTCGAGGTAGAAACCAAACTAGGACAAATCCTCGACCTGAACTTAAAAAAGATATGCTTTTTGGTCAGGAAAAAGGGCTTATTTTAATGAAATATGTGCTTATTACGAACCTAAGATATGAGTAAGGTTGAAAAAATGTCCGTATTGCTCGAAGGTTTGTACGTCTATATTGAAAAAAATTCCGAATTGAATGAGCTGTGAGCACTGATTCATGCTCCAATTCGTAAGTACTTACAACTAGCCATGCTTGTCCTCTTCCACGAGGGCGTTCTCGTAGCTTTGTATGTTAGTTTTAACTAACTAGAGGTTGTGGGCATTAGAAAAGAGAGACTATGCTCTCCATGTATTTGTCAGTTCATTATATGTTTGTTTAGATTCAAGCAACTTGCTTTCTCGACTTTTGCATATCAGCAAAATACGCACCGTGAATCTTTACTTTTTGCCCATTTTCATCTTCAATCGAGACAACAAAGTATGATGCTTTTTGTTCAATCGAATAACTAACAACATTCACACATTTACCAAAAGGCGATGGATAGTAGATCAATTGACCGTCTGTCACGATACCAAGCAGCCGACGTGCTTTACGTTGCTCGATATAATCGTCGTTTGTTTTATTGAGTTGTCTTCCTTCGTAGTTGTACATAATTTATATCTCCTTTATCATTTACAAATACAATTAGCCATGCGTGTCCTCTTACTTGTCCTCATTTTGTGAACTTTTTTTCTTGTTTTGGGTAGTCTTAACTAACTCGATTTTGCAGGCAACAAAAAAAGGCGAGACTAAGCTCACCGATAGTGCTATATATTGTATATTAACGCCTTAAAGCATCAAGCAACGTTGATTGTGTTACTTCCTTTTTTTCGAGTGCATTCATCATATCAACATCGATCGAATCATCAACGAGCAAGTGATAAACCCTAACCTTCTCTTTTTGTCCTTGTCTATATAATCGAGCATTTGCTTGCTGATAAAGCTCCAAGTTAAAATTCGGCAAAGTGAACCAGATAATCACCGAACCGCCCGACTGTAAGTTCAACCCATGTCCTGCTGAGGCTGGGTGTAACAAAAGTACGTCTAAATCATGATTGTTCCATCGTGCCAAATCTGAGTCTTTTTCGAGAGTTGAGTATCGCAAAGAATTAGATTCAAGAAGGCTGATGATACGGTCTAATTCGTGTTTGTAATAGTAGTAAATAATCACGGGCTCACCGTTTGCTGACGTCAAGATGTCGCTTAATGCTTTCAACTTTTCGTCATGTATAGTATCAACAGGAAGTGATGGATCGTGCGTATAAATCTGACCTGAGGTGAATTGTAAAAGCTGACCACATAGCACGCCCAAATTACTTGCGGATACGTCTGTTGTTGTCAACTCTAAGACTAAGTCCTTTTTGAACGTGTCATAGCGTTTCTTGACGGCTTTAGGAAGGGTTATTGGCACGTTAATGTAATTGATGTCTGGCAACTCTACACATTCGCTCGAATCCAGAGACATCACGACATCACATATCTTTTGTTCGATTTCTTTCTGAGCTCCTACGCGTACTGCCCACGAGTACACTATATAGCCGTTGCTTCGTTCGGGGATTAGATAGGTCTTGCGGAAAGAACCAATTGACTTCCCAAGACGGGTGCCAGCGTCAATGAGAAACATTTGACTCCACAAGTCTGGAATTCCTCTCGGGGCAGGTGTCCCAGTTAAGCCGATGAAACGCTTGAACTTCTTGACTTGTTTTTTCAAAGCTTTGAAACGCTGGGCTTGTGGGTTCTTGAAGGTTGATAGTTCATCTATGATTACAGTATCAAACGGCCACTTACTGCCACACGTATCGACCAACCACTTGACCTGTTCTTTTCCAATGATAAAGATGTCAGCCTGGTTTTGAAGGGCTTTGAGTCTGTTCTTTTCTGGTCCATCAACGACCGTGTATGTTAAGTGCTTTGTATGGTCCCATTTTTCGATTTCTGCGGGCCAAGTCGTACGGGCAACCCGAACTGGTGCGATGATGAGCGCTTTGTTCACCTCTCCCGACTTTTTGAGATTTGCAATTGCGGTCAACGTGATAACCGTCTTACCAGCTCCCATCGGCAGGAATAGACCGCATCTTGGTTTGTTCACACACCAATCAATAGCTCTTGTTTGATAGTCATGTGCTATGTACTTCATTACAGTACCTCTCTTTCATTTGTTCGTGCTTACAACTAGCCGTCAGTGAGTTCGACCGTCATATCCAGTGGTAAGAAGTAAAAGACACGAACGGCGGGGTGTGTTGGTTCTCTCCCTACGGCTTGTTTGAGTCTCTTAATTCTTTCACCTTTATTAGTCTTACGAAAAAAATGAACACTTGACGCCTAGATGTTGTCGTAGTCTTCCTCGACTGGATAACGTCTCTTGAGTATTTGAACGAAGCTCATCACCTGTTCAACACTTGACAAGCAATACACCCTACCGCCTGCTTTACGAATGGTTTTAGCGACCGCCTTTTGTAAAGCTCGAGGCTTTTCGCCCGTTGCTTTAAGTTCAACGAACACTACACGGCCTCTTAACACCACAATTCGGTCTGGTACACCCGCACGAGACGGTGATGTAAATTTGTAGCAACAACCACCCGCTTTTTCCACCATTCGTTTGAGGGCTTGTTCGACCGTTCTTTCGGCTTCCATATTATCGACCGTCCTTTCCAGTAGTAGTAAGAAATAAGAGACTCGAGCGGGGGTGTGTTGGTCTTGCTCCGTTCGGCTTTGTTTGGTTCTCTTTTCTTTCTCCTTTATTAGTCTTACGAAAAAAATGAACACTTTACGAATTTAGAACTTTGCTAACAGTACCTACAGACACACCCACGGTCTTAGCAATCTGCCGCACGCTCATTCCGTCGGTACTTAGCTCTTTGATGCGATTGTTTCGTTCTTCTTTTGCTTTTCTTTTATCAGCAGTCTTTTGAGCATAAACTTCTCGTCTGTTTGCATTCTGGACATCTTTTTGTTTGTCACGGCTTCTCTTTTTCTTCAGCTTCTCATCACACAAAACTTTCATTGACTCTTGCTCATCTTTGGTAATTTGCAGTTTATCTATAATCGTATTTGTATAGAATCGGTAATATACCCGACTAATCCCCTTTTTTCCATCCGCATTTACAATCTCTTTCTTTTTTAAGCAAGAATTCAACCAGTCGTTAACTTCAGCGTTTTTTAGAGGTTTATTAAATAGGCTATTGATTCGGTGAGCTTCTTTCACCACGTCATCGTTCTTGTAACCGCAAGAAACAAGCGTAGGAATTGCAATTGCAATCAAATTATTACGATAACCAGCATCAACTCCAGCTTCATTCCTTAAACGAATCAAAGTCTCTAGATCACTCAGTCTAGGTTTAATTGTCTTCTCGATAATTTCGAAAAAATGCGGGTCAATCCCCTGTTTTTCATTCATATCAATACCTGACAAATCCACGTCACGCTCCGTTGGTTCTGACTTGATTTTTTTCTGTTTTTTCTTCTTTTTCTTTTTTTTCTTTTCAGTAACTAAATTGTCATCGCTAAACGCTTCATAGTTGGCGTTAAGCTCATTCAACGTGTATACGTGGTCTTCATTCGCATATAGCAACTCTGCTTCCACATTAGATTTTAAGTTTGTTGTGTTTGGTACACGATGTACACGTGATGCATCTTTCAAAATATCAATCTTAAGATCGTCATGCTCGACAGCTACAATACTTGCTTCAGATAGTGAATGATATTTAAGCTCTTCCAATAATTTCTGACAAGTCTTAAGAAGTGCAGTTTGATACGGCTTCCATTCAGTCACATTAGAGCAACCATCAATTGTGAACAATACCTGTACGCCTCGTCCGCTAAATATAATATAGTTTGGCTCTGGCAGTTCGCATTCATCGAACCAGTTATCCATCATATAATCACTCAACAATTTAGCTTCATCAAGATTGATAGGATTGTCATGCGCATCCATGTCAAGATACAATCGTTTGACTTCCTTGACATTGGCTTCACATCTACTCCGACCGCTCTTGAATGTTGATACCGATAAATAATTGTTAAATTGATTGCGATTGTAGTCGTTATCGTGATACATATTCAGTTGTTCGACACTATCTACTAGATTGTCGGTCCACGACTTGCGGTTATCATAGGTTCTACCTAGGCTATAACAAGCGTAACCGCCGTTCGATAGCAATGTGGTAAACAAGCTCATATTTTGTCCTCTTTCATCTACACAAACAACAAGCCATGTGAGATTCGGAGTTTGTCCTCTTTTGAGCAATTTTTTTCCTTTTTTCGGTAGTCCCACTAACTCGAAATTTGAGACAAAAAAACCAGTAACACCCGACTTTTCATCAGTTATTACTGGTATGATTGTTTATTCTGTTAATTTGAGCTTGTTCCGAGTTTGCACATCTAATACGTCACCAAGTACTTCAGCAGTTGTTTCTTTACCCAGACGTTGTTCGAAATAATATAGTGGTTTAGGCGAATGGTCCACGTATTCTTCGCCAGCTAGCTCTGGCAGATACATCGAGCCTAATTTATCGAGTACGGCTTGCTTTCCCTTTTTCGACTTTGGCATTCCTCTTACTTCTTTTGACTCACAAATCACTCCATTAATTACCCGCCCATGCTTCAGTTCTTCGACTGTCATATCGCGTGAGTTATCCATATAACCACTCAAGAATGATCGTAGGCGTACTTCCTCTCTTAATTCTTCGTTAGTGGGAATAACGCTACTCGATGCACTCAATCTGTTAAGAGCCCAGTTTTTGCATTTATTGCACCGACCACATTCGTAAGCTTCGCAATGAGTGTTTTTGCAAGTTTGAACGGATGGATTCGACATCACACGTTTAACATCCAATTTACCAATTTCATGACAGACACTCAGTACTGTATTATTAAACCAGCGCATCAACTGTTCGCCACTCAATTGGTAATCACTATATTTACACTCTTGCCGTGGCTGAATAATATGAAGTACAATACAATTGATGGATGGATACAACGGTTTATATGCTTGATACAGCCCGACTGCATACAGCATAAGCTGAGCGTTGTTCTTGGCATCCACTGGCTCGTTTTCTCCGTATTTTAAATCGAATACATGAATAGAGCTGGTTGTTAATAAAGCGGCGTCAACTGTTCCCCAACATGTGATTCCCGCTTTTTTTGTTTCTTCATCCAACTCGACTGACACTCGTTGCTCGGCTCCAAACATCACAATATTGCCGTTATTCTCCAGCACATAGTGTTGCAACATGAGTGTATAATCTCGAACGGCTTGCTCAATGATTTTGCTAGTTTGCAATTTTCGTTCGCCTCCGAAATACAGATAGTTAATTGTTTCTTCCGCCAACTTGTGAGCCAGCACACCCTGTTCAATAAACTCTTCTTCTTTTTGATTGTGGCTTGTAATAACTTGACCCGAATAACACCCCGAATATGAACCCCTTAATTCACGACTAAGCACTACCGACAATGGACAAGAGAGCCACTGCTCAGCTCTACTCGGAGCAAGGTTAAGAACGGGTTTAATATTTAAAGGAAACATACTTTGTCACCGTCCTTACCAGCTTCGAACTTGTTGTAAATTGTAGCTTTACCACCCGTAGACTTGTTAGTTTGTTCATTTGTCTTGACGAGCGTGTCATCGTTAGTCACGACGAATCCTTCAATAGCGTATGCGTTGATGATTGCTTGTACGATTTGTTTTTTACTCAACATCGTCAGCACCGCCTTTCATCCGTCCAACTTTGAATGAACTTAGTGGTTCGCCAGGAAATAACACCGACATCGGCTTGCCATAATATTTACAGATTGCAAACGCGATGAATTTTCTCGGCTTACGCTTACCCTGTTCATAATTACTATATGAGGATTTACTTACGTGTAACTGCTTGGCTACAGCCCGAATTGTCAGCTTCTTTTGTTTGCGAGCTGAGATTAGATTTACTCTTTTTCTAGTCATATACGTTTACTCCTTTTCTGTATACAACTAGCCTTGGCTTGTCCTCTTTTTTGTCCTCTTTTTGAGGCTTTTTTTCTTGTTTTGGGTAGTCTTGACTAACTGCCTTTTTGAGACAAAAAAAGTCGTCCAGAATTTAACGTTGTAAAAAACTGGACAACACACAACAAACAAACTTCTTGCACTCTACAAACCACACAAATTATTAACCGTTTATTTGTATAGTTATTCTACGTGATTAATT
>ULVN01048630.1_pt1 | contig 12220 bp, 12 predicted proteins | sample 1959491 | NCBI WGS metagenome assembly ULVN01 (sample SAMEA4835787, study PRJEB28245) | human gut metagenome | biome: gut microbiome; material: fecal sample | place: Denmark | collected 2008 | reverse complement strand
TTGTTCCGCTATATTTTCCACCAGAGCTATATGTTGTTCCGGTTCCATCAGATTTTGTGTTCCAATGAGCAAACTGATAATAGGTTCTTGTAGGCTTAGTAGTTGACAGAGTTATCGGAGGTGCACCTGTTTGACTTGATGGGGCGCCTGATCCGCCGTTTGCATCATAAGATACGGTAACTTGATCCTGATAGGTTATACTTATAGTGTTCCAAGAACTATGTTGATACGGCTGAATTCCTACGCTATCGTATATCCACAGGTAGTATGTTTTGTTTGGTTGAAGCTTGGAGTTACTTATCTCAAATGTAAACTTTTGATTTTGTATCGTCAGCCCCGACACAGAGATTTGCTGACGCGAGCCTACAGTACCAATATCTCCATCTTTATTAGGATCTAGCATATCCTTACTACCAGGGTAAACTGTTCCAATTTTAATATATGGAGAAGAACTTGTAGGGCCAGTGTCTCCCACTTTGATAATATTCAAAGATAAATTAATGCGGATAGAAGATCCTGAAAACGATGGAGTTTTAAACGATATCAGACCTATGAAACTACCGCCGCCATATATGTTTGATGAAGTCGGAGACGACAAACTCGTCCATTCGGTTCCATCAATACGACACCATTTCCAGCCGTTAATTGTACACGCTACTGTTTTAGCCATACTGTTTTTACCTCACGTTTATGCATCCGTCCAGCCTATTCCTATTGAGCCGAACGGTATGCTACCTGTAGGTTTGACAGACGATATATATAATCTGAGTCCGTTCGGCATCTGAATATAACCTTGATCTTCTGGTCCCTCTGATGGCTCTCCTTCGTCGTCATATTTTTGATTAGACAGCCCGCTCTTGAGAATTTTCATCTCTTTACCAAGTATATCTATTGAGCAATCTTGCGAAAGCGCTAATAATAAAGCTTCAACGGTAATGTTACCACATTTGGGTTGATACCTCTTGGGATTAGCTCCTTCATAATATTGTGTAAAACCACATACCCCAGGAATACCCAGTTTTCCAATATCAGAGGTTACTGTATATTGAGTATCACTTAAGCTGTTTGACAGCGATAGAGCTAAACCTTTACGCTTGCCAGTTGATACTATTAATGCTTTAGCTTCGATATCAACGAATGATTTATCTGATAATTCATAGAATACAGGTTTATGCTTTACAGTTATTTCTTTAACATCAACATCAGCAAATTTGACTCGCTTGTTATCACTGTCAAGCGTCGAAACCATACCGTCATCGTCTCTCGACATTGAAAGCACGCCTGGATAAGTACTTTCATATTCAGTCATGTCTGCTTCAGACCAATTCTGAAACATCTTAACATTGCCCGGAGCTACTGTGTCGATTGGATTGAGGTAATCATTGACAAATGTGTTTCCGCTATTGGTGTTATTAGTACCATATAATCCGGGGGCATATTTATTTAGCTTTCTATGAACAGTTAGTACGCTTGCACGATTATCAGGAGAAGAATACGGACCGACTGACATATCTATTCTGGACTCTGAATAATTTTCATTGTACCAGCTAAATAAGCTATCATCTTTCATGTCTATTATAGAAAGATTCTGAAGTGTTACAGCATCGGTAGTTCTCGGGATTTTGCGAGTATACTTAGTCTTTGTATGCAAATCCGTGTATACTGTCGGAGTTATAAATACGATTTTAGCTGACCATGGAAATTGTGCGGGTCCTAAGAAGCTTCCATCCTCAGGGCTTGTAGGTACAGTTGAGCCATCTAATCCAGTTACACCGGATATCACCGCTCGGTGAGTAAATCCTGTAAGGAGAATAGTAAAAGACGACTCAGGTTTATTACTCGCCAATAGTTTGACTACTGGAGGTAAAGACATATTAGGTTTCAGATCTTTATATGGGTGACCTTTCTCTGTACGTTCCCAAGTTCCGGGCTGAATTACTACGCCATCTATTATGCTCGAATATGCTTTTAGCTCATCTCGAAGATTATCTCTGTTAGATAAAAATGCTTGAGATGGTATTTTAGAGTTTTGGTCTGTAACATCAGGAGGGCTGCTCTGAGAATCATTAGATATCAATGAACCATAGTTTACTACATTATAGACCTGTGATCTGTCTTCGCCACTTTCTCCCATGAAGAAACTTCCGTATATTGTATTTGCAGCGCATAATCTAGAGTTAGCATCAAGCGGTATTGTTTTCTCCCAACCATCGTCTACATGTTCCCATCCGAGAGTAGTAACTTTCAGTATGATAGACGATCCGTTTGCAACTGTCGACGATAGCCACTCTCTTTCAGATGCGGGTTCTTTATCTGGATTTTCCGATAGAAATTGCCGCACATACATTTCATATGAGCTATAACCAACTACTCTACCTTGATTCCATAGCTCTCTAGGCATATTTGTAGACCCCCTCTTAAAAGGTTCAGTTATTCATTATCATACGTATACAAGGTCCATAAAGAAACAGCAGGTCTGATTCATAATCTGACCTGCTGATATTCTTATATATCCTAGTTACAACTTCTAGTTGCTTCGTCTTCATCAGCCACTGGCTTACCGTTTGCCAAATAATCTGCAGTATCATCAGGATCTTCAATATCTATGTTTGCTCTTAGCTCATTAAGTTCATTGAAAGCTCCTTCGAGATATGCTTTGCGAAGCTTAAGCCGATTCAGTTCTGAGCTTGTCGACTCAATCTGCTTCATAACCGATTCATACTCTAGCTTTATCTCTGTCATTCTAGATTCAATAAAATCCATTATCGTATATTCACATCCTTAGTATTTTTGTGATATTTACTATAACGATTGGTAGAGTAACTACTTACGGTTGTATTCACTTTGCGTCAATAACTATAAACATATCGCCTACTTGATGACCTGTTGTTGACGACGGTAAAGAAGTTCCAGTTCGAATTACAGGAATTCTGTATTCAACACCGTTCTGACGATTGTATAGATTTATTCCTTTGATATAGTCGGACGAATTCAGCCTTGCAGTATAGATATCCCCAACAGGTCTACTAGATGAACCGATGCTAAACGTGGAATCACCTGGATCTACTACTCCTGTATCAGTGTATATTGCTGCGTCTGGAGTAACATAATCAATTGACGACCAAACTGTATCCGTGCTATTTGTACCGATCTTAAGTCTAGGCGGTTTACCTGACCTTATTTCAAGACCGGGCTGTCCTTGAGCTAATTTGTTATCCTTCGCATTGTTAGCCCAGGAGGATGTTGCCCCTCGTTTAAATTTGATCTTTGCAGCCATGGTTTATGTCCCTCCCCTAATCTATTGACCCATCGTCTATGATCATCGATGGGTCGGTTATTTTCATTCGAGTGTTTGTAGAGCTCACTACGCAATCAAGGAATAGCTCTCCTGTATCTTTAGCGAAATAAAACGTACCTTCTGCAAATGGTACGGTATTAAAGTTGGTGCCAAGATTGCTTTTGACTCCTTGTCGAAAAACTACATTGTTTGCCATCGTTTCATCCCCTACTTATTGTGTTCAAAATTCTGGCGACTCGTTGTTTCGGCACTCCTTACTTCAAGCTCTCGGATATCGTCCATCTGTCTTGTAATAAATGAGTTGCCTCCGAGTTTCTGATATGCTGCAAAGAGCTCTTCTACAATGAATAATGAATGAGCTCCTATAAATTTCTTCTTTGTATAATAATCATGAGCTTGGTTGATTCGGTCTCGTGTGCTAGCGAGAAGTGCTGACTTCATCTGGTCATTAGTTTGGTCCTGCTTTTTGATATACTCAGTTAGATGATCTTTCAATATAGCCATTTCGTCATTCAGCTTTTTCTGAACCTCATCTAGTTTTTTATCCATCTTCTTTTGGCTGATTTCCATATCTTCATGTATTGCAGCAGAAATAGCCTTTTTGACCCATTTACACAGTACAGCTCCTGCTGCACTAATAGTTAGTAACGCTCCAGCTATATAGAGCGCATAATCTAGTATAGTCATTATCCTGCCTGTCCTCTCTAGTTTAATCAATTTAGTCTATTGATCCGTCATCAATTGAGAAGTCAGACGGATTTGGAACCTCTAAAGCTTGTTTATATCTATTTTTAACATTTTCATCATAAAATGTCATTGTATCGCTCGAGATGCTTAAACTAATAGCATCAGATTCTGTATTCTTGAACTTAATAGCGCCTTCAACAGTCCCGCCAGCTAAAGGCAGCTTTGTAGAATCGATAAGCCGAATTCTATCTGAATCACTAGTATCTAAAAAACAATCGCCGGTGTCCGAAGCGATAAGCAATGTTCCGGCAACATTATCTGTCGGCATAGTTGCCAGCGGGCCTCGTCTAAATGTTACATATTCATAAGACAATTGTTTACCACCTCTTAACTAAATTAATGTAAAGGTATGAAAGGTTAACTATAATTTTTGAAAGCTGCGGGACATTTCTGCCCCGCAGCCGAATCAATTAATTAGAAGGTTCCCCAAACAAGGGCTGCATTTGCAAGCTCAGTTTTGGTAGCATATGTAGTCGAAATTACATTGCCCTCAGCATCCTGAGTTGCTTTTGTTGCAGTTGTTGCACTATCTGCAGAAGCTGCAGCGCTAACTTTGCCATTAACCTTTGAGCCGTCAACAGAGGTAGTATTGATGGTGATATTTTTGCTGCCATCAAATTCAGTAGCTGTACCGGTCACTGCACCGCTGATGCCGATAGTACGTCCGTTTGTTAGCTTTGCTGCGCTTGCAACATTCTTGACAGAGTCTGCAGTGTTATCGACATTGCCTAGACCAATATCAGCTTTAGTAATTTCGGCTGCAGATGAACCATCATAGGTCTTAGAACCGAACTTCAGCGCATTAGGATTAGGCAGATGATCGGGAATATCGGCTGCGTTAGCCTTTGCGTTCAGCGCTTCAGTAAGACCGTTGATCTTTGACTGATCAATTGCTGCATTTGCTGCAATGTCCGCATTGACAATAGCACCTTTAACAGCATAGATGGACTCATCGCCGAGCTCTACCCAACGAGTCGCTACAGATGAGCCAGAAGCAGTAGAGAATACATACTCCTTGTTACCAACGAGGATTACGTCGCCGTCGTGGAACGTACCGGAAGTAGGAATAGTTGTCTTGACACCGATAAAATGCATTGCGCCTGCCAGGTCAGCTACTCTACCATCGACGTATGTTGCAACCTGAGCAGCACTTACAAGGTCATTGCTAGTAGCATTATCTGAAATAGCAGAAGTTGCAGCGTTTTTCGCAGCAGCTGTACCAGCGTCGGTTACCTTCGCAAGCGTAATGTTCGGAATACGAGCGACATCGAGTGTACCGCTGCTGATCTTAGATGCAGGAAGGTTGGGGATATCGCTAGCGGCGAGGTCTTCGCCCTTTGTAACAAGACCGTTCTTATCATATGTGATCTTGGTCTTAGTAGCTGCGGCAATTTCTGCGTTCTTGTCCAGCTTGTTACTTACGGCGTTACTGACATCTTCAGGTGTTGCCATTGTACCCTTAGTAACTGTTACAGTGGTACCTTCAGAAGTCATACCAGTGATTACATTGCCTGCACCGTCGTTACCGACGACAGTTATAGTAGTTGCATCAGGTGCTGCAGGCAGCGTGAGTTCTACGTCTTCAATAGCAGTTACAGCACCTCGATTATCAACTGTAACCTTAGGCACTTTAAACTTGCCAGCAAAGCCAAGCGAGGTAGTAGTGTTGTTACCAAATACGCCGCCTGTGACTACTGCAGGAAGATGGGCAACCTGCTCCCAAGAAGTGCCGTCCTTGCTGTAATACAGGTCACGAACACCACCGCTCACGAGAACGAATAGTGAATCGGGAGGTAGCATCGAATCAGGAAGTGAAGCTCCTCTGTTAATGGGGCGAGTGTACTCTATATCACCTACGAACAGTCTCTGTTTGTCTGTAGTGAAATATAAAGTATTTACGTCTTTGCTGGGGATTGCGTCATAGCTGGCCTGAAGACCGAACTTGAACATAATGTTGTTATTTACTTGCGGCATTGATCATCATACCTTTCTTTAAATTTGCTTGCCGCCGATACGACGGCAAGCTATTGTATTAATTAGAATGTTTTCCACTCTAATGCGTCATCAACAGCTGCCTTAACTGCAGCTTCTGTTGCTACTGTATTAGCATCTGGAGAACTTGCAAGAGCTGAGCCACCAATCTTCTTGGCTGAATCTGCTATAGTATTTCCTGCACCAAATACAACTAGATTATCCTGCACACCTGGGACAACGGATACCTTCTTAGCTAATGCGTCGTAGATAACCTTGTTAGCTGCAATATCAGTTGTAGAATCGGTTAGATCACCAGCTGACTGAATACCATAGCCGCTTTCAGTTATAGATCCATCTGTGTTACTGATGATTAGTTTTTGACCGAGCGCACCGGAGAGTTTATCCAGCTTACCAGAAATATCTACTAAGAAGCCTGCATCACTGTATGTCAGAGCATTACCAGATTTAGGATCAATAATCAGCTGCGCGGATATCTTGTTATCCTCACTGATACTTACAACTAAATTCTTAGCAGTGTTATCAGCTTGATAAATGTTTACAAGAGCTTCAGCTGGAATGATTACAGGATCGTCCTGATTATCAATTGTCAGCACAATGACCTTATGATGTGTTGGGCTGACCTCTGGATAGTCTTCGTAGTATTTACCTGCGGTGACAAACTTATCCTTTGGAATATTGATGACGAGGTCATCTGAACCATATTGAGGAATGGTAATTTTTAAAGCAGCCGAGTCATAAGTTACACCGTGTGCTACGCCGGTAAGAGTAGCAGCTGCACCGTTGCTAACTTTGATTGTACCTGCTGCGCTATCAAAGGAAGCATCAGTAGAAACACTAGAAATAGCTTCGCTGATTCCGGTCTTGATAAGGCCTATTGTTGCAAACTTGGACGAATCTGCAGATGCCCAGTTAGCTCCATCAGTGAGATAGCCAGGAGTTAAAGTTATCCAGTTGGTGTTATCAACTGTAAGTTTAGCTTCATAGGTCGTCTTATTGATATAAAGCTTATCAAGAATTGCGTTACCGACTGACGGGATAGCATCAACTGCAAGAACAGACTTTGTAAGATCGGCTGCGCCCTTCATGACCCTACCTGTATCGGTTAGGAAATAAAGGGTGTTCGTGTCTGGGGAACCAATGCTCTTATAATTTGCTTCAGTCAGTGCGTAGAAAATAACTTTATTTTCAGTACCGTTCCAGACTGTGTCATTCTGCGAAGCCGATTCAACCCACTGAGAGAGCTGAGAAGCATTGCCGCCTTTGAATATCCAGATTGTATTTGTGTCTTCACGATAAACTTGCTGGCCTGGTTCAATGTCAGTTAGTCCGAGCATTGCAGATTCGTTTGCAACAAACAGCATCGGCTGAGCAGATCCTGAACCAATTTCAACAAGGTCACCGGCAGTATTGCTGATGATATAAGCTGTTGAAGTACTTGTACCTTCATCAACAATTGCGATTATCTGACCGACATAGGCAAGCGGGCTAGTAGTTGCGTAAGTTTCAGCGTCTACTTGATTATAAAATACCGAGTAGCGTTCAATTGGCGCACCATACTGTCGGCTTATCTGAAGAGGAAATTCCATTATGGAATTAGTTTTATTGATAACTGCCATATTCTATATCACTCCTTTCTCAGATTAACCGAATGTTATTGAAAGCGCAGCGGAGTTTGCATAAGCAACGCTTGGAACAAACGTCCAAACTTTATAACTAACAGCGGAGTAACCCTCTGCACCTTCAATATCGAGCGTGCTTTGTACAAATGTCGAAGTAACATCTGCGTTAAGCGCAGTTTTGTTTATGACCTTAGTCATACCTGTGTTAGTTGCAGGGCAAGCGATTACAACTCTCTTAGCACCCGCAGGGACTGTGAAGTCAACAGTCTGTGCAGAATATGCACCGTTTTTCTTAGTCATACCTCTAACAGTTGCGGAACTAAGCTCGGCAGTATCAGCAGTCGTACCGATAAAATAGCCTTGACGATATGGAGTAAACGTGTAAGCCGAAGTGGTCTTAGTGCCTGCAGCAATATGACCTGTAGGATACGGATCTCCAAGGTTATCATTCTTGACAGTACCTTCAGCATAAGACGCAGTTGCTTTGTACTTGACCGTGGACACAAGCTGATATCCAGTTTCGGTGTAAGTTGCAGGTGATGTCGAACTAGCGTCACCGACCTCAGCATCATTCTTGAAAAACTGAATTTCAGTTAAACTACCAGCATCGTTCTTAGTGAACGTAGCACGGAGATTCGGAGTAACTGTTGTACCTATTTCGTAATTACCTGATGCTGTGCCACTGTTGTTGCTGATAGAAACGGACGGCTGAGTATAAGTAGGCGGAACTTGCTTCATTAGCAACTTCTTTACGATAGTTTCAATAGAGGTGTCCTTTGAAATCTGGTCGCCCGTCTTGTATCCGCCTAATGATCCGCCAGTACCAAGTTCTACAGTAAAGACTTCATCGTCTCCGACTTTGACGTCACTCAGCGAATTGCCGACAAGGTCAGATAAATCAACCTCGACTTGAGTCGAGTTTTCATCATTCAACGTCAGCTTCAGCTGATGAGTAACTGAATCATACTGTGCAGCAGATAAGAATATATCTGCGATAGTAACTTCTTTAGTATTATTATCAGCTGATCTGAAAGTCAAAACAGTACCTGAAGTTCCATCTACAGGCTTGCTTACAGATACGTCTACAAAAGCTCCTTTAACCTCTGCAACTGCTGAAGTTATTGCATCACTGACTGCCTTTGTAGTAGGTATTGACGTGTCGTTAGGATTGTTGAAATCTGTTGCAACTACGCCTTCTGCAAACTTAGATATTGTGATAACACCGTCTGCAATCTGTGTAGCTTCACCACCTCCGACTTGTACAACTGCTCCAGCGATTTTAGTCTGCAGAGTAGTCTTACCGTCAACTGTAACTACATACAGAATTCCTTCTGCGGCAGTTTCAGGCGTCGGTGTCGAAGTTACAAATGCTACGTTTAGGTTAGTCTTATCTGCGATAAGAGTTTCACCTTTATATAGCATCTGCTTATCGGTAATGAAGTACAGAGTATTCTGATCTTTCGGCGAAAGGGCATCAAACGCACTCTTTACACCATAACTAAAAATAACTTTAGCCATTCATCAATTCACTCCTTGTTCATTTAATTTATGTTTCCCCATTCAATATCAGAACCCGCTACAACCCTTATCGCATCTTTTACAGGTTCGACTGATTGAATACTTGAAACGAGCTTATCATCGAAATCATCAACAGCTAGAAAATTAGATGTATCAATTCCGAAGGTTTCAATGTCCCACTGTTGAGTAACTTGATTCCAGCTGAAATATTTTGTCCCAGTAGTAGTCTGATTAACTTTAACAATCTTACCATCAGGTATCAGATCATTCTTGAACAAAAAATCTCGCTCTGCAATAGTGTCAACAGTGATAAAAGCTCGGTCTAATTGAAACTTAGCTTTACCACTTAAACCCTCCGGACCATGCGGAGGCGGGCAGCTACTTGGCGGATGGGCATGACACCCACAGTCTGATCCACCAGATATAACTGATATCTGATTCAATACATCTGCAGACAATGGAAGGCATTCTTGAGTAGGAATAGACATCACATACCATCCATTGTAGTTTGACCCTTGATAAGAATACCAGCCTTTGTGGACAATCCATTTAGTCCCTGGATAAGTAGATAGAACTACAATAGTACCATCAAAAAGTTTTGTTCCGGTACTCGGAATTGCTATGTAATTCAAACTTGTTCTACCTCCTTTCAGTTTTCAATTAAGTAGATATCATCGAGATCGGTTATGGATAACGGTTTTATAACTGAGTGATTATCTTTGTTAGTTAGATACCAGCCGCAGACTTGTCTGTTTCCTCCGTAGGAATACCACCCATGCTCGACAATCCATTTAACTGATTCAAATCTACCTAGTTTGACTGTTGATCCCGGTTCAAGATACAACTTAGTACCAGGAACTTCAAGACGACAACAACTACACAAAGAAATCACCTCCCTAAACCGGTTCTTTTCTATACAAGGTTCGGGAGGTGAAGTTCTCAAGTTGTTTCTATGCTACTGATTTCAATTATTTTAGATTTTGTATGCAAGTATTAGAGTTTATCAGGTTCATTTTCGATCTCTTTAGACTTTTTATTTGCAGCTGTCATCACCTTCTTAATTGTTTTCAGAGGTGTTACTGAGCTGTATAGCTCAACTTTGTAAGTTCCTACACTTATTTTAATGTCTGGGCCTGATGCTATCAGACACGGCCAGCACAATGTCTGCCGACGCTTGTTTCCAGGTGCGAATAATCTGTTACACTTAGCACATCGTCTTAGCTGTTTCACATGTAGCACCTCCGGAACTCTGATTCGGTAATCTTTGTAATGCCATATTTATCAGCCTTTTTATTTTTCTCTGAATTGCTGTTAGGATCGTCTGTAATCAAAAAGGCTGTGTCTTTTGAAATACTACCAGGCATGAATCCATGAGCTTTCAGCTCCTCTTCAAACATGCTTCGTTTGCAACTGAGCTTTCCTGTTATAGCTACTTTTACCATACATTCAGGCTTCTCGTTTACGCATCGATCAACTACATAGTTAAGACGTTTGAACTTACCTAGGTGCTCTATAAGTGATGTAGCGTTTGCATCGCCAATATCTCCAAAGATCGTGATCAAATCATATTCAGGTCGGATACCGTTCGCTACGTCTAGAGCTGTCTGCACTATCTCAGGATGAGATGCAAGCTTTGCTGCAGTTTTCTGTCCGAATCTAGGAATATTCAGCGCTTCAATTGCATCTGATAATTTAAATGAGCAATTGTTGAAGATATCATGTATTATTTCAGCAAACAGTTTCTTTTGAATTCCTTGAGATCCGTCTAATGCAGCATAGATACCATCTGGGCTGCTTTGCATAACTTTATCTACAGTTACGTCGTTACCATAGTACTCTATGAAAAATTTCTCAAGCAAAGTTTCTCCTACTCCGTCTTTAGGGCAGAGCTTTGTTACCCAGACAAGTAAATCATTCATTGCTGCACCTGGGCAAGCATCATTACTGCATTTTAGATGGACACCATCCCATATTGGATCAGATCCGCATGCAGGGCATTTAACATTTTTGTTGATAATTAGAGATGGTTCAACTATTTCTTGTATGTCTGGAATTATTTCTCCAGATTTCATTATCTTAACCTTTGCGCCAGGGCCAATCTTGTTTTTAAATATGTATTCAGCATTGAATCCTGCGGAATATGTAACTGTTGTCCCTGAAAGCTCTGTTGGCTCTATTCTTACTCGAGGTATCAAATATCGGCTTTTACTTAGAGACCATTCAACATCTTCTACAGTAGCAACCTTTTCTTCGGCAGGAAATTTAAACGCTTGAGATTTGTAGCTGTAGGTCGCCTTCATTACATCGGATGTGTCGTCAACGGATACGTCTATGGTTTCGTCAGCTATCACAATTCCGTCCGCAGGCACAACTCCATACCACTTATCCTTAAGTGCTTGCATCTGGTGAAGTAATGTCTCTTGATTAAATCTAACTATTTGGTATGGTACTACATCTTGGAACCATTGCTGAAGCAACTTCAGTGTAGAGTCATAGTTTATACTTGATTGCTTGACTGCATCAAATCTATCAGCAAAGCTAATATCTTCACCTACAATCTTATAAACAAATATACGAACAAATTTTAATTCATTTTCATCGTATTCTTTATTCATAATTCCAGCTGTAGAATTTCTCGGGTTCTTAGCTTCAGGGTGCAGCGTTTTATACAAGCCGAAATCATCAAAACTCATGAGGGCTTCTCCACGGATAGCGCCGCTGAAACTCTCATCGACATTATATGACATATGTGTTGTGTTAGAAAGAATATATCTAACCTTGTCTGTTACATCAATGCCGACCTTACCGTCGCCTCGAGTTACAGCGCTAACAAGATATCCAGATTGGTAATATAAAACTATAGATATGCCGTCAAGTTTAAGCGACGCAACAACTGGTTTATTGATTATATTTTTATCTGCCTCTTTCCAGTTATGAAATTTATCTAGCGATCCAACTTCACCGTACTTGTGTTGAACTTTCTGTCCCTTAGTTGAATCAACAGATGGATCATATCCCCAGCCTGTTTTAAAGATCTTTGAGT
>ULVN01029407.1_pt1 | contig 12250 bp, 12 predicted proteins | sample 1959491 | NCBI WGS metagenome assembly ULVN01 (sample SAMEA4835787, study PRJEB28245) | human gut metagenome | biome: gut microbiome; material: fecal sample | place: Denmark | collected 2008 | reverse complement strand
AATTTAATAAAATAAGTTATGGAGCTATTGTAATTATAACAAGAATGGAGTTGAAATTTTTGTATATCAATGTTATTGTAAAATAAGACTTTGTTTGATATTCATAAGGAAAAAAATTTGTTTGAAAAATTTACTCAAGTTGCCGTTGATGTGGTAATTGAAGCACAATTTGAAGCTTGTTCTTTAAAACATAAAAAAGTATATCCTGAGCATTTTCTTCTTGGGTTTTTGTCTCAAAAATATTGTTATGCGTGTAGACTTTTAAATATTGCCAATATAAATTCGCAAAACTTGAGAGAATTGATTGAGGAAAAACTGAAGGCAAAGAAAACAAATGAAAATAGCATGCAAAATGTTTCCTTTAGCTTCAGTGCAAAAAGTGTTTTAAATAATGCTATTTCTTTGGCTCAAATTATCACTCAAAGTTATGTTACTCCCGAGCATATTTTTATTGCGCTTTTAGAGTATGAAAAAAGTTATGTGCGAGATATTTTAACTCAACTTGGATTTGATGTTGATAAAAATAAAACTTTAATGTATAAACTGATTAAACGTAATAAAAAAACTGAAAATATCCATCCGGAAGAAGATTTCGCATTGGAAACAAAAGATGAAAATTCAGATCTTGCAACTATATTTGAGGATTTTAAAAATTCTAGTATTTTTAACTCTGCAATGGCAAAGCTAACTGCTTCAAATTATGAAATTTTGGGAACAGAACAAATTATGCAATCTATTCTTGAAGATAAAAGTTCTGAACTGACTCAAATGTTGAATAAAACAGGGTTGAGTCTTGAAAAATACTTGAATAAACTTTCGGAAATTACAAACCGAAATGAAGAATTTGAAGAAAAACAAATTGTTTTAACTCCAAATGCCTTGAAAACGCTTATCGTTGCTTATGAAACAGCAAAAGAGTTTGGTGATTTGACAATAATGCCACAACATTTTGTTTTGTCATTGTTAAAGTCCAAAAAAGGCATAGCCTATCGAATTATGAAGGAGTTGAACGTTGATTTTGATTTAATAGCTTCAAATATAATAAAACCTATAGAACGGCAAATGAACGAAGTTACAACGATTATGCGTTTGGCTCATGAAGAAGCTTATAACTTGGGGCAAAACATTGTCGGAACAGAGTTGATTTTGCTTGGTATTGTAGCTGAGGGAACATCTATAGCCGCAAAGGTACTTTTGAAACTTGGTGTAAACTTAAAAGAGATAAGAACTTGTGTCGAAAAATTGGTAACATCGTCTGATGATTATGCAAGTAAAAATCTAAAATTGTCAGAACGAGCTAAAAATGTTTTGAGCCTTGCAAGTAAAATAGCACGTGAATATGAAGTTAATAAAATTAGACCGGAACATTTGCTTTTGGCTATCACGCAAGAACCAAAATCTGTGGCAATGAGGATATTGAACGATTTAGGTGTTGATGTGCTTGAAATCAAATTTGGAATTACAAAAGAGCTTGAAAAATAAGCTTATTGTCTTATAATTTATATGATAAAAAGTTAAGGAGATATTAAATTGTCAAATATAAAAGTGGGTGTTGTCGGAGCTTTGGGCAAAATGGGACGAGAAGTTGTCAAAGCCGTTTGTAATAATGAAAATACAGAACTTGTCCTTGCTGTTGATATGTTTAATGTCGGAAGTGATGTTGGCGAAATAGTTTTTAATAAAAAAATTGATGTAAAAATAGAAGCAGATTTAAAACTTGCCATTGAGTCAAAAAACGTTGATGTTATTGTTGATTTCACTCAACCTTCAACAATTTATAACAATGCAAAAATAATTTTAAATTCAAAAGTAAATCTTGTTGTGGGCACGACCGGTTTGACTGATGAACAGCTTGAAGAATTGAAAACACTTACTGATAAAAACCAAGTTTCAACTTTAATCGCTCCAAATTTTTCAACAGGTGCAGTTTTATTGATGATGTTTTCAAAAATGGCAGCAAAATATTTTGACAATGCTGAAATAATTGAGCTTCATCACAACCAAAAAAAAGATGCTCCTTCCGGCACGGCGATTAAAACTGCAAAAATGATAGCTTCTGTCAAAGACAATTTTGAAGCCGGAAATTGCGAAGAAGTTGAACTGATAAAAGGTGCAAGAGGTGCTAAAACAGAGTCAAACGTTAGAGTCCATTCTGTAAGAATGCCGGGATTTATAGCCTCAGAGGAAGTTATTTTTGGAGAAAACGGACAAATTTTAACACTAAGGCATGATTCAATGAATCGTGAATGCTATATGAAAGGTGTTTTGCTTTCAATAGATTACGTTTTTAGCCACAAAGAATTTGTTTACGGATTGGAAAATATCTTAAGTTTTTAATTTAAAAAAAATGAAAAATAAGTGAGAAAAGGAATATAAGCAATGAGAAAACCGAATTTAGCAGTACTAGGGGCAACAGGTGTTGTTGGAAGCAGAATTTTAAGCATATTAGAAGAAAACAAGGTTGAATATAACGAAATAAAATTTTTGGCAAGCAGCAAAAGTGCAGGCAAAAAAATAATGTTTAATGGCACTGAACATACTGTCATTGAAGCTACACCGGAAGCTTTTGAGGGTGTTAATATTGTTTTGGCTTCAGCAGGTGGCTCTACAAGTCTAAAACTTGCTTCAGAAGCAACTAAAAGAGGTTGTGTCTATATTGATAACTCTTCAGCTTTTCGTATGGAAAAAGATGTGCCTCTTGTTATAGCAGGGGTCAACGACGATGATTTGAAAAAACACAACGGTATTATTGCTAATCCAAATTGTTCAACTTCACAATTGATGCTTGTTTTGAAACCTTTAAATGACAAGTATAAAATCAAAAGACTACTTGTTTCAACATATCAAGCTGTTTCAGGAGCAGGGCTTAAAGCTATAAATGAACTAAAAGAAAATGTTGAAGCTTTTAATAAAGGTGAAGATTTTCAAAATGAAGCATTTAAAAAGCCCATTGCATACAACGTGATACCTCAAATTGATGTGTTCTGTGAAAACGGTTACACAAAAGAAGAAATGAAAGTTACAAACGAAACACGTAAAATATTGCATTTGGATGAAAATGTTCCAATTTCTTGCACGGCTGTTCGTGTTCCTGTTTTTGTCGGACATAGTGAAGCTGTTGAAATTGAATTTGAAAAAAATGCCAATGTAAATGAAGTTCGAGAAATTTTAAGCAATGCCTATGGAGTTGAAGTTGTTGATGATATTGACAATTATGTTTACCCAACACCAAGAGATTGTGAAGGTAAAAATCCTGTTTATGTCGGACGCATTCGCAAGAGTATCGGGTTTGAAAACGGCATTACTCTATTTTGTGTGGCTGACAATTTGCGTATTGGAGCAGCTTTGAATACTGTTAGACTTGCTCAAAAAGTTATTGAAATGGGGTTATACTAAATATTTATGCTTGAGTTATTGGTTTTATATACTCTAAATACGTTTGAAAAGACAGGTTATTCTATAAAAAAAGAAATAACAAAAAAATTTGGTAGTTTTATTCAACCTTCAAGTGGGGCTTTGCACCCTCTTTTACAGAAACTTGTTCAAAAAAAGATGCTTGATGAAAAAAAGGTTTTAACTGATGGCGGAAAAAAATTAAGTTATTTTTATTTGAACAAAGATGGTCTAAAGCACTTTTCTAAACTATTTAATAAAACATTGTCTAATAACCCGAGTGTATGTGTAAATGAAATATACGCGAAGCTTGCTTGTTTTAAAATGGCTAATAAAGAAATGCAAGAAAACTTTCTTGAAAATGCCACAGAAAATCTTAAAATGTTTATCATTGATGCTAAAAATACCCTTGATGATGAGTATCTTAAATTTGACTTTTATCAAAAAACTTTAATAAAATATCAAATTGGTCTTTTTGAAGATTTATTAAAGCATGTTGAAAGGTTTAAAAACTTTGATGAATGCCATAATAAGTGAGGTTAAGCCAAATTCAATAGCTTGGGAATTTGAACTTGAAGCAGGTGATAAAATAATTAGAGTTAATGACAAAGAATTGACTGATTTAATTGATTTTAATTTTGAAACTGCAACAAATGAGTACACATTGACTGTTGAAAAAAAAGAAACAGGTGAAATTGAAGTTTTAGAAATTGAAAAAGATGACGAGGAAGAACTTGGAATAGTTTTTGACTCGGCTGTTTTTGACGGTGTTAAACGTTGTTTGAACAAATGTATTTTCTGTTTTGTTGACCAACAACCAAAACATTTGCGTAAAACATTATATATAAAAGATGACGATTATAGGCTTTCTTATCTTCAAGGAACTTATGTAACTTTGACAAATTTGAAACAAGATGACAAAGAACGCATTGAAAAGCTCAATTTGGGACCTTTGTATGTTTCTGTGCATACAACTAATGGTGAATTGCGAAAAAAAATGCTTAATAATAAAAATGCTGACAAAATTTTAAATGAGCTTGATTGGTTGAAAAAAGCAAATATTCCAATTCATTGTCAAATTGTTTTGTGCCCGGGATATAATGACAACGAAGAATTAATAAAAACATTAAACGATTTGTATAAATATAAAAAAATTGTCAAATCGGTTGCAATTGTCCCTGTTGGAATTACAAAATATCGTGAAAATGATGATTTAAAAAAAGTTGATTATAGTGTTGCAAAAAAAACAATTGAGATTGTAAATGATTTTAATTTTGCAAAAAAAACTAATTTTGCACAGCTAAGCGATGAGTTTTTTATTTTGACAAATAGTGATATTCCTGACAAAAAATACTACAAACACTATGCTCAACTTGATGACGGAGTTGGTACAACTCGCATTATTCTTGATGATTTTGCAAAACGTGAAAAAAAATTACCTAAAAAAATCAAAGACAAAAAAAATTTCCATTTTATTTTGTCAAAATCAAGCCTGAAAGCATTTGATATCATTGTCAAAAGATTAAACCAAATTGAAAATTTGAACATTGTCAAAGTTGTTGTTGAAAGCAAGTTTTTTGGTGATGATATAAATGTGTCAGGTCTGATTGTAGGAAGCGATATTTTATCAGCATTGAAAAATCAGCAAAATTTAAACATAGTCTTACCTTCAATTATGCTCAAGCCATATACAACAAGCTTTTTAGATGACATAACGGTTGAAGACTTAGAGAAAAAACTAAATTCCAAAATCCATATTATTGAAGATCCTTATTCTGTCTCTGAAATTATTGAGTTGTGTTGTGGATAAAAAAATTTAATCCTTAGTATTATTTTTTATAATTTCTTTTTTGTTTTTCTTAAAACTCAAAATATTATTTATAACACTTGAAACAACAGCAGCTCCTGCAACAATTTCAGCTGCGATAATAAAATGTTTATTATGTTTGGGATGAGTACAATCTTTTATATCATCAAGACAATTTAAAAGTGAAAATCCAGTCCAAGCTACTTCTGCCATTTGTTTTAATATCGTTCCCCAAGCGACACTATTCATAGTTTTATTTTTGTCTTTATTTTTATCAATACCAAAAGAGGCAAAAGGCGAGCCAAAAATTAATGCACCATAAACAATTGAAAGCAAACCGGCCATTGTTTTATAAGTTTTGGGCATATTTTTGTGTGGCAACCAAAGAGGAGCAATATTAAGTGAAAAAATAAAAGCATCTTTTGGCTTCTCAATAGGCCCTTTTAAATATACATATTTATTCGTTTCGTTTTCTTTCTTTGAAAACTTAACATTTGGATTATTTAATTTAAAATTTGTATTTATCATTTTCTATTCTTTCGTTTTAAGTTTTGATATTATTGTAGATTTTGATTCAGATAAAAAACCTGCCTTTTCAACAAATACAGAAGAAAATATAGCTGATAATTCATCTATATGAGCTAAACGTATTTTTAATATGTTGCTTATTTCTTCTTTTGAATTACTATTTAATGTTTTATTTAGATTTTTTTGAAATGTATTTAAAACATTTATAGCATCATAATCGATGTCAGCAACATTATAACTATCAATATTTTTCAAATTTAAATTTTCTCGTTCCTCATCTGTTACTACATAAACCATTTTTCCTGTTTCTTCGTCAACATAGGGTTTGATATCAGGATTCAATCCTTTATATGCCATAAATTTAAATAAATCTGGCATAAAAAATTTGATAGCATAACGTCCTAAAACTGTTAAATCCTCTTCTCCATCTATATTTGTAAATATTCTTTTTTTAGATGTTTCTATATTTTTAAAAACCTCTAAAGCAAACGGATACATTGTATTTTTAAAAATTTCATCCATTTTTTTATATGTGTAAAGATCATCTTTTGCTATATCTTCATAAGGATTTACGTCACAGTCAATACCAAAATATCCAGAAGCTATTTCAAATCTTGATTTACCAATACTTCTTTCTTTTGAACATCTTGGACTTATTTTTGAACTCATTAATACAGCTTTTAATGTAGGAGCGGTATCTAAAATTTCAAATTCTTGTTCCATAAGCATTCGTAGTAAATAATTTTTTTTACCAGCAAAGACATCAATATCTTTAATTCTATAACAATGGTCAATAACTTGCTGTGCTGTTTCTTCATTGATATAAATAATTTCTTTTAATGGTGATTTGCTTGAATTCATTATTTCTACTATTTCACTTACCGATTTTCCTTCAATTTCTAATTTATTAAAGATATTTGTAAATTCTTCTCCCATTGTAGTTTCTAATACTTGTTGCGAATATTTTTCATTTAATACATATGCACTTGATGCTTGGTTTATGCCTTCTTGCATTCTTTTATAATATTCTCTAGTTATATAATTATCAAATAAGGTATATTTATTATCTTCGTATTCAAATTCATGTTTTTCAATAGTCAATTCATTAACATTACCTTCTGGAGAAAAATATGGAGCAAAATTAATTTGATAGTATTGAAAATCCAAATTATCAATTGTATAATTATCTTCCATATCTTTATCTTCAAGCTCACTTGGATATAATGGAAAATAATAAGGAATAACCACATCTTCATTATTAGGAGCATTTTCATAGCTAGTTATTAGCTTATTTGAATTTTTTTCTTCATATGTCGCGTAACGTTTGTCAAATATTTGTAAATAAATATCTTTATATGCATCAAAATCTTCATGATTTGGACTATTAACAAATTTAAAACCAAGATTTTCTCTATAAGAATTAGGTAATACAATATTTAGTTTTTGTTCAATATGATCATAATTTCTAACTAAGTATCTATGAGTGTTATAATATCTCCAATATGGCGAATTAGGACCACGTAGTAATAAATCTTGAAATTGATATCCAGATAATCCTGTTCTTCCGTGTAAATCTGTTTTTTTTGATGCTTCTAATACAGCTTCTGAATATGTCATATCATTATTTACCCCACTTAAATTTTTTTGTCTTTTTGAAACAATACGTTTACATATTTTTATAATATCTTCACCTAGTATTTTTGTTGCTGTTAATGCTAAACCTGATTTAAATATATTACCAATTCCAGGTATTTCGCTTAATATTTCATTTGCTGCATTTGCTATTGTATTTTTAGAGGCATAAGCTTTCGCTAAAAGAATGCCACTAGATGCAGTATTTCCAACTGTTTTAGTTGCATTTTGACAAAATTTTATACCGGATTCTTGTTGAAGTTCACTTTTTTCTTTTCCGTTTAATCTATAAATTGAAGCAATCCCATTTACCATTTCTTCTTGTGCATATGAAGCTACTGTGGAAGATAATGCTCCAACCACAGTATTTCCTGCAGTCATTTGATTTACAAGTTCTCTTGATTTTTTTTCTCTTGGGGTACTCGGTTCATCAAAACTTTCTTTTATTCCTTCATGTATTGCAGCGGATAACCAACCTAAAGGAGCCCCTATTAATCCAGAAACCATACTTGATTTTTCTTTTAGTTCTTTTTCTACTTTATGAATAAATGGTGCACCAAACGAAACCGTATCCTTTTGCGCTGCATGCTGATTGTTCATTTTCATGCCAAAACTTGGTTGTTGCTTCATGCCTCTTTTTGCCCTAGAAGCTACGTTTGTTTGTTTGTTTGTTACTCCATAATTCACTGCATTCACTCTCATGCTTTTTCCCTCCTATTTTATTTAGCAAATAAATATTTATACTCATATAAAAACCGTAAAAGAATAATTTGCTAGTTTGAATGGAAATATTTACAAAAGTTAATATTTTTTTCATAATATAATTTCTTTAAATATTGACCTGTAAATGAGCTTTTGTTTTTCATTATTTCAAAAACCGAACCTTGAGCGATAACTTCTCCACCATTTATTCCACCTTCTGGACCAAGGTCAATGATGTGGTCGGCTATTTTTATTAAATCTAGATTGCTCTATGATTAAAATGCTGTTTCTATAATCGGTATTTGTTGAATGCACGTTGTTTGGGATTCCGCAGTGTTCGGAACTATGCAATCGGATTACACAATTTTTTGTAAAATTGTTTCACTTCGTTCAGTTTTCGCTCCTGTGGAGTTTTATTCAAAAACTCTTACATCGCCTATTAACCGCTACAAACAAATTCACAACTCGCAATATAAAAGCTTCGATTGGTGAAAAAAATGGTTACACAAAGCACTGTTTGCAATCTGTATAAGGATTTAAGATAATTTTTTTTAATTAGCATAGCGGATATTGAAATAATTTAATTATGTGCTTATTATAAAATAATAAAGGGTAAATGACTTTAGTTCTTTACATAAAACTTAAACAAAAAATATGAAGAAAAAAGGAAGGAATGGACTTTAATGCTATAATAAACCAAAAATCAATCCGCGTTGGTGGATGAAAACAAGTTGTTGAACACACGGAGTCCGTTATATAAAAGATGAAAAAAATAGCTTTAATAAATCATGGATGTGCAAAAAATCTGGTAGACTCAGAGCTTATGCTTGGCGCATTGGCACAAAACGGTTACAAAATAACGTTAAACGAAAATGAGTCTGATATTGTTATTGTAAATACCTGTTCATTTATTCACGATGCGGAAAAAGAGTCTGTTCAATCAATTTTGAAATTGGTTGAAGATGGCAAAAAAGTAATTGTGACAGGGTGCTTACCTCAAAAACATAAAATGGAGCTAAAAGAAGCAATACCAGAGATAGTTGCACTTTTAGGAACAACTGATATTGACAAAATAGTTGATGTTATAAAAGAAATAGACAAAAACAGCTCAAACTTTTTGTATAAAGTCAATGATAAGCCTCAATATGTCTATCCTGAAATGATAGAACGACAGCAGATAACCATGGGACCCAGTTCTTATATTAAAATAGCTGACGGTTGTAATTTTCATTGTGGCTATTGCATTATTCCACAACTTCGAGGAAGATATAACTCAAGAAAAATTGAGGATATTGTTGAAGAAGCAAGAAAAATGGGTGAAAAAGGTGTTTCTGAAATAATATTGATAGCACAGGATACAACAAGTTATGGTTGTGATTTGTATGGTAAACAATCTTTAGATAAGCTTTTATATGAACTAAATAAAATTGACACAATAAACTGGATACGGTTTTTATATGCATATCCTTCAATGTTGACAGACGAACTGCTTGAGGTTGTAAAATCGTGCGATAAGGTTGTAAAATATATTGATATTCCGCTTCAACATTCACATCCTGAAATTTTAGATGCAATGAAACGACCAAAAGAAGATCCAAGAATATTGATAAACAAAATACGCGAAAAAATACCGGAAGTTTCAATTCGAACTACTTTTATTGTTGGTTACCCTGGGGAAACTGATGAACATTTCAATCATCTGTATAATTTTGTTAAGGACATGAAATTTGACAAAATGGGAGTATTTACTTATTCAAAAGAAAAAAATACATTTGCTTATGATTTGACCAATCAAGTTCCAAAAAAAATAATGAATTATAGAAAAAAGATGTTAATGGAGTTACAAAGCCAAATTTCAAAAGAAATAAACGAAAGTTTGGTTGGGAAAACAGTCAAAGCAATGGTGGATGTAATTTATACGCCTTCTGAAGCAACCGGACACACATATCGTGATGCACCGGAGATTGATGGTGATATTTATATAAATTTGAACGGACATGATATACTCCCGGGAGATGTTGTTGATGTTAAAATTATTAAAGCTGACGAGTATGATCTATGGGGTGTTATAAATTAACATAAAGTAGGATTAAAATTATTTTTTTTCATGGTACCTTTAAAAAGTCAAAAAAAAATGCTATACTAATTATAGTTATTTTTTAAATGAGGTAAAAGAGATGTCAAAAAACGATAATAAGTTGATAGGCTTTGGTTTGGGCTTGCTTGGCGGAGTTGTGGCAGGTGTTATTGGTGCAATTTTGTATGCACCTCGCAGTGGGCGTGAAACACGTCATATTTTGTGCAATAAAGTTAATGAAATAGCTCAAAAACACGGCCCTGATATATTGAAAGCGAAACAACAAGCTTTTGAATCTATTGATTTAATGCGATATAAACTTGAACGCCAATATAACAAAATCAACGAAATGATTAAGGCTAAACAGCTTGCAAAAGCTAAAGAACTTGAATCATCTTGCGATTGTGATTTTGAATAATTTATCGGTACATTAATATTTTGGAGATTTAATTTATGGCGGAAGTTTTAGAAATAGCTTTGATATTGCTTGTTATAACTTTGATTGTTATGTTTATTTTTGCAACAAAGCTGTTAATTGATATTTCAAAATTGGTTAAAAGTATTGATGATGCGTCATCTACTTTGAAAGATGAACTTGAGTTGACTATCAAGGAAATTAATGTTGCTATTAAAAATGTTAATCAATTGACAGAGAAACCAAGTTTTAAAATAAACCTTTTAAGCAAATTGCTAACAAGTGCTTTGAGCATAAGTACGTTGGGCATGTGTGCTTTAAAAGGGATGTCCGGTGGGTTAACCAGTGGTTTTTTAACCGGATTAAAAATGTTTATGAAAAAATAAAAAAGGAGTAAAAAATTATGTCAGCAGGAAAATTTTTAGCAGGTTTTATAGTAGGTGGTATGGTTGGTTCAATAATAGGACTTTTGCTTGCACCACAATCAGGCGAAGAAACTCGTGAACAAATCTTTGAAACTTCAAAAGATATTGTAGATAAAGCAGGCGATACTGTTAAACAAATACAAAATAAAGCAGATGATGTTATTGGTGACATTCAGAAAAAAGGTGATGAAATTATTGAAAAAGTTTCTGACCTTTTAAAACGTAAAAATAATGACGAAATGTCTGTGTAATTTGTAAAATAAAAAATATATAGTAAAAAAAGGGTTATTTTTTACAATAACCCTTTTGAATTTGTTTATTTATTTTCTTCTAAACTAGTTGCTAAGCTGTTGAAGAACATTTAACGAAGTGTTCCAAGGGTCGTTAGAATTTAACATTTTTCTAGCTCGTTTTAGGCGTTGTTGTTTAAGTTTTTCTTGTTGTTTTTTTGCTTTTGCAAGTTTTCGAGGGCTTTGCTTTCTTATTTTCAAATTAGCCCAAATCAAGTTTCGAGCTTTTAAATATGACTCTGTATTGTATCCTTTTTTGACTATAGCAGGATAGTTGTAATCAGCATAATCGTAAATGTTCATCAATCGTTTTTCACCACTTGGATGAGTAGAAATTAAGTCAACATAATTACCGCATATTTTATTTAAAACAGATATCAAAGCAAGCGGATTGTATCCTGCTTTTTGAAGTAGATCGACAGCTGTTAAATCGGCTTCAAGTTCATCTTGACGGCTAAACTTCATAGATGAAAGCTGTTTTGCAGCTTCAACTGAATTTGAAACAACAGTGTTTGTTGTGTTTGTAGAAATAGAAGATATTACAGAATTTACGATTGTTTGTTTTGCACTGTGGCTGTTTACGATGTGCCCTATTTCATGTGCTATAACAGCTGCAAGTTCTTCATCATTTGAAACATATTCAAGCAAACCGCGATAGACGTATACTTCTTTATTTATGTTTGCATACGCATTTATACTTTCATCATCTGAAACTTTGAATGTAATCCCTTGAGGTAGGCTGTTGGCTTTTAAAATTTTAGAACCAATTGTGTTTACTCGTTTTAAGCTTGCAGCTCCATTCCAGTTTGTTTTTGTTGTTGTGGTAGTTGCACTATAAGCTTTTTGTTGGAACATCTCTGTGCTAAAACCTGAACAAAGTGAAAGCATTGTGCTAATTAACATTGCGGTTAGAATTATTTTTTTCATTTTTATCTCCCTTCTATTTTTGCTTAACTTTATTTTAACATATAAAATATTTAT
>ULVN01044859.1_pt1 | contig 12316 bp, 9 predicted proteins | sample 1959491 | NCBI WGS metagenome assembly ULVN01 (sample SAMEA4835787, study PRJEB28245) | human gut metagenome | biome: gut microbiome; material: fecal sample | place: Denmark | collected 2008 | reverse complement strand
CTTTATCTTTTATATAAATATATTCATCATATAAGTCATAATTTGATGTATTCTTTTTTACTTTTAAACTTGAAGGAAGCATGGTTTGAAACGCAGATATTTTTGTACATAATGTTGATGATGATAGAAAGATTCCTAAATCCATAAGTTCTTTATTTAAAACTAATTTTTCATCAACTATTTGAGTTATATATTTAAGTTCATATGTTGTATCATCAACATTTTCTAACAATTCCATGACAAAACCAACAACTTCTTGATAACCAAATGGTACAAGAACTTTCATTCCTACTTTAATTTTATCTTTTAAATCATTTGGTATCATATATATAAATTCTTTGTCTAATTTTTTTACACTATATTCTATAATAACACTTGCGTACATCTAAGCCTCCGTATAAAACTTATTTTAACACGAGCAACATAAAAACTCAATAGGTTCTATTGAGTTTAATTTTTATTCATTATCGTTTCATGTCATATAGTTTAAATTATTTTGTAATTTTTGTTTCACTTATATCATTTTCAATAGCAAAATTTGATACAGCTCTAAAATTTTCATCATAAGGGTACACTTGTTGACCAAATCTCATCCATGCTTCTGACCATGTTGAATATGTATTGAACAGTTTAGAAACAAATTCATTAGCCATAAGTTCATTTTTTCTTTCATTGTTCAAATCAACACAACCTTCTTCATCATAAAGTTTACTTTGTAAATCACATTCTAACTTATCACATTGATAAGCAAATATTGCTTCTTTTGTAGCGTGAGCATCAAATTCTAAAAACAAACTTTCTATTTGATTACAATCTAACAAACCTTTTAATATTTTATGAACTGCTTCGTGTTCCATTTGTTCTTTTTCGGATTTTGATACTTGAAATTGCGTTAAATCTCCGATTACAGTTTCACCTAATTCATGAATGGCTAACATAAATATTACTTTCAATAAATCTATATCATATTGATATTCTGATTTCATAGCTATTGCAAGCATTTGAACTCCAAAAATGTGTTCTGCTACGCTTTCAATTCTCTCTCTTTTAACATGCCAAGTTTTCCATCCAGTTCTAATAACATTTTTTAATCTGTTACATATAACATAATATTTTATAACATTTTCTTCCTTTGACATAAAATTCCTCTTTTCATATAGTTCATTATGATACTATTTTTTATCTTTAATGTCAATTGCATTATTTCTTAAATTATTAATTCTGTTTTCAAAATCTTTATTCATACATATATATGAGCCAGATATTACACCATCAGCATTTAAAACTTCTTTTATTGTTTCATCATTTATACCACCATCAACATAGATTTCAAAATCATTATCTTTTTTAAAGCTAATTAATTCTTGTAATCTATCTTTAGTATTATCTAAAAACTTTTGACCACCTTTACCTGGGGTTACACTCATTAAAAGAACTCTATCTACATAAGGAAAATAATGACTAAATGAAGGTATTTTTTCATCAGGATTTATTACTAACCCTCTTTTAATTCCATAATTATTAAGTTCATTAAGTAACCCAAAAGCACTTGGTTCTGTCGATGGATGAATATAGATACAAATAGGTTTTAATTTTAATAAATCATTTAAATAACCACTTGGTCTATTTACCATCATATGAATATCAATTGGTTTTCTATTATCTTTAAAAATTTCTGGTAAATGATTAATATCAAAATTCTTTGTTCCAGCATATATCCCATCTATTAAATCTACATGTATAGCATCTGCACTAGTTTCATTTATTAAATCAACAGTTTTTTTTGAATCATATAAACTATTTATATAACTTACGGTTATTTTCATGGCACTCCTTTATAAATCTTGTATAATTAATATACCTTGAAGGAAGTATTATTCCTTTAGACATTGCTTCAATTACTTTGCATCCTTTTTCTTTTATATGCATGCAATCTTTAAAATCACATTCATATTTTTGAAACTCTAAAAATGTTTCTCTTAATTTATCTTTATCAATATTATTTAAATCTAATGCTGAAAATCCTGGAGTGTCCACAAAAAATATTTTACCTATTTTGTATATTTCCGTATGTCTGGTTGTATGTACTCCACGATTTAAAGCTTCACTGATAGGTTTTGTTTCAAGATTTAACCTTTTATCTAACTTATTTAATAAACTTGATTTTCCTGCTCCGGTTTGACCTGTTAAAACTACAAGTTTATTTTTTAAGATACTTTTTATTTTTCCTAAATGTTTATTATCAACAACTTTTATTCCTATACTTTTATAATATTTTATTAGTGGTTTTAAATTTTTTAATTCTTCTTTGTTTAACAAATCTAATTTTGTTAAACAAATAACTGGTTCAATATTATTGGCAAGAATTACACTTAGTTCTTTATCAAGTAGGCTTAATGATAAATCTGGCTTTTTAACACTTGTTACAATTAAAGCCATATCTACATTTGCAACAACTGGTCTTTCAAGTTCATTTATTCTAGGGTTTATTTCTTCAATTGTTAATGTGTCTTCATTAATTCTTACTATATCACCCACCAAAGGGGAAAGCCCTAAATTTCTAAACTTTCCCCTAGCACTACAAATATAATCAACCCCATTTACTGTAACTTTATATTGATTACTTATTTGTTTTGTAATTCTACCTTCCATTAGTATAGTCCACCGCCATCATCTGGATTATCAGGTGTTTCACTTGGGGCAACAGCAATATGTATTGTTATTTTTGCTCCACTTACAACTGTTGTTCCGGCTGCTCTACTTTGGTAAATTATTGAACCAGCTGCATATTCAGTTGTTTCAACTTCTTTTTTAGTTAAAGTAACTCCATATTCACTACAGAAATTTTCTACTTCTTCAACACTATAATTTTCATTTACAAAATCTGGATATTTATTATCAAGTTTTGGTACATAAAGTGTTATTGTTTCGCCTTCACTTATTTTTTCTCCAGCTTCAATTGATTGACCAATTATAATGTTTTCTTTATAAGTTTCTCCATCTGTTAAGTCAACTTCTTTTTTCTCAATAATTACTTGGACTTTTAAAGCTTCAAGTTTACCTTTTATTTCTGAGGCATTTTTACCAGTATAATCTTCAATCGCAATTGTAACATCTCCGAGTGAACGATAAATTATGACTTCTGTTCCTTCTTTTCTAATACTTCCAATAGCTGGAGATGTTCTAGATACTTTTCCTTCTTCAACATTTTCATTTGCTTCTTCTCTTTGTTCATCTGAAACTATAAACCCAGCATCTTGAAGGGCTTTGATGGCATCAGTTACTGAATAATTTGTTACATCTGGTATAGCGGTTTGTTTTGATGATGTTATTTTGGGAATTAATACAAATATTGTTGTTATTACTACAACAAGACCAACAAAGACACTTGCTAAAGTTATTAATAATTTATTTTGAGAATTATCTGTACTTTTCTTTTTCTTTGCCACTTCTTTTTCACCTTCTTTTATTTCTTTTGGTTTAGTTTCTTTTACAGGTTTTAATGTTTTCATTAATTTTGTATCATCATAATCATTTTCTGGATACTTAAATGTAATCTTTAATTCATTTGCTCTGGATTCATCAAGACATGTTTTTAAATCTTCATGCATTTCTCTGGCATCACTATATCTATTTTTAGGATTTTTAGCTGTAGCCCTTAGAATGATGTTTTCAACACTTTGAGGAATATCTGGAAGTTCATCCCTGATACTTGGCATCGGTTCTTTTAAATGTTTCAAAGCTATTTCTACTGCATTATCTCCGCGGAATGGAAGTTTACCTGTTAGAAGTTCATACATTAAAATACCGATTGAATATATATCACTTTGCAGAGTTGCGCCTTTGCCACTCGCTTGTTCTGGTGGTAAATAATGAACACTTCCCATGACTGAATTTGTTTGAGTAAGTTGAGTAGCATTCATCGCAACTGCAATACCAAAGTCTGTAATTTTAATAAGTCCATTTTCTAAAATCAAAATATTTTGAGGTTTTATATCACGATGAATTATATATGAATCATGGGCAACACTTAAACCATTTGTTATTTGAAGAGCTATATCAATTACTTCTGGTACAGTTAATTTACCACGTTTTTTAAGTAAGGCTTTTAAATGCTTACCTTCAACATATTCCATGACAATATAATATTCTCCATTATCTTCACCAACATCATATACTTCAACAATATTAGGATTGGAAAGACTACTGGCAGATAAGGCTTCTCTTTGAAAACGTCTAACAAATTTTTCATCATTTGCTAAATCTCCACGCAAAACTTTTACTGCCACATTTCTATCTAAAATGGTATCGTATGCTAAATAAACATTAGCCATACCACCTTCACCAATAGATTTTATTATTTGGTATCTATCACTAATTTTTTGCCCCTTCATTATCATGCTACATCACCACTTTCTCTAACTAAATATGCAACTGATATATTATCATTTCCCCCTCTAGCGTTACATTTTTTAATTAATTTTACAACTTTTTCTTCTACTGTTAAATCACTATCCAATAATACTTTTTCTATTTGTTCATCACTAAGCATTCCTGTTAAGCCATCACTACATAAAAATACGGCATTAGACTCATTGTCAACATCAAAAATATCTGGTTCACATTTTTCTGCTGCTCCTAAAGCTTTCATTAATACATTTTTCTTAGGATGATTTGCAGCTTGTTCAGGTGTTAAATCACCAGCATCAACAAGTAAATTTACTAAAGTATGAGGTTTAGTTACTTTATGTAATTTATTATTCTTTATAACATAACCTGATGAGTCCCCGATATTAGCAAATATTAAAAAATCTTTTGTTACTATGGCTGCTACTACTGTTGTACCTAGTCCTTTAGAATTTTCATTTTCTTCTCCATAATTTAATATTTCTTTATTTATTTCTTTTATATTATCTGATAACCAATTTACAGCATCTATTTTTGTACCAATTGAGGCACTTTCTGTAAACCTTTTTCCTAAATGAGCAACTGTTAAGGCACTGGCAACTTCACCTTTTCTGTGCCCTCCCATTCCATCAGCTACAACGCATAAATATTCTCCACTAATGTTTTTTAAAATAGTTACACTATCTTCATTATGTTCTCTTACTCTTCCAGTATCTGTTAGATAAAAAGATTTCATTTTAATCACTCTCGCTTCTTAATTGTCCACAGGCAGCTTTAATATTGCCCCCGAATTCTCTTCTTACTGTTACATTTATGCCATTTTCTTTTAAAGTATTATAAAATATATCTATTCTTTTTTTATCACTTTTACTAAAATCTATATTATTTGTTTCATTATAAGGTATTAAATTTACATAAACATTCATACCTCTTAGTAACTTAGCTAACAATAAAGCATCTTCTTTGTTATCATTAACCATATTAAGCATAACATATTCTATGGTCACTCGTCTATTAGTTTTTGCAATATAATCCTTAATAGCATGTATAACAGTGTCAATATTATATGCTTTATTTATAGGCATTATCTTATTTCTTACTTCATCTGATGGAGCATGTAGTGACAATGCTAAATTAACTTGCAAATCAAGTTCACTAAATTCTTTAATTTTTGGCACTAATCCACAAGTTGAAACAGTTATATGTCTAGCACCAATTGCTAAACCTTTGGCATCATTTATAATTTTTATGAAATTTATAATATTATCATAATTATCAAATGGCTCTCCAATACCCATCATAACTACACTATCTATTCTTTTACCAACATATTTTTCTATTAATAAAATTTGTTCTACTATCTCATATGTTTCTAAGTTTCTAACCTTTTTAAGTCTTCCAGATTCACAAAAACGACATCCCATGTTACACCCAACTTGACTTGATACACAAACTGATAAACCATAATCATGTTCCATCAATACTGCTTCTATTTTTTCACCATCTAAAAGTCTAAATAAAAATTTTTTTACTAAAGTACCTTCTTCAACTATTTCAATTTTAATAAAACTAGTATCAAAATCACTCATTAATTTTTCTTGTATTTCTTTTTTGATATTACTAAATTTTGTTATATCCCACTCTTTATGTTGATACAACCATTCAAATACTTGAGTTGCTTTAAACTTTTTTTCACCACTACTTAAGAAATATTCTTCTAAATATTCTCTAGTTACACCAAATAAATTTTTCATAAATCACACTTTCTTTGTTAATGATTTTAACAATTTTAAATTACCATAATCTTTATATAATTCATAATATGAATGCTTAAACATTATATCTTTAAATGAAACATTTTCCATAGAATTTAATGTTTTATCGTCTTCTTTTTTTCTTTCTTTTATTTTTTTATCAGTTAAATTGACTTTATCTTTAAAATATTCTTTTATATAACTAATTAAAGTTACTAGTTCTGCTAAAAATAGTGGGATAAAAATAATAAGAAATGTTTTATTATCAAACTTTTTTAAATTTAAGGCACTACTAAATTTATTATCTGTTAATAAATATGATACGGAAATAACAATTCCTGCTACCCACATTTTTATTTTGCCATAAATATTAGATTTTATATTTAAACCTACATTATATTTTATACTTTGAATTAATGCTATTAGTAATTCAAAAATAACTAAAATTATCGCATATGGAGATATACTCATTAATAATAACATGTTTATTACTAAGAAGGCTTTATCACTTAAGGCATCAAATAAGCTTCCGAAAAATGTTGATGTTTTCCATGTTCTTGCTAAAAAACCATCAATAAAATCTGTAAAAAAACATAATGATGATAGAATGAATGTAGCTAAGCCTCCATAAGTTTTATATACAGGAATTAATGCAAAAATACCCACAACCCTAAGGAGTGTAATAAAATTTGTTATTATAAATTTTACATTTATTTCATTCATTCTTAATCCTCACCAAACTATTTATTTGTTATATTATCACAGATGCTAACATTTGTAAATTGTAATTCGTATGTTTTTGTAGCATTTGTTATTAATATTTCTGTTATATTTTCTAAATTTGTTTTTACTAAAACTTGATAACCATCTTTATTATAATTTATTTCTCTTTTAGTTTCATTTTTATTAACACTATATAAATAATTCTTTAAATTATTAAATAAGTTTTCTATATTTAAGAAAGCTTTATCTTCTTCATCATATAGATTTGTTATTTCAGTGGTTTTATCTAAAACTATTCTAGATGTTATTCCATCAATAATCGCATATTTTATAATTTCTTCACTAGTTTCTTTATAACCAATATCCTCATTGTTACTAATAGTTCCATTATAAATAACTATATTTTCCGAAGATGTTACCTTAAAATTATAGTTATAACAACTTTTTAATAAATCACTCACCATTTCTTCATAATTTTTAAAACTACTTATTTCTTCTTTAACATTATTATTTTCTTTGGTATCATTTTTTTGTTCATTATTACCATTTATTGCAAAAACAATAATTAAGATAACTATAAATATCATCCATGCTGCAAATTTTATGGTTGCTTTTCCTTCTTTGGTTTCAAAAAATGTATTTTTACTTTCCATTATTAACCTCCATATTTAAGTACTTAGCTTTATCTATTCCATTTATAAAACTATTTATTTCCATAACTTTTTTACCACTTGGTTTTATTTTTCTTAAGTAAATTATTCCATCTTTACAATTGATACCGAGATTTTTTTTATCTAATACAGATATTATACCATTTTTAGTAACTTTACTAGGTAAAAATTCTGCTTCTAAAACTTTTATTTCTTGGTCATTTATCATAATATTTGCAAGAGGCCATGGATTTAAACCTTTGATACGTCCGATTATCTCTAAACCTTTCATATTAAAATCTAATCTTTCATCTTCTCTTTTTATCATCGGAGCCATTGTAAAATTATCGCCCTGTTTAATTCTGTCATTGGTATTATTAAATATTGTAGGTAATACTTCAAGTAATAAATCACGTCCTAGAATTGATAACTTATCATGAAGAGTTCCAACATTATCGCTTTCTAAAATAGGTATTTCTTTTATCTTGATGATGTCTCCGGTATCCATTCCTTCATCCATATACATGATTGTTACACCGGTTTTATCATCGTTATTAAATAAGCACCATTGTATCGGAGCAGAACCACGATATTTTGGTAATATTGATGCATGAACATTTATGCAACCATACTTTGGTAAATCTAATACTTCTTTTGGTATAATTTGTCCATAAGCACAGGTTACAATTAAATCTATATTTAATGCTTTTAATTCTTCAAAGTCTTTTCTAATTCTTACTGGTTGAAATACAGGTATATTTTCTTTTATAGCAAGTTCTTTTACTGGACTAAAACTAACATTTTTATTTTTACCAACAATTTTATCTGGTTGAGTTACTACTAATAAAACATTTGTATTTTCAATTAACATTTTTAAGACAGGAACAGAAAAATCTGGTGTTCCCATAAAAACTATATTTTTATTTTTCATATACATCATCTCCCTTACATTATATAATAAATTGGAAAAGAAGACAAGTTTTTACTTATCTTCCTCACAATTTACACAGATGTTTTCTCCATTTTTATCAACGATTAATTCTCCACATTTTGGACAGATTTCACCAGTTGGTTTATACCATAATGCATAATTACATTTTGGATAGTTATTACATCCATAAAATATCTTACCTTTTTTAGTTTTTCTTTCAACAATCATACCTTTGCCACATTTAGGACACTTGCAAATTTCTACTACTTCTTTTTCACCTTTTTTAATATATTTGCAATTTGGATAATTACTACATGCCACAAATTCACCGTATTTACCTTTTCTTATTACTAATGGACTTCCACATTCTGGACAATTTTCCCCGGTTTCTTCTGGTCCTTTCTTTTCCATTTCATGAAAAGCTTTTTCTACTAATGGTTCAAATTCATCATAAAATTCATGTAATACTTTTTTATAATCCATCTTATCTTCAGCAATTTCATCTAAATCATGTTCCATATTAGCAGTGTATTCAACATTAACTATTCCACTAAAGAACTCTTGTAATTTATCAGTTGTTTCAATACCAATTTCAGTTGGTTCAAACTTTTTATCTTTTAATATTACATAACCACGATCTTTAATTGTACCAACAATGGTTGCATATGTTGAAGGGCGCCCTATACCTAAACTTTCCATTTCTTTAATTAAACTACTTTCCGTATATCTTGGAGCTGGTTTAGTAAAGTGTTGGGTTTTGGTAATATCATCTGCAGTTATACAACCTGATTTATAATTTTTTAAGTCTGGAAGTATTACATCTTCACTATCTTCATATTCACTATAAACTTTTAAATAACCATCAAATGTTAAAACACTACCTGTTGCTTTAAATGTGTAACCATTGTTTTCTAAAATGATGGTTGTTGCAAGTGTTTTAGCATCAGCCATTAAAGATGCAAGAGCTCTAGCATAAATTAATTTATATAATTTATATTCATCAGTTGTTAAATAAGGTTTGACACTTTCTGGTGTTCTATTAATACTTGTTGGTCTAATCCCTTCATGAGCATCTTGAATATTTTCGTTTTTCTTTCCTTTTTTAACATATCCAATATAGTTTTCTCCGAATTTTCCTTTGATGTATCCAAAAGTTTCTTTAACAAATGAATCACTTACTCGAATACTATCAGTACGCATATAAGTAATTAACCCAACTGTTTCATTACTTAAAGTTTTACCTTCATATAAGTCTTGAGCTAATTTCATAGTTTTTGATGGAGCAAATCCTAATTTGTTTGATGCAGCTTGTTGTAAAGTACTTGTTTTAAATACTTCACGAGCACTCTTACTTTTTTCTTTTTCTGTGACACTTTCTATTTTGAATGATTTAGAAAGCTTAGATAATATTTCATCAGCTGCAACTTCATTTGGTATTTCTACTTCTTTACCATGAAATTTATCTAAAGTAGCTTTAAAATCTTTAAAATCTGCTTCAATCGTCCAATATTCTCGAGGTACAAAAGCTTGTATTTCTCTTTCTCTATCAACAATTAATTTTAAGGCAACACTTTGTACTCTACCTGCTGATTTACCTCCAGTTTTTCTTTGCATTAGTTTACTTAATCTAAACCCAATTATTCTATCTAAAAATCTTCTTGTTTCTCCACTTCGAACTAAATTCATATCAATTTTACCCGGAGTATTTATAGCATTTATAACAACATCTTTTGTTATTTCATTAAATACTACTCTTTTATATTTTTCATCAGGTATTTTTATTTCATCATAAATATGCCATGAAATTGTTTCCCCTTCACGGTCTGGGTCTGTTGCAAGATAAACAGTTTGAGCTTCTTTTACTTCTTTTTTTAAAGCCGTAACCTCTTTATTCTTTCCCTTGATAATTTGGTAATTCGGTTCAAAATCATGTTCAACATCAATACCTAAACCAAATTTTCCTGTTGTAGCTAAATCTCTGATATGTCCTTTACTAGAAACAACTTTGTAGTCACTTCCTAAATATTTTTCAATAGTTTTACACTTCGCTGGAGATTCCACTATAACTAAATTCTTCATCTTATTCCTCCTTTTGGTTAGATGTATTCTTGTATTTTTTAATTAAATTATCTAAATAGTTAAAATAATTATTACGAATTATAACTTCACTAATTTGCATACGATTAGTAACTATATTATTTATTCTAATTAATTCATCAGTGGAATATTCTTTGTCAGTATAATTACTAACTGTTCCACTACTAGCGTTGTAATAAACATCACCATTTTTCCAAGAACCATCTGCAAATGTTACGATATTTAAATACTCATCACTAAAGACATCAGTTCCCATGTAATACCTTGGGTCAAAATCCAAATTAAATAAATTAGCAACCGTTGGTGTTAAATTTATATAAGAACTGTACTTTTCTACTACTTCACTTTTAATTTGTGTATTATAGATAACCATTGGTGTTCTTTCAACTTCATAATCACTTAAGTCGTATGTTAGGATATCAGATATATCCTTATTTTTTAATCCATATGGATAATGGTCCCCATACATTACTATTACTGTATCATCTAATGCACCAGCTTCATTTAATCTATCAAGCAAAATACCTAAACTATTATCAAATGTCTTTAATTTTGACATATATCTTCGAAGTTCCATTGAATAACCCATTCCTTCAGTTATACTTAAATATTTATCACCTTCAACACTTGATTGATTATATGGTTGATGTGGTGAAACTGTTGTTAACCATAACATAAATGGTGTATTGTTTGTATCACTTAGTGTAATATCCATAGCTGCATTCATAAAATCTTCATCACTTGCCCAATTTTTATATTCATTATAATAAGGAATATTTAAATCATTTACATTGTAATATGCATCACTACCTAAGTTTTTATGTATTACACTTCTTACATAATATTGTTCTGTATAATCATGCATACTACTTGTTTTATATCCTGCATTTTTAAATAAATTAAATATTGATGTAAAATATTTATTACTACTAAAAACATTAGCAGTGCAATTATTTTGAATTGTGTAAAGACTAGTCATACCACTAAATTCATTATTACCTGTTGCACAACTATTTCTTGGACTAAAATTATTGTTAAAACTTATACCTTCACTATACATTTTATAGAAATTTGGATATAAATCTTTATTAATAATTATTTCTCCAACGCTTTCCATCATTATTACAATAATATTTTTTCCTTCAAACATACCAGTATGATCATTATAACTTGTTATGGTTCTATTTTTGATATACTTATTAATACTATTTTTAGTTTCATTTGTTTCATTTTTAATTATTTCATCTAAAATAGTATCATCAATTTCTCTTTTTTTATCTATATTTGTATTTGTACTGTTATTCTCTTCGTTTATAGCATACGTATCTTTAGATGGTGCTTCTACAAAAGTTGATTTGATATCCAGAAAACCGAAACCTAATACACCGAATTGATGAATTGTTGTACTTGGTACACTTGGATAAGCAAATAAATCTTTATTACTTACAGTTTGTAATTTATTTTGCATAAAATCAGCATCTAAAGATTCAAAATATAGAAAACCTGTAAATGTTAAAAGCAAAATACTTGTTATGGTTCTAATACCTGGTTCAAAAACTATATTTGTTTTTAATGGAAATTTTTTATCAATTTTCTTCTCTGTTAATTTATCTAAGAAAATATAATATAAAATTAAAATAATAAATGGTATAAAAGCTAAATAGTATGTGGCTTTAAATGATGAGAAGAAATCTATAATGTAATCTTTTACTGCTCCAAGTTGGCTTTTTGTGTTTACTGATGCATAAACACCA
>ULVN01073948.1_pt1 | contig 12367 bp, 3 predicted proteins | sample 1959491 | NCBI WGS metagenome assembly ULVN01 (sample SAMEA4835787, study PRJEB28245) | human gut metagenome | biome: gut microbiome; material: fecal sample | place: Denmark | collected 2008 | reverse complement strand
CGACGGCTATCGATGAGGTGACTATGCCCGAGAGCAGCTTTGCACAGAACAGAATCAGATTGAGCGCTATGCCTGCCGCGCCGCCCAGTACGCCGTATCTTCGGCGCACCTCGGGGTCGGAGGTGTCGTCACTGTTTTTTATGAGGGTTTTGAATATCAGTTCCATTATTTACGGTTACTCCTTACGGCGAAAATTCGCGTCTACTCTATTATAAACGCCGTGGGAGAAAAAATCAACCTTTTTTGAGAAAAAATGAAAATACAAAAAGACTGTAAAACCTCTACATACCCATGCGCAAAGTAACCACGGTGCCGCTGCGGAGTGATGATTTAATGCTGACGCCGTATTCATCGCCGTAGATGAGCTTTATGCGCGAGTTTACATTGCACATACCGAGTCCGTGACGTCCGGTTGCCTCGCCCTTGGCGAGCTTTGCACGAATCTCGTCAAGGCGCGCTTCGTCTATGCCGATTCCGTTGTCGGCTATCTTGGCAACAAGCGCGTTGTTGTTTTTATAAAGCTTCACGGTAAGTTTGCCGCAGTTGTCCTTGCGCGGAAGTATGCCGTGCGAAATGGCGTTTTCTATAATCGGCTGCAGGCTGAGCTTCATAATGCTTGCCGCGCGCACATCGGGCGCAATCAGCCAGTCGACGGTGAATCTGTCGGCATACCGTGTGGACATGATATCGATATACGTCTGCGTGTACTCGGTTTCCTCTGCCATGCTCACCACGTATTCGTTGTTGTCGAGGCTGTAACGCAGTATTTTGGACAGTTTTTCTATCATGGACGAGGCATTGTCGTTGTCGTCCTCAAGGTCTACCACATACCACTTTATCGTCTCGAGGGGGTTGTGCAGAAAATGAGGGTTTATCTGATTTTGCAGCATAGTCAGGTGTGTGTTGTTCAGCAGTATCAGCTTGTCTTGAATCTCTCGGTTGAGCGCGATGTTTTCGTTGCCTATGTCGAGTATGTTGTTTGTGATGTAGGTGATTTCGTTGGTTTTTTCATCATAGGTTTTGCCGTAGCCGCGCAGCTTGTCTATGATAACGCTGAGCGGGCGGTAGAACATTGCCGAGGTGTAAATGCTTATCAGCACACTCATCAGAATTATGAAAAATATCATTATAGCCGACTGCTGCACAAGCTGCTTTGTCGCCAGGGCATACATCGTCTCGTTGCCGAGGTAATAGTAGTCGTAGCCCGTTGTGCCCGTAAATTTGGACACGACGTATTGAGTGCCGTTGTACTGAGTTTTTGCCGAGCCGTTGTAGAATGAGTCCACAGGCTTATCTATCATGCCGGTGTCGGACGAGACAATCACCCTGCCGTCCTTGCACAGGGCAAATATGCTGTTCGGGTTGTTGACCGAAAGACCGATATTCTCGAAAAATTTGTCTAGGTCTACTTTGATAAAAATCATTCCGAGCGGTTTTGTAAGATTATATATTCTTTTGCAGAACAAAATGTCTGTGTATGTACCGGCAGTTTTTGCCGGAGTGATTTTCATTGTCCTGTCCATTGTGGTATATAGACGGACATATTCGTTGTCTTCATTGCGAACATTGGTGTAGTCACTGTCACTTACAATCACATTCATGCGCTCGGCGTATACACCTATTGAAGTTATATAGTCGTATGCAAGAGTGTGTGACATAAAACTTGTCATAATGTTGCTGTATGCATTTGAAAGCGATATAACTTCTTCGTCTTCGGATTGGGTAAGGACGGATATGCTTTGCTGGGTTGTCAGGGCGGATTCTGTCCGATTTATCGATTTTACGAAATTATCGGCAGATACTGACAAATGCGAAGCTTTTTCGTTTGTTATATTAATTTCCTCGCTTTTCATGGCATTTGATGCGCTGTGGTATACCACTACACTCACTATACCGAAAGGGACAGCAATAATCAGGAGCAGTGTTATAAAATTTTTTACAAATATGCTGTTGAATCCATATTTTTTTATGTATCCGAGATAGTTGTTTATATGTTTCAATATAATTCACCACCTATGTATATTGTAACATTTTTTTAAGTGTTTGTATACATTAATTCGGTGTCGAATTTTAACTTTTTGCCCATAATATTAATATGTTGTTGTGCAAGAATATCAACTATAAAGAAAAATTGGGTTGATTTTATAAATTGATTATCCGTGATACCTAAAAGTTAAAATATTTGCCTAACCTTTTACATGTTTCTGTGATATAATTGTCATAAAGTAATGTAATTAATAATACGGAGGTACTCATGAAAAGAAGAATATTTTTTGCTTTGACATCTCTTGCACTTGCGTCGGTCTTGCTGTGCGTTTGCGCTTGCGCAGCGCAGGGCGGAGATGCCGACAGTGCCCGGGGGCGTTTTTATCTTGAGTCGTTTGGCATACCGACCGACAGCATGGATAACGCTTCTCCGGTTTCCAGGGGCTTTGCGGCAAGAGTGATATCCATGATGCTGTATGATGACATGACGGTTGATTTCGCCGACGGCGGTTTTGCCGACATTGCGGCGGACAGCGATGTGGCGTCGGCGGCATATCTGCTCGGCAAGGCAGGCATAATGAACGGCGACGGAATTTATTTTTCTCCAAACGAGACAATTACTTACAGCCAGGCGGCAAAGATTTTTGTCGCTTCGCTCGGCAAGAACATTGCCGCAGAGGCAAAGGGAGGCTACCCTGCAGGCTATATAGCGGTTGCGGCGGCAGACGGCATTTTTGACGGGGTTAGTGTAAAAAATGACGACGCGCTTACCTTTGGCGACTTTGCAAAGATGTTTTACAATTACACCGACTGCAAGGGATTTGTGCTCACGGGCGACAGATTCTCTCAGTATGAGAAGGACGACAAAACCGTATTCGAGCGCAAGCTTGACAGGTGCGACATGATGTACATCGAGGGCGTCGTTACGGCAAATCAGTTCGGCAGTGCGGCGGATGACGAGATAGGAAAGATATCTGTTGACGGCGCGGCTTATGACCTCGCCTGCGACGTGGACACGGACATCATCGGTTATGCGGCTGATGTGTTCCTGACAAAGAAAAATTCAAAATACATTGTTACCTCCGTTATGGCAGACCCCGGCAAAAACGAGGTTTTTCGTGTGGAGGAAGCAGATATAGCGAGCGTGTCGCTCAGCGAGATAAAATACTATGACGGCGCAAAGACGCGCACGCTGAGCCTCTCCGATGTATCGGCGGTGCGCAACGGCAAGATAATGACCGCCTACACAAAGGATGACCTTGTTCCCCTCAACGGCGGTCTGGTGCTTGTGGACAATGATTCCGACGGAAAATATGAGTATGTATATGTAGAAAACAGACAGTATTTCAAGGTTGACAGAGTTAATGCAGATGAAAACGTCATTACGCTTGATGATGCGCGGTATGAGGGAAGTGCCTTGCTTTACATAAATCCCGATGACAGCGAGTTCTACCACAGAATCTACACTCAGTCGGGAGACGAGGCGACTTTTGCGGATATAAAAGCGGACAGCATGATCCGTATTGAGGGCAGCACCGAGCAGAAGATGCTGCGGGTGTATATAATCGACTCCGTTGTTGAAGGAATGGTGGATGGCATAGACTACGACACGGATTTCGGCATAAGTGTTAACGGACAAAACTATGGTATCGCATCTGATGCAAGCGGCACAAAACTTGAAGACGAAAAAACTTTTGATTTTAGCACAACTTATAGATTTACCGTAGATAGCGGAAGAATAATCGAAGCCGATGAGGTCAAAGCCGACACGGCGTATGGCTATGTAATTGATTTTGATACAGGCAGCGGTCTTTCAAATAGTATAAAGTACAAACTTGTGTCTGAGGATAAAAGAGTATATGTAGGCGAGCTTGCCGACAGAATTATCTATAACGGCAGTTCGGTGGATAAGAAAAAATTCATACCCAAAAAGAACACCGTGATTTCCTACAAAATTGATTCGGACGGGAAAATATGCTATATTAAGGATGCGGAAAAATATTCTGGTAAGTCGTCTAAAATCTATAACTCAAGTTCCGGAATGCTATACAGCCAGACATACGAGTATCCTTTGTTTATGTCCGACGACACTGTTGTGTTTCTGATACCGGATAGCGGTGAAGATGACGATTATATGGCAGACCTTTCTCTTGTTGGCGGCGAGAAATATACGGTAGAATCGTTTGATTACAACGAAGATGATTCAAGTGTGTCCGTTGTATTGGTATACCGTGATGTAAAATATGATACACCGGGATACATTAAGGCAAATTCGCCTATCTGCATACTCAAGAGCCGTACAAGTGTACTTGATGAAGATGAAAACCAGGTATACAAGTTGGTTTGGCTTGAAGGACAGGAGGAGAAAAGCGCACTTGTGAAATCAACTGACGTCATGAACAGGACAGTTGCAAAAATGAGCACGGGAGATGTTTTCCAGTATTCACTCACAAGCGTTGGTCTTGTCGATAATGTTAACACACTTGTCAGACTTGATCAAAATCCTGCGTATTTTCACTATGGAGCAAATTCTAATGTGGAGAAAGTATACGGCAGAGTGGTCGATGCCACATACAAGAAAATCCCCAAAGGCTACAAAGCAAGCTTTGTAAATGTATTTACGCTTGACATAGATGGCAAAGGGGATAAGAATTTCCTTGTGACGTCTGATAAGGATTATATATACTATTATGTTTATGATTCTGAGGCGAATACCGTAAAGGCAGGCTCTTTTGATGATATATTAACAGAAGATGGTGTACTCGGTACTTTCAGTGCTTCCGATGCATTTATCTATTACTATACCCGTGATGCAATTGCTGTGGTAATCAGAAATTGACGGAGGAGAAACATGAGTAAAATCACATCAAAAATTATTTCATATTTATTACTTGTAAGCATGGCACTCTCGATGCCCTTGCAGTCACTTGCCGAGGAAAATGATAGCTCAATGCCGGTTGGCGGCTATGATTATGAAATGCTTGATTCATTTACCGATTTGCTTGATGACGAGGCCGGCGGTGCGGTTCCGAATTCTGAAGAACTTGATGAAAAGATGGCGGCACTGTATGCCGATGAATCTGATATTGCTGTCTCTGACGAAGAAGATGATTACACTGATGTATCAACAATGAGCGATGAAGAGTTTTTCGGTGTGTGGGATGAGAATACCGGAGAATGGAGCATAAAGGGCAAACTGAATTATGATTATTCCGAGGACCTTGCCGAGGTTGAGCGCCTTGTAAAACTCAACAGTTACGCCCTCGCAAGAGACGCTCTTCTGGAATACTATAAAAACAGGAAGAACATCGGACGGCCCGGATATGCCAGCAACATATTTTGGGAAGAAATGAGTATTAACCTGAGAGAGGCATATACATTCGGCGAAAGCGCACTGACGTATGTCAATGTTGAAAATGCCGGGGAATATCAGCTTTATAGCGTTGATTTGATGGGATATACAGGCTACGATACATTTTTGATTAGTTCTTTTTATAAAACGCAGGATATGGTTCAGATTGCCTCGAGAGAGTCCGATTACTCGCCATCGCTTCTCATATACAAAAAGGATGGTTCAAGTGTAACCCTTTATCCGAACAAAGACACATACATCCGCGGCTATGACGATGATTTTGATTACAGTCATGAGGTATACGGCGACTCAAAGGAACTTTTTGTAAAGGATGCTTATTGCCAGAGAAACGATGGCACCTATAAGCCTTACAGCAGTAAAACACGCAGGACATACATAGCCTTTGATAAAGACAAATATCCTTCGGATATTGATAGGATGTATCTGCAGTTTTATGCAAAAATTGTGCCGGAGGAAGGCAGCACAGAGGTTACTGAAACGAGTCATGAGCTTACTGTGTTTCAGGCATATAACACATCATGGAGCGAAACAGAGGATGATAACAGCAGCTTTGCACCGATGACATGGGCAGACTATGTTCAGGCACATTATTCCTTCAATGGTGTTCCGGGTGGGTTTAACTACAATTGGCAGGATAATGTGCCGAGCGAATGGCTGAACCTTAATACCAGATTTATCAATCAAAACACTATGGCAAAGGCAGGTATATTGCTCGGTAAGCCCGAATACATCGAAAAATCCATTTCTTCAACTTTGGCTTTTATAAAAAATGCTGATGACAGAATACTTAATGACGGCGGTGTGCCGAAAAATCGTGACATGGAATCGGCAAGTCGAGTTGCCAACTTCCCGGCAATGATGTCGATATACCTGGAGGCGGATCTGCTGACTGCGGACGCATTGACGGATATGCTTAAATGGCTCTGGCATGACACAACATATCTTTATGACGGAGCAGGAATATTATATCAGGGCAGGACAACAATACCGACTGCGAATAACTACGCAGAGACCAATCGAGGATTGCATCATGTAAGAGGATTTGAAGCAGTGTGCACATATTTCCCCGAATTTGCCGATCGCGATGAGTGGAAGGTGCTTGCCGACGAAAGATTAAAAGTTGGTACGGATGTTTTGATAAATGATGACGGATGTTACGGTGAGCCGACGTTTTCTTACCCCGGAACGGTGCTTAACTATTATTCCGCATTGAACAAGGTTCTCACAGACGGCGGAGATGAATTGCCCGATTGGTATGAGGATAAAGTCAGGAAGCTTGCAAAATACATAATGTATGTGTCATATCCCAATGACACACCCCCGCGGTGGGGTGAGGGGGCTCCCGGCGCGTCAAGACTTGCTCTTAATGAAGTTTTAAATGTTATTGATGATGATGAATTGAAGTACTATGTAACGCGCGGAGATGACGGCTCCGAGCCGGAGACGATGACTAAGTATTTTGACAAGCTTAAGCTCGTAACTACGCGTACCGCATGGGATAGCAGTGCTTCAATGATGATGATGAGCGCCAAAAACGGAGGCAACCATAATCACAAGGATTCGCTTGCGCTTATGTGGTATTCCGGATACCGTGATATATTGGCGGATACGGGAATGACGACATATGACGCCAGACATCCGCATTTTCAGTGGCAGAGGCACATGACAAGGTCTCACAATACCATTGAAATTGACGAAACACCGCAACGCGGTTCTGATTTTTTGTACAATACGTCTGACGACCAGCTGTTGTGGAATGGTGAATCGAGTTTGAATTTGGTTCCCAATGAAATTGCCGACAGAATAACTGCTTGGACCGACGCAACGGAAGGATTTCGTCATTACAGAAATGTCACATATATCAAGAATCATGATTTGTTGATTGTGTCGGACATGGTGTCGCCGGATGATGAAGATGAACACTCGTATACGCAAAACTGGCATACTTCTGCGAAAAACTTGTCTCATCCGGTGATAGATACCACAACAAAGCAGGGAAAGACGGGATATTACGATGGCACGAACCTGATTATATCGCAGGCACTTACCGATAATCTTGATCTTACGCTGGAAGAGGGTTATTCTGCTGATGACGCGTCAAGGCCTACGGAGTATTTTTGCTACAAAAAGACCGGTGTCGGCAATGTTGCGTATAACACGGTGCTCTATTCGAGAAAAACCGGAACAAGTGCCGATGTAACCACCCAGAACATCGATACAGGAACCGGCCCGTCAATCGCGTCGGCAATGAACGTCAATCTGTTTGTCGATGATGACGATGCACTCAATGTGGTCTATTATAACAGTTTCGAAGAGAATCCCAAGAATAGGACATTCGGCGATTACTCGACAGACGCTTCAAACGCAATGATAATGCAGGATGCGTTTGAAAAACCATCATTTATTTCAATGTACAACGGCAAAGAATTCAGGACAGCGGACGGCAGTGCTATCGTCACGTCTGACCGAAAGATTGACGATATAGAGATAGAATTTGACGATTCGCAGGCAGTTATCACGAGCAGTGATGAATCGGCAGCCGCGGCTTCGCTGATTATCAAGGCGCCCGAGTCAGTAGATGTTGTTAAATTTAACGGAGAGAGAATCCCGTTTGCATATTCAAACGGGCTGCTCTATATCAACAATAACGACGCACTCGATATGTCGTCTGACTGTGGTTATGTATTTTCGGACAAAGCGGTAAATGGTAAAAAGAGCTATTTCGTAACTGTTGACATACCGGAAAATGCCCTTGTATCCGGTGCTCTTCGGATTCCGAAGTGCGTATTTGAGAATGACTATCTGAAGATTGATATGGGAGACGCCAAGCTTAGAAGCTGCGCTAAAGTGACCGTTGATGGCCACACCGGTAAAAGTGCTTCCATAACCTACAACGGAGCTGTTATAGGTATAGGCAAAACTTCAAAGGTGGGTATGAGCCGCGCAGAGGCGGATTCAAACGTAAACGAAACCTCTCCGCTTGCAGAAAATGCGAGAGAAGACCTTGTGATATGGTCAAAGCTTCTTGGCACATTCACTGTTGGTGCGGCTGCTTCTTCCGACAGCAGCACGGGCGGCAGCGGAAACATTTCGCCCGGCATAAAGAGCTTTCCGACGGGTGGCGGAATAACTGTTCCCGATGACAACAAGGGTGACGAAAACGGCGGCAACGACGATAACAAGCCGACTGCGCCTTTCACAGATATAAGCGGTCATTGGTCACAGGACGATATTGAGTATATGTATTCAAAGGGCTTTGTAAAAGGCAAAACGGATACTGAATTTGATCCCGATTCGGGCATAACGCGTGCGGAATTTGTTGCGATTGCCCTGCGCTGCCTCGGCATAACTGCCGAAAGCTACAAAGGCGTGTTTGATGATGTATCAGACAGCGACTGGTATTCTGATATTGTGCAAACGGCGGCGGATAAAGGCATAATGACGGGCTATGAATCGCATTTTCGACCGAATGACGGCATTACACGTGAGGAAATGGCAGTGATTCTTGTCAGACTTTATGAAATGAATCACGGTATTGTAAAAGAAGCTTCAGGTAACTTTGCGGACAGCGCGCAAATATCTGATTGGGCGAAGGATAGTATATACAGGGCGGTTGCCTGCGGATTAATGAACGGTGTTTCAGAAACTGAGTTTGCTCCGCTCTCGGGAGCAACAAGAGCCGAGGCGACAACTGTACTCAAAAGATTGACGGATAAAGTTAAGGAGGTAGCAGAGTGAAACGATTTAACAAACTTATTGCGGTTTTAACCGCGGTTGCCATGCTTATGAGTGCTCTTTGTATCAACTCATATGCAGAGAATGCTCCATCCGCAGTCCCAAAAAGTATTATTGCCGACGGCGCGGTGCTTAGGGGTGATTATACTTACAGCGGCGATGATGAAGGCAGCAGCGTGTATCAGTGGTATGTATCGGACAGCTTTTTTGATAAAGGCAGTCCGATTGAGGGTGCAAATAAGAGAGAATTTGTGCCGGGCAGCGCCACATACGGAAAATTTATCAGCTTTGGAGTTACCCCTGTTGATAAGAATAATAACAGAGGGGAAGAGGTTTTTTCTACCCCGGTAATGCAAAATGACGGGTATTATTCCGATTTTTCGGGAAGTGCCGGAGCTGAGATATCTGCACAAGCATCGAAAAACGGCTTTGCCGGTATAGTTAAAGCTCCGGACAGCGACGAAAAAGTTCTCGGTGTGAGCAAGCCCGTCAATGACAGCTACAAGAGCGAAGTGAGGGTAAATATCGGTGAATTCAGTTCTGCAAAGGATGCGATTGACCTTGATATATACGCATCGGATATTTCCGGTACTGCCGATATTTTCGGCGTGTATGACGACACTTACGGATTGGTTTTCAAGTTGTTTCTGCAGCAAAACCAACTTTATTATCAGGGAGGAAGCGGAAAGCAAAAAGCCGAATGTGATTTCAAGAGTAATGAATGGAATCACCTCTCGTTAAAAATTAATTGTGTTGAACATACTTTGAGCGCACAGCTTAACGGCAAAAATGTGTTTGGTGATTCAAAGGAAGCAGAAGCATGGCGATACATCAATGATAGCTTTAACAATGTTGCGATAAGCTTTATGAACTACGGCAACGGCGGAGAGGTTTACATCAAGAATCTTGTTGCGATTAAGGCAAACGGTGATGAACTTGCACAAGCTGACGCTGATTGGCTTGTATCAGCTTTGCCGGCAGTTGCGGAGAGCGATGTGGAACTCCCAAGTATGGGTCAAAAGGGAAGCCGAATATTCTATAAAACAGATTCAAAGTATATTGATGAGAACGGAAAGGTAAACAGACCTCCTTATCTTGGTGACAAAACTGCCGACGCGGAGAATCAGATTCTGCACGCATACATTGTCAATGGTACAAAGGTTATTGAAGAAGATATATCCATAACAATCAAAGCCATGCCGGAACCTCCGCAGGCGCTTGATGTTAAGGTAGTTCAAAACAACACAAGGTATGTTACCGGAACTTACGAATTCTATGACCCGGATTTTATCGATGAAGGTGATTCGATATACAATTGGTATGTCGAGGATGGCGGTTCGTACAAGCAAATAGTCGATGAACATGATAAGCGATTTGTGCCGACTGAAGGTTATGACGGTAAAAACATCAAATTTGGCGTTATACCGGTTAATAAAAACGGTGTACGGGGCAATGAAGAATTGTCCGAACCGTTTAATTATCAATGGCGCGACAGAACAATGCCGACTGCAAAAATTACCTCAACCGCGGTCAATGAAACGGGATTTGAAGCGACATATTCGTATTCGAGCAATGATTACAAAAACGAGGGTGACACAGTTATTAAATGGTATTGCTCAACGAGGTATGACGGTAATTATGAGCCGGCGGATAATAGCACAAAAAAGGTTATTGATCCCGAAACGGGCGAAATGAAGTATATGCTTGAATCGCCCTCTAAAGATAAATACTATAAATTCGGCGTAACTCCGGTTGATCCCGAGGGGAATGTCGGAGAAGAGGTTTTGTCAGACCCGATGGTTTTTTGCGATCACAGCAAGGACTCAGCGACAATAATTTCTGACGCGGTGTCGGCAATAGAATTGCCAACAGATGTATACAATAATCTGGAATTGCAGACCTGCGCCGAAAATCTTCTCATAACATGGAGTTCGGATAATGCTGCCATCGGTAATGACGGTATTGTAGATAGGCCGTCCAAGGACGACAGCGATATCAGTGTAACGCTTACAGCTTATTTTACATCGGGTACCGTTACGAAAATTCATAAGTTTAAATTGACGGTTAAGAAGTTTTCGCAGGCACCGGTTGTAGGCAATGTCGCAATCAAGCAGGACGGCAGGTCAATGACTGTTAATTATGAATACAGTGATGAAGACGGTGATACAGAGAGCGGAACATACTATAAGTGGTATTCAAAAGCTCTCGGTGCTGAGAAATTTGAACTGATTAACGATGCTGATTCATTTAGATTCACACCGGACTCATCAATGGATGGATATACCTTCAAGGTTGCTGTTACCCCGTGCGATTCAACCGTAACTTACGGCAATGAGGTGATCTCGCCGGAATATGTATATAATTACGTCCCTGCGGTTGCTCCGTCTGCGCAGCCAAATCGGCCGTCCTTTGGACTCAGCAAGCTTGTAGCCGATTATTCTTATTTCAGTAAAGACGGAATTGATGAAGGTAATTCGGAATTTTCATGGTATGTGTCTGATGATTTGTTTGGGCAGTATACATTGATTGACGGTGAGAAAACTTCGGAATATAAATGCAGCGATAAGGATGAGTGGAAATTTTTCAAGTACACTGTAATTCCTATTGATAAAGAGGGTCTTAAAGGCGAACCTGTTACAAGCGAAGCAACGCAGTTCAGATATGGTAAAAATATCGACTTTGAATCAGGTGATGCACTCAAAACATACGGTGTTGACGATTCCCAGGTATACACCGGCAAGGTATTTGTTGATGCGGATCCTGAAGATAAAAACAATCATGTGTTGACTATTGATCGACCAAAAACCGGTGGATGGACCCATGTTTTATGTGAGTTGCCGTCTTCAGCCGGTGGGGATTACATGACTCTGGATATAGATGTATATCCATCAAGCAGTACAAAAGGTACGTGGGAAATGCTCTATATCGGTACTGCAACCCCAGGTTCATCAGTTACACAGGCATATAAACTTTACTGCATCGGAAAAACGCTTAAGGTGCGCGGAGGAGATGTTGCATATGGCGGAAACACATTGCAGGACATCACAATTTCCAATAATTTTACAAATGACAAATGGCATCATATCAAGGTTGTCTTTGATTACAAAAATCAGAAAGTCTTAGCAACATATGTAGACGGTGAATTGATAGAGCTTCCGTATACGATTCCGTTCAGGTATAAAATGTCAACGATAACGTATATATCAACTTATATGCAAAGCGGCACAATCGGTAAAAATTATATTGACAATATACGAGTAACTCCGGTTATAT
>ULVN01012254.1_pt1 | contig 12367 bp, 10 predicted proteins | sample 1959491 | NCBI WGS metagenome assembly ULVN01 (sample SAMEA4835787, study PRJEB28245) | human gut metagenome | biome: gut microbiome; material: fecal sample | place: Denmark | collected 2008 | reverse complement strand
CGGATCCTCTTCTGACAGTCCGGGCTGCTTCCGATAACGGGCGGCTGCATCCGCTTCCCGTCCGGATACCAAATCCCATAAAAAAGAAAGCACAATGGAAAGAACAACGAGACCGGCGGGTTCCAATGCCGGTAAAGAGAAGAAAGGTTTCTGCCGTCTTGTGGTGGAGAGAATTGGACATTTCGAGAGACTGGGCAAAAAGAAGACTGCCGACAATTATGCATGTGCGCTTCGGCATTTCCGACAATTCAAGGGAGGGAAAGATATTGCCGTAGAGGAACTGTCGGCGGCCGATATGATAGACTTCCAGGCATATCTCATCAGTGAGGGATTGAAGATGAACACTGTCTCATTGTATAACCGGGAACTTCGGGCAGTCTATCATTATGCGCTGGACGAGGAAATTATACAGACTGACAGGCGCCCTTTCCGCAAGTCATTCACCGGACGGGAGAGAACCCGCAAGAGGGCCGTTGACGGCGGGGTTGTCAAACGCTTGGTTTCCCTTTCCCTTGTCGGTAGGGGAATGCTTGGATTTGCCCGCGACCTGTTCCTGTTCAGCATATATATGCAGGGAATGCCTTTTGTTGATATGGCCCATCTCAGAAAAGACCAGATAAGGAACGGCTGTGTCATCTACCAACGACGTAAGACCAACCGTCAGTTGAAAGTCAAGATACATCCACAGGCACAGGCCATTATTGACAAATACCGTGTCGTTGAACCGGACTGTCCATACTTATTTCCTATCTTGTATGACCCGAAAAAAAGGAAAGAACGGAAATATTCAAGTGCCTTGCGTGTCCATAACAAGCGTTTATGCCGCCTGTCTGTCTTATTGGGACTGGATGATCCGCTGACCTCGTATGTGGCCCGCCATACCTGGGCCTCGCTTGCCCGTCGGTGCGGGACGAGCGACACGGTCATCAGCGAGGCGATGGGGCACAGCCATGTGGGGGTGACGACCATCTATCTTGCCTCACTGGATACCGGTACCGTGGCATTGGCCAACCGGCGGGTGATAACCTCGCTTGTTGGCAAGCTCGTCACCTGACGGGAAACGCTAAAAAAAGGACGTCCGGCAGCCTCAGATTTTGAAAATCCGTTGGAAAATCTTATTTTTGTTCAAAGTGAAAGTTCTTCCTCTTACAAAGAGGGAGAACGGCTGAAAATATAATCTTTTATTTCCGTTGCAAAATTAGATATAATTAAGATATCAGCAGCTACAATAGTAGTCGCTAAATCTACAAAAGTGGTCATTTCAAAAAACACTTACACCTGAAATAAAACACGTAATATCTTTTTCGTTTTAATAAGGTCTAATTAAATGATTGTTGTCTTTCTACATAAAGGCTTATTCCCTGTGTTCCTTTCTTAGTTCTGTTGGTGATTTACCGAAATGATACCGACAGAATGTGGTCATATAGTTGACTGTAAACCTATACTTCTCAGCCAATTCCGCTACAGTCATGCTGGTCATCAGAATGTCCCTTATTAATTTTTCTTTCTTTTTGTGAATCAACCATTGGCGAGCTGAAATGCCAAAGGTTTCTTGAAATTTTCGTTTGAAAACAGTGGGTGACATACAGAGTTTATCCATCAGTTCTTTGGCTGTTTCTACCTGTGGATATATTTGTAATACAAGATCTTTAAAATCATTGTCCGAACCTAGAATCGGAGCAAAAAGTTTTGCCAAATCTTCTTTCCGGTAAAATGCACGTAATTCAATGAATAAAATTTCTTTTTTTATGGTTTGGAAGTGAATACATGCCATCCCTATCTGCATCAAGTTCCGTGTCACTTCGAGTTCTTTGAGCATCAGTTCATGGATAGGTAAAAGGTACATTCTTCCTTTTGTGCGTTGAGAAATAGGGGGGAGATATTTTTGTAATTGTTCGATGGCGAAACGGTTACACAAGGCCATCTCTCTAGTGAACGAGCAGCGCATGAATAAGGTATCTGTAACAGCTTTTCCATGAAAATTATCCCCAGCCGGTACAAGGAAAAGTTGCTTTTCACTAATCCGTTGGCATACAGCTCCTCCTGTTGATATATCTATCTCTCCGGATAGGATAAAACAGAGTGTGGGCCTTTCCACTTCTTCACGCACTAAGTACTTGCCAGCCTTCACCTCTATGGCTTCCAATATGGCTTGCTCATCAGGAATATAGTTTTCGCAGACGAAATGTTCTTTCGCATATTTCAAATTATTGGGTAGATTTTGTTTCGCTTTCATATGTTTTACCAATTTAAACTGTTAAAAATCTCACAAGAAAAAAATATAGCAGGAAATGTTGTCCCATTGTTAGTGTAGATTTTAAAGAGTTTAAGCGCCTGAATATTAGCAACATTTCAAGTTCTTCTATTAAGATTCTCCCTCTTTGTAAGAGGTGGAACTTTGGGAAAGGATTTACAGTTTGACTTAACTTCATGTAGAAACAGACTTTATGTAGGAATATGAAAAACAGTTCATTCTGTAAATAGGTATAGGTAAAAGTAAATAATAAGATAAATCGAAAGACAAGGATGAAGATGAAACTATTGATTAGAATCCTGCTGTTAGTGCTGACCGCTCTGCCGTGGGCGGTTCGTGCACAAAATGTCGCTGTAAAGACCAACGGGTTGTATTGGCTGGCTATCACTCCTAATGTTGGTGTGGAAATTGCCTTGAGCCGGAAGGTTACGTTGGACTTGTCTGCTGCTTACAACCCGTGGACATTCAAGGACGACAAAAAGATGCGCTTTTGGCTGGCGCAGCCGGAGGCAAAATACTGGTTCTGTGAAAAATTCGAAGGGCATTTCGTGGGGGTACATATTCACGGTGCGCAATACTTCGGTGGATTCAATGACAAACGCTATGACGGCTATTTGGCCGGAGGCGGTTTTACTTATGGTTACGATTGGATACTGTCACCGCACTGGAATATAGAAGCAGCCATCGGTATCGGGTATGCCCACTTGTGGTACAAGGAAAGCCCACGCATTCCTTGTATGAAATGCTACGAGGATAAGCATAAGAATTATTTTGGCCCTACCAAAGCCGCTATCTCATTGGTTTACATCTTCTAAAACAGAACATCATGAAAAGAAACATACCTTATATAACGTTGTTCTCCATATCGCTAGGCTTATTTGCCGGATGTGCATCGAGTCGCCAGGCGGAGAAAAGCATTTCGGTGACACCCACACCCTATATATTGACTCCCGATAGTGCAAATCGTGTGCAAATGGATATGCGCTTTCATGTGCCGGAAGATTATTTTTCCAAAAGAAGCCGCTTGGTTATCACTCCGCAGTTGGTGGCAGAGGGCATGGTGAAGGATGAATTCCTGCCTTTGGTAGTGGATGCTCCTGTTTACGCAAAGAAGAAAGAGCGTATGGAAAAACTTTCCGGTCATACCGATCCTCATGCCGATCGGGCACAGCGTGTCGAAAAAGTGTCGCGTTCGTTGGAACTTTCCTACAATGAAACCATACAGCTACCCGAAGGTATGGACAACGCCCGTATTCAGGCGGTGGTGTCGACCGATGGTTGCGGTGAATGTACTGGAGTGGATACAATAGAGATGGCATCCATCAGCAATCCTGTTACTCTAATAGATGTAAAGAAATCACTTGAGCTATCATGGATAGAACCTGAGTTCGTGATACGCCCCAAGGTTGTGGAGGGAAAGGGAGTGACCAACTTACAGTTCGCCATCAACCGGCATGACATTAATCTTGAGATGGGTAACAACCGCAAGGAATTGGAAGGCATGATGAATACGCTCGCTCCTGTGTTGAACGACTCACTTGCTACGATTACATCGCTTGAAATTTACGGTATGGCTTCCGCCGACGGTTCTTTGGCGTTTAATACAAAGCTTGCCCGCAATCGTGCGGAATCTGCTAGAAAATGGCTGGTAAGCCAACTTGGTGTCAGTCCGGAAGTACAGCATCTGATAACCGTCGGGGCGCGTCCGGAGGGATGGACTCCCGTACTTGATGCCATGGTTGCAGACGGCAATCCCGACTCTGTGGCGGTGGGAGACATCCTTGAAAAATATGCCGGCAGCAACGATGATGTGCAGGAACGTCACATCCGCCTCTTGCCTTGTTGGAACCAAATCCGCACCAAATACTTGCAGAAAGACCGTAAGGTGGAGTATGTCTATACTTATACCATCAAAAGTTTCACGAGCGATGCCGAACTATTGGAGATGTACGGCAAACGCCCGGATGCTTTCAATGAGGATGAATTGCTCCGTGTAGCCGCCCTTGCCGATACCCATGAGGAAAAGAAAGAGGTGTACACTACCATCTTGAAATACTTTCCGCAGTCGCAAGTGGCAGCCAACAATCTGGCTGTGCTCTACCTGCGCGAGGGGGATGAGGAAAAGGCACGTGATGTGTTGAACAGCCTTGACAAGTATTCGCCCGAAACACTCAACACACTGGCGGCAAGTTATGTGTACATGGAAGACTATGAACGTGCCATCGAGTTGCTGCAAGAAGTGGAACTTCCCGAAGCTCGCTATAATCTGGGTTTGCTGAAAGCCAAACAACGCAAGCTGCACGAAGCTTATGAATTGTTGCGTCCGTTTGGCGACCTCAACAGTGCCATCAGCGCTTTGAGTGTCAATGCCAACAGCGAGGCCAAGCAAATGCTCGGCAAACTCGATGTGCAAACACCGTTGGCCGAATACGCCCGTTCGCTCACAGCCGCCCGCCTGAACGAGGACGCTGCTTTCTACCGGCATATCGGCCCTGCTTGCAAAGACACTACATTGCGCCACCGAGCTGCCACCGAACCGGACTTCTACCGTTACCGTGCCAACAGTCGTTTCCGTACATTAACCGATAAATGATGAAAGAGATGAATACAAAACATATCCTATATATGATGCTATGTGCGGCGACCGCCCTTTCTTCATGCGTGAGAGACGACATCCAGCCTTGTCCGCCGCTGCAAGTGAATCTCACGGTGAAGGACAAGAACTACTTCAACGTGGACAAAGTGGAATTGGAGGAACGGCTGACCGACGACCTGGCTTTCCGCGAGTACATCCCCACGCTGCACTATATGTTGCGCGATGCTGCCACAGGCGAGGTGGTTGAAGAACAGGGCGTATTTCCTGTAGAGGGCGACGGAAAGACTTTTCCCATTACTTTCTGCGACTGCATCCCCCACGGCAAGTATATCTTGACCGTGTGGGGTGGGCTGGAAGACCTCTCACCTTTGACCGCCGACCACACCGCCATCAACTTCCACCCTGCGGGTATCGAAGGCCGGGATGTTTATTTCACCAACGACACGCTGGTGTACGATGCTTGGAATTACGACTACACGGCCGGCTTGGAGCGCACCAAAGGCAAGCTGATTATCCAGGCCACCAAACTGACCGATGACATCCGTCTTACCGACAAGAGCGTCAGCGGGTTGTTTGCCACGATGGACAGCAACGCCAAGTATGCGGGTGAAACCACTGTCGGCACCACCCACGCATGGGAGGCCCCGATGGAAATTGTCAGCAAAACTGTATTGACCCCGTCAGTGAAGAAGGACGGCTCTGTCTTGAAGGTGAATTTTTACGACACCACGCAACCGGGAACACCCTTGCTTACCCCGAAGGACGTGAAGATAACCATGAAGCGCAACGAGCTTACTGTGCTGCGTTACGTATATGACGAGGTTCTAAAAGATTTCTCCATATTTATCCTCGTGAACGACAATTGGGAAGTGGTACACGGTATGGAGATAGATTAGAAGAAGTAATAGTGACTATAAATACAAGTTTAATTTTTAATGTTATTCAAAATGAAGAAAAGAAGTCTTTTCGTGGCTGCTTATCTTGCAATGGGAGCAGCTGTAATGTTCACATCATGCAGTAATGATGATGACATTATGAATGGAGGCATCGAACAAGGAGTAGAAGATGCCCAAGTCTTGACTCTAAACATCGCAAGTAGCGGTGACGGTTTATCAACACGCGCAGGTCGTCCGTTGTATAGCAATGAGGCAGACCAGAAAATCGACAACATTGCTTTGTATTTCGTAAATGCCGATAACAAAGTAGTTTTAAAGAAGTTGGTGAGCTGGGCAGCTGCTACAGATTACGATGACAACAGAGGACATGGTAAAGAATTGGAAATAGCCCTGAAAGGAAACCAAAAATTAGCCGGAGGAGCAGCTGCAAACGAATCAGTAACCTATACAGTTTATGCGGTAGGTTATTCAAATAATTCAGAATATACCTTCACTCCGACAGTACCTGCTAACGACAAAGGTGCATTTGATGCAAATGCATTAGAAACGTGGGGTCAATTCCAGGTTGCAACAACAGAACCAGATGCTGAAGAAATCTTTGCAGGTTCCACAACGGTTGCGGTTGCAAACGATGGTTCATTTAACCTCTCAGCCAATGGCAAAAAGCAGGCAATCACATTGCACCGTCAAGTAGCCGGTATTACAGGTTACTTCTCTAATATTCCTGTAAGAGTGAACGACAAACTTGTGTCAACGGTTCGTTTGGTCTCAGTAGCCAAAAACACCGTAGCACAGTTCGGACACTTCTATAGCGATTTCACAGAAAACCCAGATAACAAACCGGAAGTTGCCAAATTTATTGTAAATGGTACTACTCCGGCAGCAGAAGAGACAGGTGTAACTTATTCAGATAATGCCACAAAGGCTCACACTGTTTACTCTATCAAATTGGATGAGTGGTTTGTCGTTGCAGATGGTAAAACTTTAGCCGATTGTGATTTGGATGGTGACGGATTCCTTGGTTATAAGGACGTACAAAAGTATATTAAAGACAATAATATTACTGTAACCAAACCTTCTGATTATGAAGGAATTTGGAAAAATCCTCATGGTCGTGAAGCTAAATTTGTCAGAGGCTCCGTATTCAGCGGTAAGTTTGTGATTCCTTTTGAAAAAGTTAAAGATCAAGCTGTAAATACCTTGCAGCTGCAACTGCTTGCAGCAGATGGCACCATTCTTAAATATTGGAACATCAATGCTGCCACAACCCATACAACGAAGACTGACACTGATGAAGATTGGGAAAAAACCGATGCCAGCAAATCCGTATACAACATCTATCGTAACCACATGTACAATGTGGGTATGAAAGCAGACAGCAATCCTACAGATCCTGACAAACCAGTGGATCCAGACAAACCGGACCCAGAAAATCCAGATCCGGATAAAGAAGAGCCGGAAGATTTGTCTAAAGGCCAGGATTTGATTATCCAGGTGAATGACAACTGGGAGTTAATCCACGATATGGAGCTTGACTAATCTCATCATAAGACATCTTTATGGACTCCGGTTCATAAGTCCAATATAATCCGGAAGTTTCCAAGGGCTATGCCCTCCGGAGGCCTCCGGATTATTCTCTTAAAGGAAGCATATCACGATTCCCCGGCAGAAGCAGCTCGGCTCCGGATCAAAAAACAAATCGCTCTTTGGCATCTTGGAACATGACGGAAAACAGTCCTAATCCCAAAAGAAGTTTTCCGTTCCCCTCGTTGCGCCCAAAGGATGGCGCAGCGAGGGGAACGGTCCGTTTATACCCGTACCGTTCCAAGACAAGAAGAAAAACGATGGATGCGAATAATAACCATTCAAAAAATATAAATAAAGATTCGATGAACAAGAAACAATTTCTGACAGTGTGCCTGTCGTTGCTGGCGTGCCTGTTGGCAGGATGCCGGGACGAAATGGCCGAAGTAACGCCTGACGGACATCCGGACGGAAGTATCGTGCTCAGCATCAGTACTGAGAGCAAGGCAGATACCCGTACCGTGCTGAAAGGCTCGCACGACCTGCACCATGTGGAAAAGGTGTATGCAATGCTTTATCAAGGCAACGGCGACGATGCCGCCTATGTGTGTCATCAAATTCTGACTACTCCCGATGGCAAGGAATGGAATCCCAAGGCCGAAGCCGATGGAGGGCAACAACAGACCAAGGAGTTTGCCCTCACCGCTACCCGGGAGCTGGAGAACGGAACCTACACTCTGCTCTGCGTCGGGCTGGACGACCAATCGGGCGAAGTATACGGTCTGAGTGTAGGTAGTACAGGCAATTCACTGCCCGGCTTTCTGGCCGCGGGAAAGAAATTGTCCGATGCCAAGGCCATCCTTGCCTCGGGAAAGAATACACATCAGGCTGAACTGTTTGCCGGATGGTCTGCGTTCAGTTACAACAAGAGAGCAGCCAACTCCGTGGAAGTGGAAATGCGCCGCCGCGTGACGGGCGTGTATGCCTTCCTCAAGGACATCCCGGTGATGATAGGCGGTGATACTCTCAAGGTCCTCCGCCTGGTGATGGAAAATCATCCCAACAGTCGGATAGCCCTTGCACGCAAGGAACTCAAACAAGACATCCCCGATAATCAGTGGACTGATTACGGAGATACTCCACAGACTGACGATGCCTCCAAGGTATTGGCTACGCTGCCCATCAGTTCCATAGCCAAGCCCAACAAAAGCACCGGCTTGTACATGATTGGCACGCAGTATACCCAGGCCGCAGATTTGCCCCCTTTCACCATACTGATGAGCGCATACATCCTGCCCCAAGCCGAAAACCGGCTCAGCATCGAGGCTTATGGCGAAGGTGACAAGCTCCTCAAAACGTTTGCGGTAAAGACAGGTTCCGGCGCAGAGGCCATCGCCTTCCGCCCCAACCACGTGTACCACATCGGCACGCGCGATGTGGACAGTGAACGCCCCGTCTCCTTGGCAGGCGACCGCCTGAAGCTCGAAGTGTCCGAATGGAGCAAGGTGACTGTTGACACGGAATTCCCCTCCGTACCGCTCCATGCCGATGTGGAGTCGGGCACCGGAAAGAACCTCGGCAAGTATATCTATGATTGCATCAATACCATCGACACTCTTGTCATCAGTCCCTCGCTGCTCAAATACAAGTGGAAACTTACCATGACGGATGCCACAGACTATCCGGAGGTGATTCCGGCGGTGGAGCACAACACATCTTGGCTGTATTTCTCCAAAGGCAAGGATGCCGGCGGCAACGACATTTGGGCAAGCGAAGTATCCTCGGATGATTTCTTGGACGAAAAGGGACACGAAAAGGAAGTCCGAATCCCTTTCATCATGAACGACTATGTGGTAAGGCATTACCCTACGATGGACAATAACATCATTGTATATGAAGATGAAATCAAGAACGACTTCCGCACGGCTAAAATCCTGCTTGTCACCCCCGAATCCGGCCAGTCCGATTCTATCTTCATCAACCAGTACAATGCCATTCAGGTGCAGAGCAGACAGCATAATACCGTAGGTTTCAGCCGTTTCGATTTTGGTGTAGTGCGTGACAAAGATGGAGAGGTTGTGGAACAAGGATTCTTGGGTATATGGGGATATCATGGTACTTATTTAGCATCAGTTTATGATAATCAACTAGACGATCGCATAACAGAGGATGGTAAATTCTGTTACGAGGATATAAATAAATTTGAAGATGCTTGGGGTACGGATCAAACGGGGCTAAAAGATCAGCCGGCGGTGCGTTTTTCCCATTATTCTGCCGTCGAATACTATCCCAATACAGCCTCGGGAGTTGAAAATCAAGTAGCGGATGATTTCTGGTACTTGCCTGCCCGGCAAGAATTATACGACTTCTTTAAAGATGTTGTGATGAAAAACAATAGCATTGCCGGAGTTGGCTCCATGACGATAAACACCAATGACAAAAACGAGGGATTCTATTGGAGTGCGACAGCAAATGGAGTAGAAGGTCTTATTCATAGATCATTTTGCCAAGGTCTGAGACCCGATGGAAAATGGTGGGTGAATTTTGATGATGCTTTTGATACAAGAGAACTTAGAGATGAACGGGGTTATGCCCGCCGCGCCCGCCATTATGCTGATTAGAAAACGAAAAAACAAGAAGATTATGAAACAGATACATTATTTAATCCTGACCGCCCTTGTCCTGCTGGGCTTGTCGGCCTGCCACGATGACTTGGCCGTGCGTCCGGGCGGTGAATTGCCGGAGGGCAAGGTGCGCATCGAGCTGGCACATTCGTCGGCACCGCTGGTGCAGAGCCGTGCCGATGCCTCCCCGCAAGATGCCATCGGCAGCGTGGCCGTGTTTGTGTTCAACGACCAAGGAGAGAAAAGAGACAATTTCGTTCTTTCTTCCTCGGAAAACATCCGCTACATCGACGTATATTTCGCCCCGGGTGATGCCTCCGTGTATGTGGTGGCCAATCACCCCACTCCCGAAACACTTCTAACGAAAGTAAAAACGCTCGATGACTTGAAGAAGCAGGCACTGACCATTGATGCCCCCGATGGTGCCTGCCCCGGCAAGTACGTCATGGAGGGTCATGCCACCGTGACGGATGTACAAGCTTCGAAAAAAATCCAGCTCAACCGCCTGGCGGCACATTTGGAGTTCAATATCACCGTAAACACTTCCCTTGTGGAAAAACCGGGCGACAGTGCCGGAACAGGCAACAATGGCAAGCCCGGTGTGGAGGTGCCCTCGTTGGGCGGCGATGGCGGCAGCTTCGAGTTGTCGGCCATGTACCTTTGCCAAGTTCCCCGCGGCACTTACCTGCTGGAAAGAAATGCTGACGAAGCACTCCTCACCAACCAAGGAGACTGGGTGTTTAACGAGGACCCGGAAAAGATGAACGGAAACTATTTCAGCGAGCCTGTACGTTTGGATGTGAAAGGGGAAAACGGCACGTACAGCGCTTCGTTCAACCTCTTCGAGAACCGTCGCGGAGCCGTGGAGGAGAACCCGAAGATGTGGCCGGAAATCATCGAACTCCAGTCGCACCCTTTGTACCCCACTTTCCGTAAGCTCTACAAGCGTACCCGCGCCATGGACTATCCAGACTATGTGGGTCAGATAGCAATAAAAGACAATGACAAAAAAGACATCCCGAACGACGAGTTGCGAAAGGATAGTCGTGTACAAGCTGGACAGTTTTACAATGCCACCTACCTGCGCATTGACGGTGTGTATAACCGCCCCAATTCAATGGGCGGCCGGGACTCCTATGAAACGTCTTATTACGTGTATCTGGGCCACGATGCCGACCGCGACTTCAACATTCGCCGCAACCACTTGTACAACCACAACATCACTATCCGTTCGCTCGACAACTACGACCACCGTGTGACGGAATCCTTGCTCGACGGATTGTTCGTACAAGCACCCGATGCCGCCGAACCGCTCGACGCCCATTGCAACGTGGTCAAAGTGCTGATATATGCCCCCGAGGCGTGGACGGTGTCCGTAGAGAATCCCGATGAAACGCCGTGGCTGGAGGTGTCGACTTCTGCCGCCTATAAACCCCGTTTGCTGGGTATGACACCTACAGGCGAGGAAGCCGCTTTCTCCCTTTTCGGTGAAATGGGTGTGCACTATTTCTACATCCACACCGACGAGTACATCCCCGACATCGAAAGTCCGGAGCAGAACGACATCGAAAAAACGCGTACAGGCTCCATCGTGTGCCGTTGTGCCGGCATCGAGCAGAGAATCCCCATCGTGCAGCAACCTGCCCAACTGGTAAATATTGACTTGGGCTACGACCCACACACTATGCAGAAAGTGTACTACCAAGCCTTTATCGAAAACAAACAAGAGCAGAAGTATATGCCCTGGGGCTTCATCCACAAATGGTGCTGGACGCTCGACGACCTCATTGCCGCCGGTACATGGGACGGACTATCAAACACCCGTCAACTCTACGAAGTGGGCGTATATGGCGATTACAACGAAATCCTCAACAATAAGTTAGATCCGCTTTACCCTGATGGCTTGCCCTACGACCATGCCATAGGCTACATTATCTCCAAGAACCGCGACCGTAACGGCAATGGAAAGATAGACTACAACGAAATTACCTGGTACTGGCCTGCCATCAAGGAAATGCAGAAGATAGTCGAAGCCTACCGCCAAGACCAAGTAGAGCTGCAAACCCCGATGGGTGTTTACCATGTGTCCACCCCCTCCTCTTCCGACCGCGACGGCATCACCCCCGGATTCTCCTACACGGTGACCTTGCCTGAGGGCAAACGGAAAGTGGAGCAGCGCGACCGCCACTACAATGTCATTGCCTGCCGACGCAAGGATGCCTGGAAGGGACCGGACGGAGGAACGGGCAGCGGTGACGTCACGACCGACCCCAATTGGGGAGAGGGCGATGAAGTCATCATCCCGCGCACCAAATAACAAGTATAAAGAATTAAAAAAAGAATTCTAAGATGAAAAGACATATTTACATAGGTTGCCTGTTGGCCTTGACGGGCTTGCTGGGAGCTTGCTCGTCCGACGAAGAGCCAATCCAGGACAAACCGAATACATACACCTTCGAAGTACGTACTCGCG
>ULVN01012961.1_pt1 | contig 12369 bp, 11 predicted proteins | sample 1959491 | NCBI WGS metagenome assembly ULVN01 (sample SAMEA4835787, study PRJEB28245) | human gut metagenome | biome: gut microbiome; material: fecal sample | place: Denmark | collected 2008 | reverse complement strand
ACGCTTTCCGCGTCCTCAAGGGCATTTCAATCCACGCTTCCCGCGAGGGAAGCGACCCAAAGAGATCCAAATATCCCGCATAGATTTGCTATTTCAATCCACGCTTCCCGCGAGGGAAGCGACTGGCAACCGGGGGTTTGAATAAAAGGGAGGAACAATTTCAATCCACGCTTCCCGCGAGGGAAGCGACAAATTGTCTTCTCCTACGGCGGCGATGAATCTGTAATTTCAATCCACGCTTCCCGCGAGGGAAGCGACCAATTTGCTATTTAGCAAAAAGGAGGTGACACCATGATTTCAATCCACGCTTCCCGCGAGGGAAGCGACCCTGCGATTTCTTCTTCAAGATCTTTCAGTTCTTTGGATTTCAATCCACGCTTCCCGCGAGGGAAGCGACAGTACGGTCAAGCTGTCCCCTGATGACCGCACAAGCCGGCATGGTTTCCGCGAACCGGGATTTCTAAGGTTCCGGCATCGGCAAATTTCATGCCTTTTTCTTTTGGGCGCTTGGGGTTCGCGCTTATAAAATCATGGTGTCATTGGGATCGTATCCTTTCTTAGCTCCAATATGAATAATTTTGTTTTGATAGTGGTTTCCCAGGTTGTAGAAGCGGAGGCTGTCCGCTTTTTCATCAATCAGTTCTTTGAGCCTGGCTCTGAGAGCCACTGCCTGGGCTTCATCCACACTGCATTCAAAGACGGAGTTCTGTACTCTCTGGCCGTGGGCCGTGCAGCATTTAGCTACCTGGCGGAGTCTTTTCCGTCCTGCGGCGGTGGTAGTATTCACGTCATAGGTTACAAGGAGGAGCATGGTATCACTTCCAGAAGAATGGCGGATAGCCGTCCAAATCATGCCGGATGTATCGAGCCAGCAGAAGGGCCTGCACGTAGGGAATAAGGCCCCAGGCCATTTTTTCCTGCAGGAATGGGTGGGTAATGGTATCTCTTTTCCTTTCCTGCCACTGGTTCAGAAGGATTTTTCTTCCCTCTCCATTGAGCCAGACGGCTCCGTCTTCTTTGATTTCAAAGTTTTTGGAGGAAAGGATACGGTTGTTCACCAGGGTAAGAGCAAAGCGGTCGGCATAGACGCTGCGAAGTTCTTCCATCAGATCCAGGGCCAGGGAGTCTCTGCCGGGGCGGTCCCGGTGAAGGAAGCCGGCATAGGGATCCAGGCCCGCTGCCTCCAGGGCGGAGGCGCAGTCATGGGCCAGGATAGTATAGGTAAAGGACAGGATGGCATTCATGCGGTCCAGTGGCGGTCTTTTGCTTCTTCCCCGGAAATAGAAATGTTTCTTGTCCTGAAGAATCAGGCTGTCCAGAAGAGAGAAGTAGCTCTGGGCTCCATTGCCTTCGATGCCCCGCAGTTCGTCCAGCCCGGAGGCCTGGGCGGCGCAGGCGGCTGCATTCTGCAGTTCTTTGATGTGACTGCGAAATAAATCCTTATCCACACTTAACGGATGATCTCTGAGGGCTCTCATAAGCACTGACCGGGCGTTGAGAATTTTCCCTGTAATCATAGCCCTGGCGATGATAAGGCTTTTTTCTTCGTCATCAGATATCCTGTATTGTTCTTTACGCAGGAAGATATTACCTTCCGCCACGCCGCAGGCCCTTGCCAGAAACCGGCCATTGGGCGTGAGGAAGCAGAAGCCAATGCCCCGTTTGACACATTCGCCGAGAAGCGCAGGGCTGGCGCCCTTATGGCTGAAGTCAAGGATATTTTCCAGATTGATAAGCGGTATCTGCGCTGCCTTTTCCTTCCCCTTCCAGGCTTCAATGTTTCCGTTTTCCAGGGAAAGATAGAGGTCATCGGATGTGACAAAGAGGGTGTTCAGCAGTTTTCTCATAGGTTTTCTCCGTCCTTCAGCGCCTGTTCCAGATAGTCCCGGGCTGACCTGTTTCTGCACAGTTTGGGAATGCACAGGTCTTTCATTGAGCAGGACTGACACTTCTTCGATGTCTTGACTTTGGGCGTATATCCCCGGCGGAAATAGTCATGCATTTCCGCCGCAGCCTTTGTTACTCTGTCCCGGAGTGCAGGGGTGAGCTCCACTTTCCTCCTCCGCCGTATTTCATTATAGAAGATATAGCCGAAGGGAATGGAGCAGCCCATCATTTCTTCCAGGCACATTGCTTCCAGGCAGAGCTGGCACATATCGGAGTCATCATTCTTGTCTTTCCCCCGTTTGTACTCCACCGGTACTACATCCCAGAGGCCCCGGTGTCCCTGTATGACGGCACCGTTTTCAGAGGAAAGAAATTCCACCACATCGCATTGGCCTGTCATGCCGAGCCGGGAGGAGGATACCCGGAGCCCTCTGGTGACAAGAATCCCCGGCCGCTTTTCCACAAAGCTGTCTTTGTGGGCATTCCGGTGCATCACTTCCCCTTCTGCGGTAAGCCTGTTTTCCGCCCACTGCTGTTCCACATGGATAAGTGCCCACTGGCGGCGGCAGAAGACGAAGTGCTGGATGCCGGAAATCATGAGGTAATCTTCTTCCCGATAGCTCATATCATGCGCTGGCAGGTCACGCCCTGGGGCAGGTTATCCGTATCTACGGTGACTTCGTAATCGTCGTAGACTCTTGGCACCTTGGCCGAATCTTTCTTCTGCACATGGATTCTTTCGAAAAGTTTGTAGGATGGCGCATTTCCCAGTTCACTGTCATGCCTGAACACGATAAGCTCACGGACTGCCATATTCCCTCTGGCTGCGGAGTGGTCATTTTCAAACATATTGATAATGGCTTTCCAGAGAAGCGCCAGGTCTTCGTCGGAGAAGCCGGTGGTCTTTCTGGCCAGATTGGCTGATACGTAACCCTCTGCCTGGTACAGGGCGTAGGGAACGATGAACTTGCGGCCCATTTCCGTAGCCTTGTTCTGGGCATCTTTTGTTGTCGTAATGGCTACGCGGGTAATGGTGACCTCCTGCGGCGCGATGGGATCCATGCTTCTGGCAAAACCAATCTGCACCGGTCCCCGCACCTGTCCGCAGTTCAGGGCTCCCTTCACAAAGGTCGTCATAACTGCGCCGAAGGTGCGGATGTCATAGAAATTGGAGCACATGAAATTCCGGATTTTCACATCTGCTTCGGGGTCTTTTTTCTTGACATCCTTAATGTCGCTGATACCGATGTAGTCCAGCGCTTCCTTATCGCTCTGTTCCAGGGGCACGTTTTCCTTGATGTAAATGCGGTATCCCGCCTCTCCTTCTTTGGCGGCTTCCACGTAGTTGCGGATTTTCCTCTTCAGGCATACATCGGTAACAAGGCCCAATCCTGTTTCCGGGTCCGCCCGGGGAAGATTGCCTGCATCGGGGTCGCCGTTGGGATTCCCATTGGTCACATCAAAGAGAATAACGAAATCGTACCGGTTGTGAATTGCTTCTGCCATCTTATTTTTCCTCCTTTTTTCCTGCATATCTTGCCTGGGTTTCCTGGTAGTAGCCAAGGACGAAAGCGCCCTGTTCGTCCAATGTCAGCCGATGGGGCAGCGGGGTTCCTGTATCGGGCATGGCGATTTTATCCATGAGCATGCCCAGTTTTTTCTTGAAATAGGCCGCTTTGGGCTGGTCCAGTTTTCCCAGATGGGCATTGGTCAGTTTCCAGAGCAACGGAAATACCGCTGCAGGCGTAGCGCAGGCAGAGTTAAAATACCTGTCCTTGATGGTACTGTTGATGCCGTGATTGGCGCTCTTCTGGATATTTTCCAGCACGGAGAAGAGCCGTCCCAGTACATAGGAAATGTCATTACAATTTTCATTCACTGCCATTTGGATTTTTCCCTCCCACTTCATTCCACAATTTTTTAAAAGATAAGCTTTAATAAATGATGCCTTTATATAATCTATTTTTTTCTCTTTGTTTTTTCCACCACCTGATGATTTTTCATGGCACAAAAATACCCTCCTCATAATATTTTTATAAACTGCCTCTGGATAATATCCATTTATTAAAATCGCATTTGTAAGCTTCCCTGCCCAAAACGTTGAAGGAGCTGATTCCTTACGACAGTCAGGATTATCCATCGCCTTTAAAATCCAATATAGAGGGATTCTCTCTTTTTCCAAAGACGAATGAACAATTTTCATTCTTTCTTCATGAGCCGCTAAATTCTTCAAAATATCGCCGAAGGTATTTCGCAGGAAGAAGCGGACGGAGATACGGGCTGCATTAGGCGCCAGCCCCAGAATATAGAAAGGTTCGTCGGGACTCACGGAAATGCCGCCGATGTCTGAGGACCGCCCCTCTTTCATATGGGCCAATACATCGTCCAGTTCCTCATCTGTCAGTCCGCCTTCATCACCCATCATGCCAAGGAATCCATCCTGGTACGCCTCTTCCCCATGCTCCGACCAGTACACCACCGTGGTGTCCCCCATCACTTTGGCATGGGTTCTGTCAGCCAGGAGAAAGTTCAGGGCCGCCCCATAGGCATTGGCCGCTTCTTCACTGACCGGCGCGTTTTGTCCCTGCTCTCCATCATAACCGTAGGAGCAGAAGGCAGGCGCATTGAAGGAAACCAGATTGGCCCCGCTGCTCTGTGCACCGAGGACACCCTTGATTTTAGGATGGAGCGTGGCAATGGGCATGTCCTTTTTTCCGGTAATGAGGCACTGTCCTTTGATGGTGTCCTCTTCTCCGCTGCCGGAACGGTAGTACCGTTCCCAGGCATCGCGGATTTCCGGGATGTCTGAAACGTCCTTATTTCCCACATGGAAAAGGAAATTGGAACCGCCCAGAATATCCTCCAGATTGGTTTGAACCAGAGGATTGTCTCTGGCTCCGGCTACATCCCAGTGGTCAAAATAGGAAAGGATAGCCCTGGCCTCTGCTGAATGGCACCCGTCAAGAATCTGATGATGAAGGGCTCTTGCCGCCTCAAAGCACTCCTTCGTCCTCTCCGGCTTTCCTTTATTATCAACTCCCAAAAAATAACTGGAATTGTCACAGAGAAAATTGGCCTTTACGCCGGAAGAACGGGTAGCTGGAAGCGGCACCATCATATCCGATGGGATTTCTTTCTCCTTTTTTCCCCGGAGTACTTTCTTCCGGGCCGAAACGATACCGATAAGACCGCCTTCCTCATCAAGAACCAGGCGGTGGCTGACTTTGGCGATTCCCCAGCCTTCCCTGGCCACCTTCCCCTGCCGGCTTAATTCGTCATATAAATGTACCAGCGATTGAAGTATCATCTGTGCACCTCGCAGTTCCGGAGATCCATAACTCCCTTCTCCAGCCTGGCATGGAAGAATTCAGGAATAATATGCTGCCGGTCAGAGAAATCCATATCGTAGAGCATATATCCCAGGTCCCTGGTTTCCGGGTAAGGCACCACCGGCTCATCATCCTCCACCAGCCGGAATCCCGCCGGAAATTCCCGGCATCCCAGATAGGGCTGGTGATAGCACTGCCCCTTTCGGGCCCGACGGCAGAGCATCTCCCTGAACTTGCCCGGATTGTCGCTGGCATTGGCTCTGTCTGTCATTTCAAAGTGAACATGGATGCAGTATTTCACATCTTTTAAAACTTCTGCCGCCCGCTGCTGGATATCCGCCTTCGTACAGAGATATGTTTCCTTATGGGCCTTGGCCGCACTAGCAGCAGAGGAGGCCAGGATTTTTGACTTCACCTCGTTCCGCCGGATATTCGTGTAACGAATCGGACTGAGCAGGTCAATCTCATCAATTACATATTTCAAGCCGGGATGCCAGAAAATGGCCTCCACCAGTCCCCGGGCCGCCGATGGAGTCATCACGTCATAAGAAACTCGCTCTACCTTCATCTCCGGCCTGGTGAAGCAGGCATAGGGTCCCCAGCATTCAATCTTCACACCATAAGCCATAGTATCCTCCTTTCAAAGAAAACCTTTTGGTATTATTATATCTTTTAAACGGATATATATCTGCTATTACAGATAACAGGAAATTTATACCCCTTAAAAGAAAAATTTTAGAAGCCTTCACAATGGCCGTTTTTTTTACCACATAATTCCTACGCCTTCCTTTTCCTCTGCCTTCAGTCCGATTTTATCATCATAGGCTCCTGAATCTGTGAGATAAGCCAGCTGGGAATCCCCTTCAAACCAGGCAATAGCCCCCTGGTTCATCAGAAGGGTAAAGGGAGAGGGACTATGGCTGTCTTTGTAATAATTGACATTTACAATATACTGCCCCGCTTCTCTCATAAGATCTCTGGTACGGATTCCCTGCTGCAGCTGGCGCAGGATTTCCCTGGCCCGGTCATCCAGAGGGATAAATACAGACCGGGTGTTGTCCCGGATCAGCTTGAACTTCATTCCGATATCCCGAAAAGCCAGTTTCTTCGTGTCACCCATAATGTCCATTCTGTCCATATTTCCTTCATTATTCTTATACCAGTTCTCATAATAGGACCGGATAGATGCAGGCTCCGCCATATGACCGGCTCCGCAGCGTGCCAGAGTGAGTTCCGTCACCTGCTTTTCTTTTTTCATAAAGCGGCTTTTGGTTTCCTTCTCTGTACGGAAAATATGAACTATACTGTCGGCCGACTGCCGCTTTCCTTCCCGGTTGCACCGCCCCGCCCCCTGGATCAGGCTGTCAAGGCCCGTATATTCCAGATAGGCCACAGGGAAATCCACATCCACACCCACGGAAATGATGCTGGTCGACACGACACGGCAGGGAAGGTTCCCGGCCAGCCGCCTCTTGATTTCAGCGATCACCCTTTTCCTGTGCACCGGGCACAGATTGGTGGACAGGTAAAAACTGTCATTTCCTTCCAGGCAGCGGTATATTTCCAAAGCCTCTTTTTTAGTGGACGCAATGCACAGGGCCTGTGGCGTCTTCTGCATGGCACCGGCAATCTCTTCATAGGTTCTTTCTCCGTCAAACCGGTAGGACACCCGGTTAAAGAACTGATACATATCCGGTATATTCTCCATGATTTCTTCAGGCTTCATGGACAGATACTGCGAAAGCTCCGGCTGGGTGGCGCTGCAGAGAACCGCACTGACGCCGTACCGTCTCACCAGCTCTTCCAGTGCCTTCAGGCAGGGAGTCAGAAAATCCAGAGGCATCATCTGAGCCTCATCAAAAACGATGACACTGTCTGCTATATTGTGCAGTTTGCGGCATTTGGATGTCCGGTTTCCATAAAGAGATTCCCAGAACTGCTCATTGGTAGTGACTATGACGGGAGCATCCCAGTTTTCCGCCGCCAGCTTCATCCGCCCTGCCATGGACTCTTCCATATCGTCATAGTCCACATTGCTGTGGCTCTCCAGCACATCAGCCTTTCCCAAAAAATCCTTAAATATTTCCGCTGTCTGTTCAATGATGGACACATAGGGAATGACATAAATAATCCGTCTCTTGTGATACTTCACAGCCTGCTTCATGGCAAAAGCCATGGATGAAATCGTCTTCCCGCCGCCGGTGGGAACGGTCAATGTATAAAGCCCCGGAGCCTCTTCTCCCTTCTCCATGCAGCGGGAAAGGATTTCATACCGTTTCTCATTGAGCCGGTTCTTCGGCCTTGTATACCCCCGGCTGTCCAGCTCCCTGAAAAACCGTTCCGCCAGCTCCGGAACAGGCCGGAACCTTCCTCTTTCCTTCGCCTCATGGGACATGAAAGATTCCGTATCCAGGAAATCAGCGTCCACCAGACAGGAAAACAGCATTCGCACCAGCATCATCCCATCTGCCGGATTCCTCATCACTTTCTGAAAAGCGGCCGCAGACACCGCCGGCAGGAGAGAACCACGGGCTGCGATTTCCTCATACTCCGGTATTTCCCTCTTCATGCGGCCCCACAAGGTGGACTCCTCGCAGGTATTCGTCCGCGTCCCGCCGTCAGGAAGCCCTGCATGATGACCGGCAATACAGAAAGCCCCTGCCAGGGCTGCCGGCCCCAGCTCCTTCTGATGATCCCACAGAAACCGGGCCCCCGCCGTGGAATGATCGCCGCCCCGTTTCTTCTTCCCTCTTATATATGCCTGAAACGAAGAACTGTACTTTCCCAAATCATGATTCTTCCCCAAAAGTACGCCTGCATCCTTCATGCCGAAAGGCTCTGCAAACAGCCCCGCCAGCCTTGCCGTCTCCGCCAGATGATCTTCCAGCCGCTGAATACGTTCTTCATCCAAATGCCCGATAAATTCGTCCATGCTGTCCCCCTGATGTCCATAAAAAACCTGTGATTTACTCCAATGCATTGGCATATGGTTTATCTATTTCTTATTATACTCTTTACTATGACAGCCCTTGTCACCGACAAACGCAATATAAAAAAATAATCAAAATCTAATCATTCTGTACAAACAAAATCGCTTCCCTATTCCTTCGCCACAACAAAAACTTCCCGAAGCCCCACAGATTACTCAAGCCTTACCTCATAAAGGCCTATCTGCCGTACTTCAGGAAGTTTTATCCCTCCTCATATAATTTCAATCCACGCTTCCTGCAAAGGAAGCGACTCACGAAAGGCAAAAATCGTGCGTTCGAGGAGCTCATTTCAATCCACGCTTCCCGTGAGGGAAGCAACGTAAGACGCTCTACAACGGACAGCACAACGCCCCATTTCAATCCACGCTTCCCGTGAGGGAAGCGACAAACCGCCGAGATGCAGCAGTTTTACGACCTTTGATTTCAATCCACGCTTCCCGTGAGGGAAGCGACCAGGGAAGGAGGAGGAATTTATGATGCTCCTCGAAATTTCAATCCACGCTTCCCGTGAGGGAAGCGACCTGGTCCTTCTGGCTACTATTGCTATTGCCACTATTTCAATCCACGCTTCCCGTGAGGGAAGCGACCTGAAATCAGGAGCCCTTACAGCTTCTTCTATGATTTCAATCCACGCTTCCCGTGAGGGAAGCGACATCGAGCGCAGCGTTGCTGCGCCGCTCGTCCGGAATTTCAATCCACGCTTCCCGCAAGGGAAGCGACAGTGGACTCCCCGCTTCTCTTTCTGCGGATGCTTATTTCAATCCACGCTTCCCGCAAGGGAAGCGACCAGCATCCTGACTTAATTTGTAGTTGTTATAGTGATTTCAATCCACGCTTCCCGCAAGGGAAGCGACGCAGGGTCAAGCTGTCCCCTGATGGCCGCACGAATCGGCATGGTTTCCGCGAACCGGGATTTTGAGAGTTCCTGTACAAGCGGATTTCATGCTTTTCTCTTTTGGGCACTTGGGGCTCGCGCTTACCGTATGATGGCGTTATGTTTTCATACCCCATCATTTTTCTCTATTATACTATTTTCCGAAGCAGTCCGCTTTCTCTTCCTGTGGAAGCCCAGAGACAGGCCACAGGCCGGCGGCTTTCATCTGCCTTTCCACTTCCTTTTCCGGTATGGAGAAGTCACGGCCGAAGAGTTCGTGGGTCACGTAGAGAGGCTCCACGGTGTCTATGATTTCCCTGGCCGCGTCGTCGGCGAAGGGGCGGTGCTGGTCTATGGCGGTGATGTGGCGGCTGATGATGTCCGGCGTCACAGGGTTGGGAATGGTGTCGGAGAGGCTTTTCCGGTAGGCGCCGGAGAGGGAGGAGCTGAGGTGGATGCCCTGGATGAGGGATTTCAGGGAGCCCAGGCGGTTTACCACGTCACATACATAGCGGACGCCCTGGGTTTCGATTTCCAGATCGGGACAGGTATTCATGAGATGGCCCGTATCCAGCATGATGCCTACGTTGTTTCCAGGGAGGAGGCGGAAGAAATAGTCCACTTCCTCCGGCTCCAGGGTATAGAGGCCGGGCCAGAAGATGTTTTCAAAGAGCACTTTCACCGTTGGCGGGATTTCGGAGGCCAGGGCGCTGTACACTTCTGCCGCTGCTTTCAGCACGTCCCTGTCGGTGTAACGGAAGCGGCGTGTCCATATTTCGTCCAGGGAGCAGTGGGCCACGTGCCACACCAGGTACTCCGGCTGTTCCGCCAGGGCGGCGCGGATGTTCCTGCGGATTGTCTCTATCCAGTCTTCCACCGTCACTCCGCCGAAGGTGTCTATGAGGGATTTTCTTGTGGGGAAATCTTTTTCGTAGAAATCTTTCTTTCCCAGATAGAAATCCATCCAGTCCGGCCAGTAGGCCAGATGACAGCCCAGTGTAAGGCTCGCCGCCGGATGAGGGGCGGGCTCGGTGCCGTAAACCAGGTTCTCAATGCCGTCCAGATGGAGTTTCTTTATGATTTTTTCCATGTCTCCCGCCCGCTCGCCGGGCATGATGTAATGACTGACTGCCTGTTTCAAGGTATCCCTCCTTTGTAATGCTTTTCTATACTATAGCACATGGGAGGAGAGACGGAAGGTTCGCCCTTTGAGCGAACGGGGGCGCGGCTGACGCCGCAGGTTGTATAGAAAGGTTGTGTAGAAGGGTTGTGAGGAAAAGGTTCATGGACACGCCTGTGGCGTGAGGGTGCAAAGGGTTCCCTCCCCTCACTTATTGTCCCACCGCTTGCAGGGTGGCAGAATGGGCCTCTCTATCTTTAAGGAAGCACTGATTAATTCATAGAGTCTGCTTTTATAAGAATTTTTATGCACCGCTTCGTCATGGGACTCCTTAAATAGCTCGCTATTCGCGTCGTCCCATTCCTTGCATTGCATAAAAATTCTTATAAAAGCGGACAGTGATTTAATCAGCGCTTCCTTAACGAAAGAGTCATATGACAACGCATAGCCCCCTTGCTTTCAGGAATACAGTCCAGCGGGCTGCCGTAAGCCGATAGCCGTCCCACTGTCTCACTAGCACACCAGCCCACCAGCCCACTAGTACACTAGTACACCAGCCCATGGCAGCAGAGGATAGCCGCCCATTCCTTTCATGGGGTATAATAAAATCATCATAGATCACAGAGTACAAGGAGGTTTCCCATGGTTGATCCTTTTATCTATTGCAATCCTACGAAAGTGTATTTCGGCCATGATGCCATGAGCCATATTCACGAGGAGCTGCCCCGCTGGGGGAAGAATGTGCTTCTGGTGTACGGCGGCGGTTCCATCAAGGAAAGCGGCATTTATGACAAGGTGGTGGATGAAATCAGAAAGGCGGGGGTTTCTGCCTATGAAATCTCCGGTGTAAAGCCAAATCCGGAGCTGCCTCTGGCGGTGAAGGGGGCCCGTTTCTGCCGGGAGGCAGGCATTGACCTCATTCTGGCCGTCGGCGGCGGCAGTGTGATTGACACGGCGAAGGTGATTGCGGGGAGCGCCCTGTATGAGGGGGATCCCTGGGAGCTGGTGAAATCCAGGGCACAGATTTCCCGCGCCCTGCCTCTTTTGGCCATTCCCACCATGGCGGCCACGGGGTCGGAGATGAACAGCTGCGCCGTCATTACTAATCCTGACACCCACGAGAAGCTGGGCTGGACTACGGAAGCGCTGCGTCCGAAGATTTCTTTCCTTGACCCGAAGAATACTTTCACCGTGCCTCCTGCCCAGACGGCCTTCGGCAGCGCCGACATTCTGTCCCATATTCTGGAGGTGTACCTGAACCGGGCCGAAGGGTTTGACGCCATGGACGGGTTCATGGAAAGCATGATGCGCTCGGTCATCCGCTGGGCGCCTCTGGCCATGGCGGACGGCGCCAATGAGGAGGCCCGGGCCAATCTGCTCTGGAATTCCGAATGGGCTATCAACGACCTCATCGACCGGGGCCACTCCGTTTCCTGGAGCTGCCATGCCCTGGAGCATGAGCTTTCCGCCTTCTATCCCGTTCCCCACGGTCTGGGGCTGGCCATCCTGACCCCCGCTTTCATGGAGTATGTGCTGAATGAGGACACGGCACCCCGCCTTGCCCGCTTCGCCGTCCGCGTCATGGGGGTGAAGGAAGGAAAGAATGAAATGAAAACCGCCAGGAAGGGCATTAAGAAACTCCGGAAATTCTTCAGAAAGGCCCTCTCCCTCCCCGGTTCCCTGTCTGAAATCGGCATGGACGATGCTCTCTTCGAAGACATGGCGGCCCACGCCATGGCCTGGAAGGGGGAGGATGGCATTCTCCATGGATTCTCTCCCCTTACGGAAGAAGACTTCGTGGCTATTTATAAAAAGGCATTATAAAGGGGACCGCTCAGCGGTCCCGGGTTCAGAAGGTTCAGAGGGTTCAGAGGGGAAGGTTGACGGGGCTTCGCCCCGAGGGTTATGGCCGCCTAATGGCGGCAGGTTGTGTTCGCTTCGCTCAGGGGGCGACAGCGCCTGCGGCGCTGAGGGTGGTGGATTGCCCTTCGGGCAATGCTTATAAAGTCAGCGTTACGGGATTTACTTTCAGTATCATACGTTATGATAAGCACTACGGTAATCAGCCACCTCCGGTGGCTTTTTCCCCCTTTGGTGCCTTACGGCACCACCTTCCCGCCCCGCTGGGAAGCGTGTCACACGATTCTCAGGTCGCTTTGCTCCCTTACG
>ULVN01082819.1_pt1 | contig 12374 bp, 12 predicted proteins | sample 1959491 | NCBI WGS metagenome assembly ULVN01 (sample SAMEA4835787, study PRJEB28245) | human gut metagenome | biome: gut microbiome; material: fecal sample | place: Denmark | collected 2008 | reverse complement strand
AGCTTGCGTTATCGCTACAAATTAATCGAAAATTCAGAATACATAGTAGGTGTATAATTTCCACTTGTTTGACTGTCATAACCGTGGTACCCACCTGTAAATTTGTCGGTAAAATCAGGGAAATCACCATCGCTATTACTTTCGGAACAAATTCTCATGGCAACAATATAGTCAGTGTCATGCCCTGCAAGATAGTGATACGATGTATCGTTTGGAGATTGAGATGTATTTGGAAGTTCTCCGATTTTTTTATCAAGAAGAGATTTTGAAAATCAAAGTTTTTGTTGATAGTATGTTCTTTGTTTCCAAATATTGCTCCGAAGTCTGTTGAGTCGTTGAAATGCTGGTTGATGGCAATCAAAGCGCAACTATTACCATTGGGTAGCTTTATTTTTGATTCTTGGTATGTAACAAAGATTTTGTTGCTATTTGATTGCTGAATAATTTGTATGTCTTCTTTTGAACAAGCAGATAATAATATAAGGAAGAGAATTAAAGGAAAATCATATTTTAGTAAATTATTTCTATTCTTTATCCACAAATGCTTCCTACAAGATCGAGGTATATAGGTCATAATATTCTTTGTATTGCTGTTCTGAATTATATTTATTAAGCACTTGACTTCTGCATTCTTCTATATATTGTATTTTAGAATGTTCACAGATTTCTTTGATTCTTTCATGCGCTTCTTTGATATTTCCTTGTCGCACAACATAGCCTGTCGTTGGACTTACAGCCTCTGCACAACCACCAGTATCATATACGACAATAGGCGTTCCACAGGCTAATGCCTCAATGTTGGTTGTAGGAAAGTTATCTACCCATGTAGGGTTGAAATATACATCGGATGACGAATATAAGGATCTGAGTTCTGCCTGAGATTCAGTTCTTTTAATGCCTATAATATTCTTTGGCAGATTGGATAGCTCTTTGTCATTGAGTCCCACGAGAACGATAACATAATTTTCATCCACTAAGTGGCTTAATCTGATGAAGTCGCCTAATCCTTTTTGGTACCAATTGGAAGCAACACCCAAAATTATTTTTTTGCTAGTTGGAATATAGTATTTCTTTAGGATCTCCTTTTTTTTCTTTTCCGGATAGTATATGGACGTGTCTATGCCATTGTATATTTGATGTATGTCACAATCTTGGAAAAAAGATTTTCGAAGATCTTTTTCCAACCATTTACTGACGGGTACGATGGTGAGTTTCTTAACGGATAAGAAGAGCCTCCGCTTGTCCTCAAAGTTCTTGTATGAACGATCGATTAACCAACTAGCAGGATATGCATGCTTTAGAGGACAGTCTTGACAATGGGTCATCCATTTCTTGCAATTGACAGACATGTAATGTGCACAATGACCGGTAAATGCCCAACAGTCGTGCAGGGTCCATACTACAGGGGTGTTGGAAGAAGAAAGATAGTTAAACAATAGAGGATAATTTAGATAGTACCCATGGATATTGTGCAGATGGATGATATCTGGCTGAATAGATGTTATGTATTTTACAAGTTGCTTCGTAACATGATGAGACAGCAATCCCTGATTGTCAAGCAACCGAGACCCAAGTCCATGAATATATTCATCTATAGGGTTTCCTATATGATAAAGTTGAGACTTGCTTTTGTTATACCATCTACCATACGCGATATAGCTTTGCCAGCCTGCTTTAATGACTGTCTGCCCAAGCATCTCAGCAATTTTGCCGTGAGAACCCCAGTTCGCAGTAATGTTTATTTGTAGCAATCGAGGCATGAGTCTAGTATCGTTTCTTATAGCTCAAGAAGTAGTTGATATGTCTGATGGGCCAAAACACCTCAAACTGGCGTCGGTTAATTACCCTTTCATTAAAACTATAATACCTTTTCCATTCTGATTGTGCGAAAACATGACTATATGTAGATAGTGCTAAATCGATGGAAACCTCATTTGCTTCAGAACTTTTACCGTATGGAAAGGCAAAATACTCGCATGGTTTTTCGATGTGCTGTTCAATAGCACTTTTACAATTTACGATTTCATACGTTAACTTTTCCTTGTCTGTGCTGTTAATCATAAAGTGATCCATGGTGTGCGCACCTATCAAGAATCCTTTGTTGCTAAGCTCTTTTAAATGTTGCCATCGCATGGGGTGTTTATTATGAGTCAGCACAATATTTTCGTTGAAGTCCATAATATATGCTTCGTCTCCGTCTACATAATTGGGATTGACAAAGAACATAGCGTTTGTGCCGAACTCCTCAAGTACTGGCGCAAACACCTCATAACACTCCATAAATCCGTCATCGAAAGAGAATGCCACCAAAGGATCTTTTGGATTCTCGTGCCTTTCTATCATTTCAACAGCATCTTCAAACCTGACGAATTTAACCTCTTTAGATAGTTCTGAGAGTAATGATCTAAATGTTTCCGGTTCAGCTTCGTTCTCAATACGATGGCCATTCAGTATATGAATTCCCGGTGCGGGCTTCGAGTACATTCCAAGTAAATTAAGAATCTGAGCACGGAAAAAAGATCTTACTTTAAAATATGTGGAATCTGTGTTAGTCGGCATTGATCATCTCTTTTATTGTTCTTATTTGATAATGTGTATTCCATTTACTGTCTATTTCTTTATAGGCAGCTTGTTGAATAATGCTTTTGTTATTTTCTGACTTTTCTATCCATTTTAATATCACGCGAGCTAAATCTTTGATATCATTTTGCTTGAAGAAATCTCCTGTTACATTGGGTTGGATCGCTTCAAACTCTGGCATTTGATATGGAAAATTATCGTGAGTAATCACGGGGCAACCAAATGTCAGTGCATGGATAGCTGTTAGACCAACATTGCCCGGAGAGACACAGACAGTAGCATTATAAAACAATTCTCCCAACTTATAGTCATCATAGCATGGACCGTACATCCATATCTGCTCCTCTAACTTAAGTCTTTTTATATCATTCGTCAAAGAAGCCCCGTCTACATCTTTTCCTACGATAACCAGATTAACGATGTGCCCCTGTTCTCTAAGAATTTTCATGCTCTCAAATATTTGCTCTATTTTCTTTCTTTTTTGTATCCTTCCGCAATATATGATAGTAGGGTAGGCGTTTTCAAAGTGCGAATGATATATTTTGGAAGGGCGTAATTGTTTGCGTATAGACAATTCTTTATCTGTATCTAAAGAATTAGCGATGCACGATAATTTTCCCTTGTCAAAACCTTCTTTTTTCATTAGGTCAATTGCATACTCGTTGTAAAGCATCAGTTTGCTAAATAGAGAGTAGAAGGTCTTTTTTATGTATCTTTTAACGCCTCTTTCTCGTCCGTACCAACCATGCGTCCAAGCTATGGTTTGCTTTCTAAGCATCTTTGCAAACAGCAATAAGACCCACGTAGAAAGGCAGAATGGCTCCCCATCAAAGATATAGTATTTATATGGCTTAAATATTAATTTTACAGTGCCTCTTTGCCAATAAAAGTGATGCAGGAATATGTTGTGGACAGTCTTTTTAAATCCGACTAAAATATGATAGTCGAATATTTTGAGCTCTGTTTCGATGTGGTCACCAATATAGAAATCGCATCCGATCTCTTTGTCTATTTCTTCAAAGATAGCCCGACGATAGTGGGGTGCAATATTTGTAATGAGGCAGAGTTTATTCATTGACATAAATAGTTGCTTGTTTCTGTTGATCCGTTGTGTCTGTACATGCAATCAGGATAATCAGGAAAAGCAATCCGTTGGAAAGAAGTGTTGTGAAAAAAGAGACGTTTAAAAGATATGATACCGTGGGCAGAAAAAGAACGAGTAAATCTTCTAACTGATAATTATAAGAAATTGAATTTGATAATTCTAAAAAGAAGTAAAAGATAAAGCCTATGATAACTATGCCTGCTATACCCCATGCGGCATACCCATCAGTGAGAAGAAAGGTTGCATTTGCATTTTGAGTGTGATAAGAGACCGCAATCCCCAAGGGTACATCGTATGGGTAGCTGTTGGTCAGAAGATTGACGATATTTATGTGGGAATAGTGTGTGAAAGGGTTGCCATTATTGAAAAAGATGAAGTATATTTGTGTTAACCATCCTGTGACACAAATGGTTCTTAATATCAAAATAGCTGCAATTGTAAAAACAACCTTGTTGTCTTGTAGAGACATTAGAGCTAAAGACATGAGGATGAGAAAACCTATAATAAAAGAATGCAGTCTGTTGCAAATCGTGTGTATATTTATTTTGATTAGGAAATAAAGAGCTGTTAGAGCAAATGGCATGAAGAAGGTAAGTTTTTGCATGTCAACCATAAACAGTATTATATATCCAATAAGTATACAGATAGAATACAGCCATTTCTTGTTTTTCAGATAGTGAACCAGCAAAAAAGGATAAAAAGCTCCGAAAAGCCATCCTCTTAAATAAGCAAAAATATTTCCTTCCCCAAGCTCCTCGGAGTTTTGTGCTCTCAGGTCATATAAGACGTCTTGTTGCGTGAAGATATTGACGAAATGCATTCTGCTAATATTTGCCGCAACATAGACGGCGGATAATGCAACAGTTAGAATTTCTATGTATTTGAAAGGAATTTTTGGAGTGATATTGATGTTCTTCAATAATTTTATTCTTCCGCCAATATTCATGTATAAAATAAATAGCGCGCAGACTACTAAAGATACGATTCCTTTCTGAATATATGGCAGGTCGGGTATTACAAATATGGCATGGATGAAAGGAATATAAACAAACAAGTATAGGAAAAAGGTGATGTATGATGAGACATTCACGACACCATTGTAAAAAGACACAGGTGTGATGGATAGTATTATCCATATGGTCATTGTCTCTATGCTCATGGGCTGATAAACGATACCCATATATTCGAATTGCTCGAATATGAAGTCATGAAAGAGATAATCATAGACAAAGAGATAGATGACGGTAAGGATCATCTTGCTCCAAAATTTGTCTACATCAAAGAGAAGGTGAAGGATTTTTTTCATGTCAGCATTAATCGTGCTACTAATCCTGCAATCGCAGTCGACCAGATGGGTATGTATTTAGCAATAAGTCTTATTTTTACTTTTCCTATTAAGAAGAGTTGGATGAAGAGTAACATCTTTACCAGGAAGCAAGAAATAGAGAAAACAATTAGGACAGAGATGAGACTGAGTCTTAACTGGCAGCAGACATAGATGCTTCCCACGCCGAATATGAAATATAATATATCATATAGGAGCATGATGTCCTGCTTGCCTGTATATCTAAACAAAGGCAATAAAGGCTGAGTGAGGATAGTAGGAAAAGACCATAATGCAAGACTCAGTGCCACGATGCCGGCATCTTGCCATTTACTTCCAAGAAACCATACAAGTATATGATCACCGCCGCATACAAGAAAGAGAAGGGGAAGTATAGAAATAAATCCTAATGTTTTTACCATTCTCCTGGTAGCTTGTTGTGTGAACGTCACGGAGTTTTCTTTGCATATTTCTTGATAGAAAACTCTGCCCATTGCAGATCCGACAAGACTCATCGGAATGAGCAATAGTTGTAGTACCATAGAGAAGCAGCCTATGTCCTTTTTCCCAAAGTAATATGCAAGAATTAAGGTCGGTAGATTAAAAGCTGCAAATGACAATATGGATGAGGGTGCATCGTAAAGCGCAAATTTTTTGTATTTAGCGACCAGCCCTCTGATCTTTGAAAAACGACATTCTTCATGGACAATGAAAGATGTGCCTTTAATACTAAAAAATAAGAAGACAGAAACATTCAGCAATGCCATTGTCGTTCCGAGTATCAGTCCGTTGAAGATGAGTATGCCTGATATTCCAAAAAATATGCGAAATAGCGCTTGTGAACTGCCTTGCACTATATTTGCTATTGAAAGAACGTTGTATTTCTCTTGCCTGTTACATAGATTATAGCCAATGGTGTAAAACACATATATAAACAGATATGCGACAAGTAGAGGCTTGTTGGGAAAAGATGTAAAGAAACTAAGATTCAGCTTGGTGCCAATATAGAAGACAATAGTAATACCCAAAGAGAATACGACGCCCAAGATGGCACAGATAATAGTCATCAAACCTGTTTCTTCCTTTTCGCATTTGACCAAAGTGTTGTCAAATCCTGCAAATTGGGCCAAACATATAATAGAAATCAAAGAAGAGAAGATCCCCCATTCGCCATATTGGACAGGAGTGTATAACCTAGAGAGAATAGGCGTGACAACAAGGGGAAGCAAATACATCACTATGTTGCTTGCCGAAATTTTCATAGTATTTCTGACAAGCGGCATGTTTAAAATGTTTTTGAGTCTACTCATTGAAAGAGAATCCTTTTGTTGAAGGTACGTAATACATAGTGATGCCTTTCCGCCCTAAATTGATCATTTTGTCTAAGCAAGGTTTGGTCTTGTATCTTTGAATGAGCAAATTAGAGATCTTCTTCTTTTGATACTCCTCGCTACTAAAATATTTAATGAGCCGTCTCTCTCTCGTTCTCCTTTCAATGTCACCTTCTATGCAACAGTAGCTTTGAACATTTCTATTGCTGTCATAGTAATGATAGGTCCATTTCTTATTGAAGAATTGTGCCCAGTAGGGATAGTCTTTGTAGAGAACCGCTTCTACGCAGTGGTCAAAAGTACCAATATAATGAGAGGATAAGCCTAACGTAAAATTCAATGCGTTAAGGCTTGTCATTCTGAACCATGGCGAATTCTCGTCCCAGCAATTCTTGCAATACTGATGATCTTTGGTGAGCCATTGAGCATACTTTCCCCACGCACATACAGAATGCTGCACATTGATGCTTCTGATCACTCCTGGATATTTTCGAAAGGCTTCGGCCAGTGCGCCAGCCTTCGTGGGCTCATTCTTTGGATCAAAGACATATTCTTTGTCATGTACATGAGTTTGGTCAGGAAAGGCTGGCATCATGATTGTGCCTTCAGAGGTGATCACATCGATGATTTTGCCTATCAGTTCTTTCGCTGTGCTCCTATAGTTATAGAACTCTTTCATAGATGCATGGATGCAGACGACAGATCCCTGCTTCATTCCCATGCCGATCATGATTTTTATGATGTCGTCCGCATCATATTTCTGATGGTAAATCAGTTTCCCTACATTTTTTTTGAGATTCTTTCTTAATAGCGATATATCTTTAATTCCTAATAATCTTTTAACAACCAGGCCGCATCTTGTGTAAATGCTGTATTCCATTTGCTTACTTATGTGACTTATGCAAAGACTTTGAAGATGTCTTTTCTCAAGATGATGACAGACAGAATAAATGCGGCCAGGATTGTCATGACAAGCGCGAAAATCATTCGCTTGGGGCCTGCTGGCTTGATGGGTACTTCTGCACCTTTTATAAGCGTAAAGACTGGTGTCTTTTCCTGAATTTTGGCGGCAGCTTGTTGCAGTTGGGTATTCATTGTCGTGTACTCATTGTATTTGAGTTGCATGTCATTCTCTAATTCTTCTTGTTGCAGTTGGTAGCTTTGTAATTGTATATCTTGATTGGCATCACCAAATTGCCCATATTTTCTTCGAGCTTGTTCATATTTTGCTTTAGCCTTCTCTGTAAGATTATAGTAATAAGCGTAATCGGCTTTTGCTTTGTCAGTTCTGTATTTGGTAATATATCCTTTGAGAATTGTCCTTAGAGAATCGGTTACCGTTTTGCAAACAAGGGGGTCTTGATCGCTTGTCGTAATCGTTATGACACCATTCTTTGAGTTCACACTAATTTTAATATTTGATCTTATCTCTTGTACGATTCTGTCTTGCCCTTTTGTCAGTCTGTATGGGTTGGGTGTGATTTCGCTTGCTATCTCGTCTTTCTTGGATCGACTCCACCAAGGCTTCTTCTGATATTTCGACAAGTAGGTGAAGTAGTCACATTTGGTTTTGTTGTCAATCGTGATGATTTTTATATTGAAAAGATTAGTGATAAACTTATTATCCTCCATCAATTCTGGATAAAGTAAAGGGGTGATGGCATCTGTTGACTGTATGTTTGAAATGTCGATTCCCAGACTGGAAGCTATGGAGCTCATTGCGCCGCCGGAACCTTTTGGTGATTCTATTTCTGGCGCAAGTTTTGTTGAGGTCGTGTAGTATCTGGGTACGGAACAAATCAATAAATAAGAAAGGATTAAGATGATGGGTAATATGCTTACAAACCAACCCCAATGATCAAACAACTTCTTGTTTATGTATCTCATGTCGATATTAGCAACACTGTTGTCAGAGGATGATTGGTTATCAATAGCCGAAGTTCTAGCTTGTATATTTTCCATTTTTTTTATTTTCAATACTGTTTCAAATTGATTTTTGAGCAAAGCCCACGATTTTTTCATTAATTATTTATGATCCATTCGTGGTTATTGATGGATATTCATGTGAAAGGAAAGTTCAAAAAAATGTTGTTGGGCGGAACCTTAGCGTTCTTTGCGTCTTTGCGAGATGAGACGGTCTTCTAAACGATCTTGATGTAACATGATAATGTATATTGAATAATGGATGATGCGTTGGCGGTACTTCTTCTCCTCCCCTCATCATTGTGGTGAGGGTGACTGCCGCCTGAGGCGGTGCGAAGGAGAAGAGTCCGCATAAGACCTTGATGAGGTCGCAGAGTCGTCTGCTTAGCTGGGCACGTGCCCGGTATGTCTGAATCTAATATTTATTTCGACAGGTTGGCGATGGTAGCGATCATAGCTGCGATGCTCGACAAGCTGGAGCCGAGACTCATCGTCTCTGCCACGCTCATCTTTCGGGTGAGTTTCGATGGCACGACGATCTCGCATCCGGGCTCTACCTTGGCACCACGGCTGACCTTGCCGACCATGCCATTCATATATATAATGTATACGCCACTCTTACGTGCGTTCTGCGCGAAGCCGCCTGCGGCATCGAGATAGTGGCGGATGCTCTCTCCACGCTCATAGCTGACCGTGTTGGGATACATCACGGCTCCATTGATCTTCACCGTCGCTGTGTAGGACGGAATCAAGAGACGGTCACCGGCACGCAGGATGATGTTGGCATCGCTCTTGGGATCTTTCAGAGCTTTGTCCAGTTCTATGCCAACGGGGTAGGTATTGGGCACCTGGAACTTCTCAAGTTGCTTTTGCAGCGTCTCGTTAGAGTTTTGCATGATGCTGTTGTTATTGCTGTTGACGGCCAACTGCATGAGTTGCTGTCGTAACTGCTCTTGTTGCATCTTGAAGGCGGCCTCCATGCGTGTGCGTTCTGCTTCAGTGGGCACACGCATGATGCGGGCACCTTTGATATATGCGTCGGGTGCTACGCCGCCTGCCATCTTCACCAGATCGGTCAACCGCATGTCGCGGTAGGCCATGGTATAGGATCCCGGGAACATCACCTTGCCGTCGACAGTGACATTCTGCTGTATGCTGTAGGCGGGGCTACGGCGTACATAGACTTCGTCGAAGGGCTGGAGCACAAAGCCCTGTTGCCCGTCGATGACGAAGCCGTCTTTCAGTGCAAAACTGTAGGTGCGGGCGATGACGCTGTCTGTGGTCAGTGCCTTGGGATCAGAGACACGACGGGCTACGTCCACCTTTACTGTGGAGGCTGTCTCCTTGAGTCCTCCGGCCTGAAGCACAAAGTCCTCGAGGGTCTCGTTGTCGGCATATTTATAGATTCCGGGATAGTGCACCTCGCCGTTGATGGTGATGGTGCGCTCGGTCATGGCTTCTTCCTTGGAGGGGATGAAGAGCACGTCGTTTTCTTTCAGCGGGATGTCGGCCACGCGTCCGTTCATGATGCCGTCCACATCTACGGCGATGACACGCAGCGTGCGGTCGGCATTCATGCGATGCATGACGGCACGGGCGGTGAAAGCCTGCTCGGTGAGGCCTTCGGCATGCTGGATGAGTGTGCGCACGCTGTTGATGCCGGCTCCAAGCTGATACATGCCCGGACGGAAGACGGCTCCTTTGACCTCTACCGTGTTTTGGTAACGGGGTAGGATAGAGTCCACGCTGACGCTGTCACCATCGGCCACGCGGAACGAGCTCATGTCAAACTCTTCGACATTATATACGGCATACTCGCGTCCTGTCTTGCGGTTGACGCGCACCGCCTTCTTATAGGCATCGCCCGTGAAGCCACCGGCATAGCGTAGCAAGGTCTCGATGCTTTCATTGCGCTTCATCTCGTAGTACATCGGTCGCTTGACTTTTCCGGTGATGTTGACGAGGCAGTCGTAGGGACCCACGATGATGACATCGCCGTCGTTGAGGCGTACGTTGCCAGTCATCTTGCCGTTGAGGATATAGTCGTAGATGTCGCAGACGCTGATGAGGCGGTTGTGGCGGTAGATCTTGATGTTGCGCAGTGTACCAAGGTCGTTGGTGCCGCCTGCCATATACAGTGCGTTGAAGACACTGGCAAAGGCCGAGAGGGTGTAGGTGCCCGGTGTGACGACTTCGCCCATGACGTTGACGGTCACGGTGCGCGTCTGTCCCAAAGAGAGCTTGATGCGGCTGCTTTGGTAGCGGGCACCGAGCTGTGAGCGGATGCGCGCGGTAGCCTGTGCCACAGAGAGGCCGCCGACATGGATGGGTCCGAAGTTCTCGATGACGATGTCGCCGTCGGGGCTTACCGTAGCCGTGATGCTTCGCTGGGAAGCGCCGTAGACATCGATGTTCACCGCGTCGCCCGGTCCGAGCCGATAGTTTTGTGGTGTGGCGATGTTCATGATGGGCTCGAAGCTGAGGTTTTTGTTCGAGAAAATGTCTCGTCCGAATACCTTATGCTTGTCCTTGCGCTGTTGGTAGAGTAATTGCTTGAGCAGGGTAGCTGTGTCGGTGGGCATGATGTCGCTGACCTCTTGTTGCATCTGGAGGAAGTCCTGATCGTTCTCGTCGTAGGAATCCTGCCATTGTGTGTTGCCTTGAATGCGTCCCGAGGTTGTTGCATCGCGTTGCTTGTTGTATTGCTCGGTTTGCGCCTTTGTCAGTTTGGTTTTTCCGTTGCTCTTTCTCAGCCGGTTTTCCGTTGTCGTGGTTTCTGTGACGTTTCCAAGTCCTTTGCCTTTAGCTTGTTGCTCATAAGCGCGTCTTACCCTTCTGATCTGTGAGATGTCGACACCGCTCTGCATCAGGTGGGTGACGATCTGTGCTTGTGAAGTGCCTCGGGCCGCCTCACGTTGTACATAGTTCGCCACCTGTGAGTCGGTCATAGACGACTGAGCGCAGATAGAGAGTGGGGATACCAGTAGCAGGACCAATCCCAAGAGTATCTTTTTCATATTTATGTATTCTGACTTTTTTATGTTTATAAACTCACTTTGGACAAGAATATTGCTTGACTAAAAGAAAGTTTTACCATGTTTAGGTATTTCCCGAATGCAAAGGTACAACAAAAAGTCTATAGCGACAATTATTCGGGGGAGAAACGTAATATATGGCCTAGTTCACATGGAGACGCTGTGTGAGTGCTCTTTGCTAAACTGTTACTGATGCCAGCGAAATCAATAATTATAGTTAATAATATTTTGTGGTATGAAAATAAATTCTTAACTTTGCAAAGAATATCATCTGGGGTTGACTGGATTTGACAGCAGGCTGAGATGGTACGTAAGCACGCAGAGCCTCGTTGGCTAGCTCTTTAATCTGAGTGAACAAAAATTTAATTGGCGAAAACAATTACGCTCTCGCTGCCTAATCGAAGTACAGTAGATTACTGGCTCAATCCCGTCATCAGATGATGGGACGAGACATCGCTCCAAGGATGTTGTTCCGAATCTGAGGATCAAGCGGTGCAGATAAATCGGAAATAGTCTTGTCGGGCCTCGACGGCAGGATGAAAATTTAGAGGCTAAGGCGCCGGTTGGTGGTCCAGGTCTTGCCGTCGCACGAAAACCAAAGGCTGGAATAAACGTGTAGAAAGCGTATGGTTTCCCTGTTTGGACGTGGGTTCGAATCCCACCAGCTCCACATTTGAAGAAGATGCCGCAAATTCTTGTGAAGAGTTTGTGGCATCTTTTGTCTTATAGTGCTGTTGTGACATTATCCTGTTTTCGTTACTTTTTCGGGGGTAACTATTCAGCAAATTCATTTCGGCGGTTGACATCCACATCGTTTTGGCAGTATTACCGCTGTTAGCGGTGCCGCATGCGGTGAGGTCGTGGTTAGAGCGGGGATGACCCCCGCCCCTACTTTATCTTTGCAGTGTGAATATTTTAAAGGTTTATACCTTTAGTTTCATGGTTAATTTTTACCTTTGTTGTTGTAAGGAAAAGTTTCTGTGTGGTGATGTCTGTACTAATAAACGTTAAGACTATTGATAGCCTTCTCATAGCCCCTCCATTTTATGTCCGAGGTATACTGTGCGGCCGTCCTG
>ULVN01069081.1_pt1 | contig 12382 bp, 10 predicted proteins | sample 1959491 | NCBI WGS metagenome assembly ULVN01 (sample SAMEA4835787, study PRJEB28245) | human gut metagenome | biome: gut microbiome; material: fecal sample | place: Denmark | collected 2008 | reverse complement strand
ATCCCGACCGCGCCGAGAGGCGCCTGAACCCTCAAGCCCCATAGGGGCTTGTCCATCTAACTAGCACACTAGCTCACTATCTCCCTATCTCACTCTTTCGTTTCCTTTTCTTTTCCCTTTTCTTTTCCCTTTTTCTTTTTCGGATTCGTTGGACAGTCGGGATTTGAACAGAAAATGAGCTCTTTGCCGTTTTTATAGGTCTTTTTCACCATAATAGATCCGCAGGTGGGGCAGAACTGGTCCACCGGTTCGTTCCAGAGGGCCATGTCGCACTTGGGGTAGCGGCTGCAGCCGTAGAAGGTGCGGCCTCTCTTTGTCTTTCTCTGCACCATGTGGCCTTCATGGCATTTGGGGCAGGTAATGCCTGTATCCACCACGATGGCCTTATTGGCATGGCAGTTCGGGCATTTCAGGTATCTTCCGTAGGGGCCATCGCGATAGACCATGAGGGTGCCGCATTCATCGCATTTCACATCGGACACTTCCTCCGGTCCCTGAAGGACGCTGTAGGGTTTGATGTTTTTGCAGTCCGGATAGTTGGGGCAGGCCAGGTACTTGCCGTAGCGGCCCATTTTCACGATCATGTTGGCGCCGCACTTTTCGCATTTCACATCTGTGACTTCCTGGCTTTCCTTCTTTTCCTTTTCCGTCTGTCCATTGGCTGCTTCCAGTTCCTTGTCGAAAACTTTGTAGAAATCGGTCATCACCTTTTTATAGGTGGCCCGGCCTTCGGCAATCTTATCCAGCCAGGTTTCCAGGTTGGCGGTGAAATCCACGTTGATAATGCCGTCGAAATATTTTTTCAGAAGGTCCGTCACTTTAAATCCGATTTCCGTAGGTACGAACTGTTTTCCTTCCTTCACCACATACTTTCTCTTCTGGATGGTGTCCAGGATAGGCGCATAGGTGGAGGGCCGGCCGATGCCCTTTTCTTCCAAGGTCTTGATGAGGCTGGCTTCGGTGTATCTCGGCGGCGGAGCGGTGAAGTGCTGTTCTCCCTTTGTTTTTACATTGTTCACCGTTTCCCCTTTTTTCAAAGGCGGCAGGAAATTTTCTCCCTCCCCTTCCTTCTTCTTTTCCTTCGACGGCTGCATGACAGTAAAGCCGTCAAAGAGGACATGGCTGCCGCTGGCCCGCAGAGTGCACCGGCCGCTCTGGAGAAGGGCGGTGGTGGTCTGCTGGATCTGGGGCGCCATCTGGGAGGCGATGAAGCGGTTCCAGATGAGGGTGTAGAGCCGCATCTGATCCCTGGAGAGCACAGATGTCAGCGCATCCGGCGGAAACTGGAGGCTCGTGGGACGGATGGCTTCGTGGGCGTCCTGAGCCTTTTTCGATTTCGCAAAAACATTGGGCTTTGGCGGCAGGTATTCCTCGCCGTATACTGTCTCAATGTAGGGCCGCACCTGGGCAATCATTTCATCGGAAATACGGACGGAGTCGGTACGCATGTAGGTAATGAGCCCCACGTGGCCGTGTCCCGGAATTTCAATACCTTCATAAAGGGCCTGGGCCAGCATCATGGTCTTCCGGGAAGGGAAATTCAGCCGGTTCACCGCATCCTGCTGCATGGTGGAAGTGGTATAGGGAGGCTTCGTCTTCCGCTGCTTCCGGGAGCGGGTGACAGAGGTGACCTCGGTGGTCTTCCCGTCAATGTCCGCCACCGCGGCGTCCGTTTCTTCCTTATTGTGAAGGGCCGCCTCCTTCCCGTCGATTTGCACCAGCTTCGCCGTAAAGGTTTCGGAATCCTCCTTCTTGTACAGAGCTTCTACGGTCCAGTACTCCTCAGGCTTGAAAGCTTTGATTTCCTCTTCCCTTTCGCAGATGAGGCGGGTGGCCACAGACTGCACGCGGCCGGCGGAAAGGCCGCGGTAAATCAGCTTCCAAAGCCAGGGAGACAGCTTGTAGCCCACCAGCCGGTCCAGCACCCGGCGGGCCTGCTGGGCGTCCACCCGGTTCATGTCGATGGGGCCGGGATGGCTGATGGCCTCCTTGATGGCCGGCGGCGTGATTTCATGAAAAGCAATGCGTACATTGTCCTCGGGATTCACATCCAGAAGCTTGGAAAGGTGCCAGGAAATGGCTTCCCCTTCCCGATCAGGGTCCGTTGCCAGAAGGACGGCCTTCGAGCGGTTCGCTTCCTTCTGCAGATCCTTGATAATGGACTCCCGCTCGCTGCTGTCCACATACTCCGGCATGAAACCGTTCTCAATATCCACGCCCAGCTTCTTCTGGGGCAGATCCCGGAGATGGCCCTTGGACGCCATGACCTTGTAGGAAGGCCCCAGAATCCTTTCGATGGTCTTCGCCTTGGCCGGTGATTCCACCACCACCAGGGTCTTTCCCTTCGGATTCGGCTTCCGCTTGAAAAGCACCGGCTCTGCCGCAGCTGCCTTCGCCTTTCGGCCCCGTTTCTTCTTCTCTATCGTAATCGTTCTTGTAATCGGCAAATCTATTTCCTCCTCTGACAACAGGGAAAAAACGAACACCGGAAACCTCTGCTCCTGCAGAAATCACCGGCACCCTATATCAGCCCCCACCCGAGGGAAGCACACATTCATAGAGTCCGCTTTTATAAGGACTTTTATCCACTTTCGTCAAGGGATTCCTTAAATAACTTGCTGCTTAAGGAGTCCCATTCCCTGCATCGCATAAAAATCCAAGAATAAAAGCAGGCAATGATTGAATCAGCGCTTCCCTGGCAGAGACAACTCATTTCATAATAAAGTCATATGTAATTATATAGGAAAAAAAAGAAATGGCAAGGGGAATCTAGGGAAGCACTGATTAATTCGCAGAGTTTGCTTTTATAAGAATTTTTATGCACTGCTTCGTCATGGGGCTCCTTAAATAGCTCGCTATTCGCGTCGCCCCATTCCTTGCATTGCATAAAAATCCAAGAATAAAAGCAGACAGTGATTTAATCAGCGCTTCCCTAGTGAGCGCCTGACGGCGCGGTCGGGGTCGGGGTCGAGATCGGGATTGTGACTTTCTGCGACGAACAGCGGATGCCTGGGGACTGGGGACTGGTCGCGAATCGCTGACAGCCGGCGGCGGCATACCGCCGGTGATTCACAAGGAATTAAAACCAGCCCGCCCCCTATCTCACCGTTATGTACCTCCCAGGCCCGGTCTCTTTGATGTACCCCTTCAGCTGGAGCCGGAGAAGAAGCATGGTCAGCTTGACGACGGAGAGGCCGGATTGCTGAAGTATATCCTCCGCCTGCACTTCATTTTCCGTACAGCAGAATTTATATACCATTTCTTCTTCAAGGGTCAAAACTTCCATCCCCGGCTTTCCGGCTTCCGCCTTTTCTTCCTGCTTTTCCCATCCATATTCAGAAAGCACATCTTTATAAGAGGTACAGCAGATGGCACCATTCCGAATAAGCTGATTTGTTCCTTTGCAGGAAGGAATATAGATACTTCCTGGAACGGAAAAAACATCTCTGCCCTCCTCCAGGGCAAAATCCGATGTAATAAGGGATCCGCTCCGCTCAGCCGCCTCCACTACGATAACACCCCGGCACATACCGGCAATGATTCGATTTCTTGCAGGAAACTGCCTTCCCAAAGGAGGCGTTCCCAAAGGGTATTCGGAAATAATGGCGCCCCCTTCTTCCACGATTTTATGAAAAAGACTCCGATTTTCCGGGGGATATACCCTGTCCAAACCAAAAGCTGCCACCACTATGGTTGGTGCTTTCCCTTCCAAAGCGCCTTCATGGGAAGCACTGTCAATGCCTCTGGCGCCGCCGGAAACAATGGTAACCCCTTCTTCGGCCAGCCCTTTTGCAAATCGTCCCGCCGTCTGCACGCCATAGGCAGTCGCTTTCCTGGAGCCCACTATGGCTATGAGTTTTTCATTGTCCGGAAGCTTTCCTCTATAAAAAAGTACAGCCGGCGGATTGGCAGTGGTTCTAAGAAGAGCCGGATACTCTTCCTCCTCCCAGGTACAGCAGCGAATTCCATTTTGAATCATTTTCTCCACAACCTGCTCAGGATCTGTTTCATGGCGCCATGAAAGAAAAGCGGCTTCTCCATTTCCATGGAGCACATGGGATTTTCGTATATCCTCATCTGACGCTTTCCATGCATCCTCTGCCGTATGAAAATACTCAATAAGACCCCGCATACGTTTAGCACCGAGACGGGGACATCCCGACAGGGCCGCTGCGTACTTGTCCATAGTCACCTCCGGGGTATCATGTTCCTATAACTGATGGCTTCCGCCACATGAGAGGCTTCTATTCCTGCTTTCCCATCCAAATCAGCCACAGTACGGGCTACCTTGATGATTCTGTCATAGCTTCGCGCTGAAAGATGAAGTTTTTCAAAGACTTCCCGAAGCATTTCCGTTCCATCCTTGTCCAAATGACATGTTTCTTTCAGCTGCCTGTGCCCCATCTGGGCATTATTCTGCATATGCCAGGGCGCAAGTCTCTCTGCCTGCACCTTTCTCGCTTCCTCTACCCGCCTGGCAATATCCACTGAAGCCTCTCCTTTAATGGTGGCTGTCAGTTCACTGTACTTGGGCCGCTGCACTGAAACATGAAGATCGATACGATCCAAAAGGGGACCGGAAATTTTTCTTCCATAGCTTCTAATTTCACCATCCGTACAGGTGCAGGGGTGATCAGGATCCCCCAGATAGCCGCAGGGGCAGGGATTCATGGCGGCGATAAGAATGAAGTCTGCAGGATAGGTGAATGATGCATTCACTCTGGAAATATGGACTTCCCTGTCTTCCAAAGGCTGCCTAAGTACTTCAAGCACTGAACGGGGAAATTCAGGAAGTTCATCAAGGAAGAGTACGCCTCGATGAGCCAGCGTAACTTCTCCCGGCCTTGGTATGGTTCCCCCTCCAATCAGTCCCGCCATGGAAATGGTATGATGGGGACTTCTGAAGGGCCTTTCCCTCATAATATCTTCCGCTTTGAATAGTCCGGCCACACTGTATATCTTCGTCACTTCCAGGGCCTCTTCCCGAGTCATAGGCGGAAGAATGGTAGTAATGCGACGGGCCAGCATGGTCTTTCCGGAACCGGGCGGCCCTGTCATGAGCACATTATGAGCACCGGCCGCTGCAATTTCCATAGCCCTCTTTGCCATAACCTGTCCCTGAACTTCCGCAAAGTCCACGTCATTGATGGCAGGCCGTTCCGACTCATGCCGGACTGCCGGAGCCATGGCTCTCTTTCCTACCAGAAATTCAATCAGTTCTCTTAATGTTTTGGGGCCATAAACCTCAATATTTTCACATAAAAGAGCTTCATTCGTCACAGAGGGCGCCATAAAAAAACGAGACACCCCCGCTTCCTTACCGGCCAGCACCATGGAAAGAATGCCCGGCACCGGTCTTATTTCTCCCTTCAGTGATAATTCCCCGATAAAAATCGTATTTTGAAAACATTCCAGAGGCACTTCACCGCTGGCTGCCAAAAGTCCCATGGCAATAGGCAGATCCAGCCCCGATCCATCCTTCTTTAAATCAGCGGGAGCCAGATTCACCGTTACCTTATCCACAGGAAAATGATATCCGGAATTCCGAATAGCTGAATGAACCCTCTCTTTCGATTCTTTGATGGACGCTGCAGGAAGGCCAACGATATCAAAGGCAGGGAATGCTTTGTTAATATCCACCTCTACACCGATGACATGGCCGTTTAGGCCGAAGGTCGTTGTTCCAAGAACTTTTGCATACATATGATTTCCCTCCATAGAGATAAAATATCAGAATGCATTCCTGGTGTGCCGGAAACGGGGCTCGCCTTCCCGCGGTACCATAACTTCCACCACATCGAACCGGATACGTCTGTCTGTGATATTCCTTTTTAATACATAAGCCCTGGCCCCAAGACGAATATGCCGCTGCTTGAATGGATTCACCGCCTCCACCGGCTCTCCATACCTTCGATTATGGCGGGACTTAACTTCCACAAAGACAAGAACACCGCCATCATCCATAATAAGGTCGATTTCACTGTGGGCTGTCCTGAAATTGGCAGACAGGAATCGATAACCTTTATTTTCCAGATAGCTTCTGGCCAATGCTTCCCCTTCTCTGCCAAACGACGTCTTCTCCATTGGAACTCCTTCCTATTTGATGTAAATTATAAAATATAAAAGCAGAAAAGAATTGAATATCGTTTTAAATTATAAAATAATCAGAACATAAAGGATGGACAGGTGTACCAATCAGAAAAAATAACGCTGCGAACTTTCTATTCCCTTTATTGTAAAAGGAAACAAACCTATTCGTCAATGAGTCGAATGCATAAATGATGAAAAGGTATCAATCATCTTTATGCTATCCATTTCAATCACAGGATTTGGGGCACGTTAAAAGCCTCCCGGCGGGAGGCTTTTGTTTATGGATTATTTCTTTGCTTTCTTTGCTCTTGTCTTCTTTGCGTTGACTTTTTCTTTCAGCTGTTTGGAAACGCGGAATGCCGGGGTCTTGGATGCCGGGATCTTGATTTCTGCCTGGGTGGACGGGTTGTGGCCTACGCGGGCTTTGCGCTGACGGACTTCGAAGGTGCCGAAGCCGATGAGCTGTACTTTGTCGCCTTTAACGAGAGCCTGGGATACTACGTCAAGGACTGCTTTGACAGCTTTTTCAGCGTCTTTCTTTGTCATTTCTGCTTCCTGGGCAACTGCTGTGATGAGTTCTGTTTTGTTCATAACTAAACATCCTCCTTTAATAATTGGCGGTTAAACCGTCTTTAGCTCCAACGGGGAAGGTTGTTCTGCAAGGAAATCTTTCCAGAGCCGCAGGGTTTCTTCCGGAGAGAGGTCCGGGATGGTTCCGCCTTTTTCGATGACGTAGTCTTCGAAGGCGCGGAGTTTTCTCATATAGGCTGCGGCGTATCGATGCAAAGCCAGCTCCGGCTCTATTCCTTTTTCCTGCAGATAATGGACCAGTTCGAAGAGGAAAGCGCCTGCTTTCATTTCTCTGTCCATTTCACGGTCATCTTCCAGGAAGCGGGAAATCTGGTCTTTCATTTCCACCGGAAGGTCTTCAGACTGTAATAAGTTCTGAATCCCATTGGAACTAACTTTCTTTTGAATTATACACGTTAATAGCAGACTTGGCAAGCCTTTGGGAACGCCGGAAAGCAGATATTTCCTGTTTTTTTCAATTCTTTTCCTTTTTTCCCACTCCCGGGGCGCCGAAAGGGTGGAATCGGTACTGTTTTTATCGAAAACGAAGGGGTGCCGTCGCACCATTTTGTCCCGGATGCCGTCTGCCACGTCCTGCATGGTGAAGTATCCTTCCTTTTCGGCAAGGGCGGCGTGGAAGAGGATCTGGAAGAGTACGTCTCCCAGTTCTTCTTTCAGGTTGTCCATGTCCCCTCTGTCAATGGCGTCGATGACTTCATATACTTCCTGGATGAAATAGGTACGGAGGGTCTCATGGGTCTGGGAGCGGTCCCAGGGGCAGCCTCCCGGCGCCAGGAGCCGGTGGACGGTGCTGTCCAGGGCTTCCAGGTTCCAGGGAAAGGCCGAGCGGCGGATGGCTTTCCTGCTGTCAAAGAGGATGGTTTCCTTTTCCCCAAAGCTTCGCATTTCCATTTCCTTCAGGCTGAGGCGAAGAATGCCCTCCCCGGAAAGGAGAATCACCGGCGATGTTTCATCATAGGCGGCAAGGAGGCGGCGGCAGAGTGTCTTTTCATCTTTTTCGGAAAGGTCACGGACGATGAGGATGTGAGAGAGGGTCAAAGGGAGGCTGGAGGCCTCTTTTCCGCTGGCCATGGTGAGGCTGTCTTCCGGCGAGAGGAGGCCTTTCTTTTCCAGAAAGTTCATCAGTTCTTTTCTGTTCATGTTTCACCTCCACTGGTTTATCAGGGACTGTACTTCTTTGAAAATCCGTCCTGCATGGTAACCGTCGCAGACGGCGTGGTGGACTTCCAGGGCCAGGGGCATATAGTAGCGGCTCCGTTTCCGATGGATTCGTCCCAGGGTATACATGGGGAAGAAGAAGCGGCTGGCTTTTGGAAAACTCAGGTGCAGGGACCGGAAGGGTACCCAGGGGATGACGGACACGGGGAAGAGGTTCTCCGGCCGGTCCGGTTTCCCGAAGAGGCCCTTCACGTTCCCGTAGCGGGCTTCATCGTCCTCGTAGGAGCGGAGGAAACGGTCATAGGAGGGGCTGTACTCTGTCCACAGGCTGGAAAAGGTATGGTCATCTTTATGAAATATGGTATAGCTGGGGTGGACCAGGTCAAAATAGCCAAGCTCCCCCTTTTCACTGAGGGCCATGCGGTACCTCTTGTGATGGTTCTCCACCACCGACAGGAAATAGAGCATGGCAGGATAGGGCCTCTCCTTCCGCTTCATGATAGGCGTCACGTCCAGGTCCATGGTCATGCTGTACATGCAGGGAACCACGTTCAGAAAGTAGTTGAAATACTCTTCCCTGTCCCAGCGGCGCCTGTCAATAGGTGTAAATGTCATGGTGTCTCCCTCCTTTGGTTACTCCTTTGGTTATACTATACCATATTGACATGCCCTTTGGGCGCAAGGGTTCAGAGGGAAAAAGGTTCTTAAGATTGACCGGCCCTTCGGGCGGTCGGGTTCTTAGGTTCGACAGGCCTGCGGCCTGAGGGTTGTGGTGGCGGCTGACGCCGCATTTTATAGCCTTCTTCCTTTGGAAGAAGGTGTCGCCACAGGCGACGGATGATAGCAGGCCTTTCGCAGAAAGGCCGAGGCCCTGAAAGGGCCTGATTGTGACTCATTTGTGAAATGCCGCCTACGGCGGCGCCTTTGCTGCGCGAAGGCCTATCCCCACCGCTCCGCGGATCCCCTTCCTGAGGAAGGAGCCTAACGCTGCGGGAATACCCTTAGTGTCACCAGTGCGGCATAACGAAGAGCCGGAGCCTTCTTCCTTTGGAAGAAGGTGTCGCCGCAAGCGACGGATGATAGCAGGCCTTTCGCAAAAAGACCGAGGCCCCGCAGGGGCCTAAGATGGCTCACAGTGGCTTGGAGCTATCTTCCAGTGTTCCTCAGGGCTTCGCCCAGCTCCTTTCTGAGAAAGGAGCCTGCGTTACGGGATGAGCTTCCTGCTGCATAAATCGCGCTGAACATTCTGCTGAATTAGCCCCCTCCGGTGGCTTCTCCCCCTTTGGTGCCTTACGGCACCACCTTTCCCCCGCAAAAGCGGGGGAACAACAAAGCTCCGCGAAACATTACCATCATAAGTTGCACTACATTAAGCACGGGTTGTACTGCCACCGCCTGCGGGGTGGCAGAGGAACTGGAGTCACACCATCGACCTGAGAATCCAGTGACACGCTTCCCCTTGGGTATAGGTGGTGCCACTTTTCCATCGCGCCGCAGGCAGGCTCCCTGGTTTTCCCAGCCACCAGCCACCCATGACGCTCCAGTCCCGCCGACCGGTAGTTACCACCACCTGTCCCACTTACTCCATGTACCGAGATCCTTCGCTGCGCTCAGGATGACGGCATCCGGCGGAGAGTCCGGCATCTGACCGTCTGATATCTGATGTCTGACGTCTATCATCTATCGTCTATCGTCTGACTTTTATTTCCGCCCATAAGAAAAACGCCCATGGATAACCATGAGCGTTTCTGCCATTCGGAAACGGATTAACGTTTGGAGAACTGGCTTGCTTTTCTTGCTTTCTTGAGGCCGTATTTCTTACGTTCTTTCATTCTTGGATCACGGGTGAGCAGACCGGCACTCTTCAGTACTTTTCTGTAGTCTGCGTCTACGTCCAGCAGTGCTCTGGAGATGCCGTGACGGATAGCGCCTGCCTGACCTGTACGTCCGCCGCCCTGTACGTTAGCGATAACGTCGTAAGCGGAGGTGGTTCCGGTCAGTTCCAGCGGCTGTTTAATGATGAGTTCAAGAGTAGCCAGATCGAAGTAATCCTTCAGATCGCGGCCATTGATTGTAATATTACCCTGTCCCGGTACCAGACGGACTCTGGCAACGGATGTCTTTCTGCGGCCGGTGCCGTAGTATGTAGCTTCTGCCATTTCTTATTTCCTTCCCTTCCGGTTAACGGATATCAAACTTTAATTCTTCAGGTTTCTGTGCTGCATGCGGATGTTCGCTGCCTGCATAAACATGAAGTTTACGATACATCTGGGCACCGAGCTTGTTCTTCGGGAGCATGCCGCGAATAGCATGTTCTACAACCCATACCGGTCTTTCACGAAGAGCATCTCCGGCCTTCTGGTATCTGTCGCCACCGATGTAGCCGGTGTAGTGGAAGTAAACTTTCTTCAGTTCTTTCTTGCCTGTCAGAACGACTTTGTCTGCATTGATGATGATGACATTGTCACCGGTATCAACATGCGGTGTGTAGGTAGGTTTATTTTTGCCGGACAGAACTTTGGCAACGTTAGCAGCCAGGCGGCCAACGGTCAGTCCTTCAGCATCTACGATATACCATTTACGGGTAATGTTGCCCGCATTGGCCATAAATGTGGTTTTCATTGTAAATGATTCCTCCTGAATAAAAAACAGAACCGCAAGACATCGTCCTTCCTCCGGGGCTAGTGGTTTCCGGACAAATCTCACAAGGAGTATTATACCCTTTTAAAAAAGGCCTGTCAAATGATTTTTTGAAATATTTTTTATGAAATGGGACCGCTGCGCGGACCGGATTTTCCCACGCATATGGTGCTCCTGCCAGGGAAAAGGTGGTGCTTTAGGGCAGCGCCCAGGGAAGCGCTCATCAAAAAACAGTGAAACCGAAATTCATCCGATTTCACTGTTTATTTCATCTTTTTTCCATCCTTCCCAGTATTCTTCCTGTAACCAGCGTGAGGAAGAGGTAGATAAAAGCGGTGGTGATGAAGGTTTCCCACACTCTGTAGTACTGGGCGTTGGCGGCGTTGGCCCAGTACATGAGCTCCGGCGTGGCGATGACGGATGCCAGGGAGGAGTCTTTGATGAGGCTGACGAAGGAGTTTCCCAGGGCCGGAATGACGGAGCGGATGGCCTGGGGCAGGATGACCCAGCGCATGCTCTGGAAATGGGACAGTCCCAGGGCGCTGGCCGCTTCCATCTGTCCCGGGTCCGTGGCCAGGATGCCGCCGCGGATGGTTTCTGCAATATAGGCACCGGCATTGATGGAAAGGGCGATGGCCGCCGCCAGCACGCCGTCGGGTTTTCTCATGATGAGGGGAATGACGCCGAAATAGGTAATGAGTATCTGCAGGAGAAGGGGGGTGCCACGGATGCTTTCGATGAAGCAGGCCGCAGGGATGGACAGGTATTTCCTGGAGGAAATACGAGCCAGTGCCAGAAAGAGGCCGATGAAGAAGCCTGCTGCCATGGCAATGAGGGAGAGCTTCACCGTCAGAAGGGCGCCGGAGACAAAGAAGGGCGCATATTCTTCCAGTATGGACAGTTTGAAATCAACCATTTCCATCACCCCTGTTTCAAGGAAGCCAGCGTTTTCTCATCAGGCTTTGTATGGAACCATTTCTCATAAATCTTCCCGTAGGTACCGTCCCTCACCATATCGGAAAGGGCTTTGTCCAGTTTCTGCTGCAGTGCCTGCCCTTTGTCCTTCGGATAGAGAATGCCGAAATATTCCGGCGTGAAGGCTTCGTCATCGTATACGATTTTCAAGTGCTGATCCGGATAGGAGGCGCAGATGGATTTCACCGACGTTTCATCCCCCACCAGGGCATCCACCTGGCCGCCGATGAGCATCTGGATGGACATGGGCGTTTTCCGGATGGCTGGGTTATTCTTCCCCATGAGCTTTTCCAGTGCCTCCTGGCCGGTGGAACCGTTCTGCACCGCCACCGTTTTCCCCTCCATCAGGTCTTTGGCAGAGGAAATATTTTCATCTTCCCGAACCAGGATGGCCTGGCGGGATACGAAATAGGGCCGGGAAAAGAGATAGGTAGCCTTCCTGTCATGGGTGATGGTAATACCGGAAATGGCAGCGTCCGCCTGTCCCGTGCGGATCTGCTCAAAAATAGCCTCCCAGCCGGCATCGGTAATATCCGGCGTAAGGCCCGCCCTTTTGGCCGCCTCTTCTATGAGGTCGATATCAAAACCTGTGATTTTTCCATCCTTCAGGTATTCAAAGGGATTCCAGTTTGCATGGGTTACAATGTGTACATGACCGGGAGCGGAAGCAGCGGGCGCCTCCTTCCCGCAGCCCGACAACAGCACACACCCCGCCGCTATACAGGCGGCCCCTAACATCATCCAACGCTTCATCACTTGATTCCTGTCCTTTCTGCTACAGAAGCCCTCCGCTTCCTTTACGCTTTTCCTATCCATTATACTATCCAGAATTTTATAATACAAGTTGTTCGCTAAAATATTATTTGTAAGGGAGAGATGTATAATAATATTGATTGTGCCCTCTCTTCGAGGGGGAAAGGTGGTGGCG
>ULVN01028857.1_pt1 | contig 12424 bp, 9 predicted proteins | sample 1959491 | NCBI WGS metagenome assembly ULVN01 (sample SAMEA4835787, study PRJEB28245) | human gut metagenome | biome: gut microbiome; material: fecal sample | place: Denmark | collected 2008 | reverse complement strand
TAGTAAACGTTTTTTGTTCAGTTTTGCGGATAGTATTGCAGGATTTGGGATTGTTCCATCCTGCTATTTTTTTTACAATGAAGATAAATCAGATATATCGGAATTTTACTTCGCATCGTGAATCGTAAAATCGTAGAATCCTGTGGAGGAAGGAAGGTTATCCTATGAGTGTGGCAATCAACATCGACCAGGTCATCAAGCGCTACGGCAAGCTGACCATCATCCCGGGACTGACGGAGCACATCAAGAATGGAGAATTCTTCACCTTGCTCGGCCCGTCGGGATGCGGCAAGACGACGCTCCTGCGCATGATCGCGGGCTTCAACACCATTGAAGGCGGCAAGATCTGCTTCAATGACCAGGTCATCAACGATATCCCGGCGCACAAGCGCAATATCGGCATGGTCTTCCAGAGCTATGCGATCTTCCCGCACATGACGGTGCGCGAGAATGTCGAGTACGGACTCAAGCTCCGCAAGACGCCGAAGGCCGAGATGAAGGAGAAGGTAGACAAGATCCTCGATGTCGTGCAGATCACGGAGTACCAGGACCGCCTGCCGGAGCGCCTGTCGGGCGGCCAGCAGCAGCGCGTCGCCCTGGCGCGCGCCATTGTCATCCACCCGAGCGTGCTGCTCATGGACGAGCCGCTCTCCAACCTCGATGCCAAGCTGCGCGTCGAGATGCGCTCGGCCATCCGCGAGGTGCAGAAGCAGGTCGGCATCACGACGGTCTACGTCACGCACGACCAGGAAGAAGCGCTCTCTATCTCGGACCGCATCGCCGTCATGAAGAAGGGCGAGATCCAGCAGACGGCAAGGCCGCACACAGTCTACACGCGCCCCTACAATGTCTTCGTCTCGACCTTCATCGGCCACTCGAACCTCTTTCGCGGCCGCCTGCAGGAGGCGAAAGAGGGGCTCAAGGCTGTGTTTGCTGACGGCTACGAGATGCCGCTCACGACGCTCGGCGCAGAGGCTAGCCCTGGCATGGAGGTCATCATCTCCGTCCGGCCGGAGGAGTTCTCCATCCAGCCGGAGGGGCAGGGCGTGCGCTGCCGCGTCCACAGCAAGGTATTCCTCGGCAAGTACATCAATTACGGGCTGGAATTCCCGGAGGAGATGCTGATCCCCGACCAGCCGTCCATCGAGTTCAGCCAAGACCTCGGCCATGCCGAGCAGATTCTCGAGGTAGGTGACATGGTGACGCTGCGTCCCAATCCGATGAAGGTCAATGTATTCTCGGCGGATGGCAGTCACAGCCTGATGGAAGGTGTGGTGCAGAATGAATAAGAGATTCCACTGGGACTTCTGGGCAGGCGTCACGCTGCTCTCCATCGCGGTCTTCGCGCTTTTCCTCATCTACCCGCTGTTCTCGCTCTTTGTCAGCGCCTTCCAGGATGCCAGTACTGGTGCCTGGAGCATGCAGAACTTCGTGCACTTCTTTGAACGCAAGTACTACTACCAGTCGATGATCAACAGCTTCTCCGTCACTACATGCGTGACGATCCTTGCCGTCATCATCGGCACGATCGTCGCCTACTTCATGACGCTCTACAAGATCAAGTTCAAGAGCGCCGTGGAGATCTGCATTGTCATCTCACTGTTGTCGCCGCCATTCATCGGCGCGTACTCCTGGATCCTCATCGGCGGCCGCAATGGCTACGTCACGCGCTTCCTCGCGCAGTACGGCATCGACTTCCCGTCAATCTACGGTTTTGCCGGCATTTTGCTCGTGCTGACCTTGAAGCTCTACCCCTTCATCTACCTCTACGTGGCCGGCGCGATGAAGAACATCGATTCGGCGCTCATCGAGGCGGCGGAGAGCCTCGGCTGCAGCGGCATCCGCAAGGTCGTGACGATCATCGTCCCGCTGATCACGCCGACCATCCTTGCCGGTGCGCTGATGGTCTTCATGAACGCGATGGCCGACTTCGGCACGCCGATGCTCATCGGCGAGGGCTACAACGTCATGCCGGTCATGATTTACTCGGAGTTCATCAATGAGGTCGGCGATCAGGCGAATTTCGCAGCGGCAATGGCCGCATTGATGGTCCTGATCACCTCGACGATCTTCATGCTGCAGAAATACGTCGTCAACCGCAAGTCCTTCACGATGAGCTCCCTGCGGCCGCTGCCGGTCGGCGAGCTCCACGGCCTGCGCAAAGTCATCGTGCACCTCTTCATCTACACGCTCGTTGCGCTCTCGATGATCCCGCAGCTCGTCGTCATCTACACCTCGTTCCTCAAGACGAGCGGCTCGATCTTCGTCGACGGCTACTCGCTCGACAGCTACCGGACCATCTTCGACAGCCTCGGCACGGCTATCTCGAATACGTACCTCTTCAGCACGACGGCGATGATTGCCATCGTCTTCCTCGGCATGACGATCGCCTACCTGACGACGCGCAAGAAGAGCTGGCTCACCGAGATCATCGACACACTCTCGATGTTCCCGTACATCATCCCGGGCTCTGTCCTCGGCATCACGCTGCTCTTGGCATTCAACGATGAGCCGCTCCTGCTCTCGGGCACGGCAGCCATCATCATCATCTCGCTGATCATCCGGCGACTGCCGTACACGCTGCGCTCGAGCTCGGCCATCCTCTACCAGCTGAGCCCTAGCATGGAAGAGGCTTCCATCAGCCTCGGCGCATCGCCACTCAAGACGTTCTTCAAGATCACGGCTGTCATGATGCTGCCGGGCGTCATGAGCGGGGCCATCATCTCATGGATCACGGCCATCAACGAGCTCTCGAGCTCCATCATCCTGTTCACGGGCGCGACGAAGACGATGTCGGTCGCCATCTACACGGAAGTCATCCGCGCAAGCTATGGCACGGCAGCGGCACTGTCGACCATCCTGACGGTCACGACCATCACGGCCATGGTCCTCTTCTTCAAGGTTTCTGGCCGCAGGGATGTCACGCTTTGATACATGTATTTTCTTCATGAAAGGGAGGGTAATCTCATGAAACTCAAGAAGGTCATCGCGACTCTATTAGGTGCAGCCATGCTGACAGTCAGCGTCGCCGGCTGTGGCGGCGACAGCAAGCAGGCCGGGACGAGCGGCTCTGCCGGCTCGGGCAGCGACGAGAACAAGCTCGTCGTCTACTGTCCGCATCCGCTCTCGTTCATCAACCCGCTCGTCGAGGAATTCGAGAAAGAGAGCGGCATCAAGGTAGAGGTCGTCGCAGCTGGCACGGGCGAGCTCCTGAAGCGCGTCGAGTCGGAGAAGGCCAATCCGCTTGGCGATATCTTCTGGGGAGGCTCACTCTCGACGATGAAGCCGAAGGCCAACCTCTTCGAGCCCTATAAGTCCGCGAATGAAGACCATATCCAGGAAGCCTTCAAGAACACTGAGGGCTCGATGACGCGCTTCACGGATATCCCAAGTGTCATCATGGTCAACACGGACCTCATTGGCGACATCAAGGTCGAGGGCTATGAAGACCTGCTGAATCCGGCGCTCAAGGGCAAGATTGCCATGGCAGACCCGTCGAAATCCTCGTCGGCCTATGAGCACCTCATCAACATGCTCTACGCGATGGGCAACGGAAACCCGGACAATGGCTGGGACTACGTCACGAAGTTCTGCAAGAACCTGGACGGCAAGCTGCTCTCCGGTTCTTCGGCCGTCTATAAGGGCGTTGCCGATGGCGAGTACGTCGTGGGCTGCACCTTTGAAGAGGGCGGCGCGAAGTACGTCGCCGATGGCGCTCCTGTCAAGCTCATCTACATGAAGGAAGGCGTCATCTCGAAACCGGATGGCATCTACATCATCAAGAATGCGAAACACATGGAGAACGCCAAGAAGTTCATCGACTTCGTCACGAGCAAGGAAGCACAGACCCTGATCACCCAGAAACTCCATCGCCGCAGCGTCCGCGATGATGTGCCGGCGCCGGCAGGCCTCGAGGAGAAGTCCGAGATCCATATCATCAATGACGATGAGCAGGTCGTCAACCAGAACAAGAAGGCATGGCTCGACAAGTTCAAGGATATCTTCACGAGCGTGCAGTGATACTATCTGTATCGAGAAGGAAGGGAGTCCTCCGGCTTCGGCCGGAGGATTCTTTTTGGCTGTTTTTCTGGTATACTATTGTGAGAAAGGAGATTGCGGGGTGAGCGAATGAGGGCGATACAGGATGAGGTCAGGCGGTCGCTGACGAAGTACGCCCTGCTGCCCGTGCTGTTCCTCGGCGTGGTCGGGCTCGTGTTGATCGGCGCGAGCTGGCAGTATTATGTGGCCGGCCTCAGCGAGGAGCGGCGCGAGGTGGCGGCAGAGGTCATCGATAATGAGATCAGGGACTATGAGGCGCGCGCCTCATACGTGGCAGGGCTGAGACTCCATCCCGCCGACCTGCGGGCGGTGGGAGCGGACCGCGCAGCGCTCTACGCCTATCTCTATCACGAGGTCAATATCACGCATGACGGGACGTCCTTCTTCCTGCTCGATGGCGACCAGGTCGTCCTAAGCAATGTCGGCGGCCTGCCGCCATATCTCCTGCCGCTCGGCCAGTCGTGGGGCATCCTGCGGCGATTGTCGCGGACTCCTCATGATGCTGGTGTCGAATTCGTCCTGCGCCCTGACGGCTTGCAGGACCTCGTCATCGGGCAGGCCATCGTATCGGAGGCGGGCAGCGTCGAGGGATACATCCTCTTCGTGACTCCGGCTGAATACCTGCGCCGCAACATCAGCTCGCCGCAGCTTGACTTCGTGCTGGAAGATTCCTTCGGCAACGTCTGCCTGCAGACCGGCAGCGATTATGCCAGCGGTCTGCACAAGCTCTTCCCTGAACTGCACGGCAGCGTGCAGCGGCTCGTGCGCGTCCATCAGGACTATTATTACGTGACGTCGCAGGTGCTTGTGAAAGGTGATTTCCGCCTCTACACGGTCATGCCGGTGACGGACCTGCTGCATCGCTATGCCATCGGCCTCCTCGTCCTGTTGGGCGTGCTCGCCATCTTCATCCCCATCCTGCTCATCAGCATCCAGCGCGAGAGCAGGGCCCGCGTGCAGGCCATCGCGCAGGAGGAAGGGCGCGCCATGGCCATGTCGGAGGTTCGCCGGCTCGAGAGCCAGTTCAACCCGCATTTCCTGTTCAACACGCTTGAGAACATCAAGTTCATGGTGCGTCTCGACCCGGAGGCGGCGCAGCGCATGCTCATGGATCTCTCGAAGCTCCTGCGCTACAGTATCAAGGGGCGGGACCGCCTTGTCGACCTCGCCGAGGACCTCGCCTATACGCACAGCTATATCGAGATCCAGAAGTACCGCTTCGGGAAGCGTCTCATCTATGAGGAAGAGATTCCCGAGGAGGTGCTCGACTGCCGTGTGCCGCGCCTTATCGGCCAGCCGGTCATCGAGAACGCCATCCGGTACGGTGCCTCTGCCGACGGGATTATCCGTGTGCAGGTACAGGCGGAACGCCAGAGCGGGCTGCTCGTCCTGCGAGTGAAGGACTGGGGCCAAGGCCTTCCACCGGAACGGCTGCGGGAACTCCGCCAGATGCTCGCAGAAGGAGCAGATTCATCGGTGCACACGGGCATCTACAACATCCACCGTCGCCTGCAGCTCATGTACGGCGATGGCTACGGACTGACAATAGAGTGTCCGGCAGAGGGCGGCACGCTCGTCTGCCTGACACTGCCGTGGGAGAAGGAGGGATACGATGCTTCGAGTCGTGATCGTAGAGGATGAGGACATCATCAGGAAGGGACTCGTCTGCACAGTGGACTGGCAGAGCATGGGCGCTTGCATCGTCGGCGAGGCTGCCGACGGAGAGGAAGGACTGCAGGTCGTCCGGGAACAGCAGCCGGATGTCGTCCTGACGGATATCCGCATGCCGCGCCTCTCCGGGCTCGCGATGGCCGAGGCATTGCGGCAGTCGGGCAGCCATGTTGCCATTGTCTTTTTGACGAGCTATGCAGATTTCACCTACGCACAGGAGGCCCTGCGCCTCGGGGCGGTCGACTACTTGCTGAAGCCCGTGGAAGAAGAGGCATTGCGCGCCGTCCTGCAGAAGCTGGTGCGGGCAGGGGGAGAGAAAGGAAGACAGGCAGAGCGCTGTCTGCCGGAACTGGTGGACTGGTTGGACCTCTTGCAGCAGGACAACCTCAATCCCTATGTACGCGATGTCCTCGGGCTCATCGCCGCGCACTACAGGGAGCGGCTGAGCGTCGAGCAGACTGCGGATGCTCTCGGCATATCCGCGAGCTACCTCTCGCGCAAGCTCAAAGATCAGACCGGTCACACCTTCAACTCGCTCGTCACGCGCTACCGCCTGCAGCAGAGCCTCTCCCTGCTGCGCGAGGGGCGGCTGCGCGTCTACGAGGTGGCCGAGCAGGTGGGCTTTGGCGACTACAAGAACTTCGCACAGGTCTTCCGCAAGTACCTCGAGATGACGCCCTCCCAGTTTATGCAGGGCCTTTGAATGAATCAGAGCAGAAAGAGAGAGATACATGAAATCCACGAAACCATACGGATCCTACATGATCATCAGCGACCTCGACGGCACAATCATCCCGCACGGCGGTGTCGTGTCGGAGGCGAACAAGCGAGCGATTGAATCGTTCCGCGCGGGCGGCGGCCACTTCGGCATCGCGACGGGCCGCACACCGGAAGCAGCGGCGGGCTATCTAGGCGGTGTGGCCATCACGGCACCGAGCATTTTCTTCAACGGCTCGATGCTCTATGACTGGCCGCACAAGCACGTCCTTGTGACGAAGCCTTTGACAGCACAGGGGGCACCTGACCTTTGGCCGCGCTTTGCCGCGCTTTGCCTCGAGCGCTTCCCAAAAGCCTGCATCGAGGTCTACACGCAGGATGATTGCCACATCATCAGCAATCCTGCAAACGATGACCCGCGCCTGCCGCACGAGCACTACCGCTACTGTCACAGCGATCTCGCGGCGGTGGCCGACGTCGGGAAGACGCCATGGCTCAAGTTCTTTGTCTGCGCTGATCCCGCGGATCTTTGCGAGCTCGAGCGTGAGGCAGAAGCATTCGGCACGGCCGCCTGCTCGCATCACTTCTACTCAGAGGCCAATTACCACGAGTTCGTCGCCAAGGGCGTCTCCAAAGGCTCGATGTTCGAGGCAATCCGCCAGATGCCCGAATTTTCGCAGACAAAGATCATCGCGCTCGGCGACTACCTCAACGACAGGGAACTATTGGAGGCCGCCGACATCGGCATCGCCTCGGGCAACGCGCACGATGAGCTCAAGGCACTTGCCGACTTCACCGGCTGCCGCGCCGAAGACGACCTGATCGTCTGGCTGCTCGAGCGTTTTGAGTGTTTGACGGCTAAGTGACAACAAAAATCCGCTAATTCCTAACAGATGTGGATGGTACAAAACGAATAACCCTCCTATAATTAAAGCGTAACAAGTAGAAACGCTAAGAAACAATTATAGGAGGGTTTTTTGATGGGAATCTCTTTTGACGCAACGAATCAGCAATTCCACCTCTATAACGATCGGATCAGCTATATCATGAAGGTCCTGCGCGACGGCCATCTCGGCCAGCTCTACTTCGGCGCGCGCCTGCCGGAAGACCGCGACTACGGGCATTTCGTCCACACGGATTACTACCGTCCGACCAGCGCCTATGTCTTTGACAACGAGTACGGATTCTCGCGCGAGCACCTGCGCCAGGAGTACCCGTCGTACGGTACGACGGATTTCCGCGAGGGCGCGGTGGAGATTGCGCAGCCGGACGGCAGCCATATCACGGATTTTTGCTACGTCTCGCATGAGATTGTCGCAGGCAAGCCGAAGCTGCAGGGCCTGCCTGCCACGTATGTGGAGGAAGATGAGGAGGCAGATACGCTGCTGGTGACGCTGCGCGACGAGAAGACGGGCGTCGAGCTCGTGCTCTCGTACACGATCTTCCGCGACTTCGATGCGATTGCCCGCAATGCCCGTTTCGTCAACAGGGGCAATGAGACCGTGGCGCTCACGCGCGCGATGAGCCTTGCCATTGACCTTCCCGATGCGGACTACGACTTCGTCCAGTTCTCCGGCTGGTGGGGCCGTGAGCGCCAGAAGAATGCGACGCATCTGCGCCCTGGCATCCAGTCCATCGGCAGCCTGCGCGGCCAGTCGGGCCATGTCCACAACCCGTTCTTCATCCTCAAGCGCCCGCAGGCGGATGAGCAGCAGGGCGAGGCCATCGGCTTCTCGCTCGTCTACAGCGGCAATTTCCTCGCGCAGGCAGAGGTCGATACGTTCGATGTCACGCGCGTGACGATGGGCATCCATCCGCAGGAATTTTGCTGGCAGCTTGCGCCTGAGGATTCGTTCCAGACGCCGGAGGCTGTCATGGTCTGGTCGGATCATGGCCTCAACGGCATGAGCCAGAACTATCACAAGCTCTACCGCACGCGCCTGGCGCGCGGTGTCTGGCGCGACAAGGTGCGCCCCATCCTCATCAACAACTGGGAGGCCACGTACTTCGATTTCGATGAGGAGAAGCTCGTGCGCATCGCCAAGACGGCGCACGATGTCGGCGTGGAACTCTTCGTCCTCGATGACGGCTGGTTCTCCACGCGCTGCGGCGAGACGAGCGGCCTTGGCGACTGGTGGCCGAACACAGATCGCCTGCCGAACGGCATCACGGGCCTCGCGGAGCGCATCAATGGCCTCGGCATGAAGTTCGGCCTCTGGGTCGAGCTCGAAATGGTCAACAAGGACAGCGAGCTCTACCGCGCGCATCCCGACTGGATCCTGCACACGGAAGGCCGCCACGCTTCGCATGGCCGCAAGCAGTACGTGCTCGACTTCTCGCGTCCGGAAGTCGTCGACTACATTCACGACTCCATCTACAAGGTCCTGAGCACGGCTAAGGTCGACTACATCAAGTGGGACATGAACCGCAGTATCACGGAGTGCGGCTCTTCGGGCTGGGGTCCTGAGCATCAGGGCGAGATTTTCCACCGTTACATCCTCGGCGTCTACAGCCTCTACGAGCGGCTGACGAGCGAATTCCCGAACATCCTGTTCGAGTCCTGCGCCTCGGGCGGCGGCCGTTTTGACCCGGGCATGTTCTACTACGCGCCGCAGTGCTGGACGAGCGATGATTCCGACGGCGGCGAGCGCCTGCGCATCCAGTACGGCACGAGCTACGCGTATCCGGTGTCGTTCATGGGCTCGCACGTCTCGATTGCGCCGAACCACCAGATCTTCCGCAATACGAGCCTCAAACTGCGCGGCGACGTGGCCTACTTCGGCACGTTCGGCTATGAGCTCGACCTCGGCAAGCTCTCAGCAAAGGAGCTCGATGAGGTCCGCGAGCAGATCCGCTTCATGAAAAAGTACCGCAAGCTGATCCAGCAGGGCACGTTCTACCGCCTCAAAGACCCGTTCACGGGCAATGCCGCAGCCTGGATGGTTGTCTCGGATGACCGTCGTCAGGCAATTGTCGGCTACTACAAGATGCTCGCACACCCGTGCACGCCGTACACTTGGATGAAGCTTGCCGGCCTCGATGAAGCGGCTGACTACACGGTCCGCATTGACGACCGCGAGGAGATGGGACAGTTTACGGGTGCCGAGCTCATGCGCGCCGGACTCGATACGACGGACTTTTCTGCTGGCGAGCAGAGCCGTGAGGAGGGCAGGCACTGCACGGACTTCTGGTCGCGCTTGTTTGTCGTCGAGGCGAAGTGATTCCTTCATTGATAAAAGAGAGAGAATGAACAGAGAAAAGATTCCCCGACAATCCTGTCGGGGAATCTTTTACGTTTTGGGAAGATAGCGGCGCTGGCGCTGCCGGTATTCCTTTGGCCTCATGCCGACCCTGCGCAAGAAGGCGCGCGTGAAGGAGTCGCTTTTGGCATAGCCGCACGAGCAGGCGATGGATTCGATGGAAAACGTGGTGGTCTCGAGCAGATGCTTTGCCTTGGTGATGCGGCAGTTCTCGATGTAGACGTGCGGGGAGATCCCGAGATGTTTCTTGAAGAGTGTCGTCATGTAACTGCGGTTAAGGTTCATGTAATCGGCGAGGTCCTGGATGGTGAAGGGCTCTTCGATGTGCAGGCGGATGAATTTCGTCATGTGTGCAATGTAGGCATTGCCGTCTGTCTGCGGGAGCAGCTCGCGCTGCGCCTCTGAGAGGATGGACAGGAACTGCAGCAGCAGACCCAGGCGGTAGTAGCGGCCGGATTGCGTAAAGCTGTTGTGCTGCAGCATATCCTGGACATAGGCGGCGAGCTTCCATCCCTGCTCTTTGGTGCAGGAGAAGATGGGCTCATCCTGGCTCAGGCCGAGTGATGCGACCATCTCAGCAGCGCGCCTGCCGCTGAACGCGACCCAGCTGTACGTCCACGGCTCCGTTTGGTCGCTCTTGTAGATGGTCTGATAATCCGGCTCAATGAGGAAGCCCTGTCCGGCACACAGGTGATACGTGTGCTGGTTGACATAGAACGTCCCCTTCCCCGCAAGGATGAAGTGGATCAGGTAATAGGAACGCACGGCCGGGCCGTACGTATGGCCGGGATGTGTCACAGAATGGCCGAATGTCGTCAGGCAGAGGTCGCCTGTCTCATCGAAGGGTGTATTGCAGGTCTGTATATCTTCCATGATTCCTTCCTCCCGATTAATCTGCTTCTATTATACGTCATCCCTCAAAAGATAACAAACGATAGGAATCCATTTGCAAAGGACAAACGACTGATATTTTTTATAAAAACCATTGACAATGGACAGTGATGGTTGTATGATTGTAAACAATCTACCAAGGAATCATACGGTATACAAAATACTCAAAGGAGGACGAACTTATGAAGTTCTTAGGTAAACTCAGTGATTTCATATCGAAGTACATGGCGGCTTTCGTCATCATTGTCGCTGTCATTGCCCTGTTCCAGCCGTGGACGTTCAAGTGGGCCGCGCCGAATATCGCGATGCTCTTGGGCATCGTCATGTTCGGCATGGGCACGACGTTGCGCCTGCGCGATTTCCGCCTGGTATTCCAGCGTCCGCGCGACGTATTCGTCGGTGCTCTGGCACAGTTCACGATCATGCCGGGCCTTGCCTGGCTGCTCGCCAAGGGCTTTAACCTTCCGCCGGAGCTCGCCGCTGGCGTCATCCTCGTCGGTACCTGCCCAGGCGGCACGTCTTCGAATGTCATGACGTATCTGGCACGCGGCGACGTCGCGCTGTCCGTCTCGATGACGATGACGACGACAATCCTCGCCCCGGTCGTCACGCCGCTTTTAACCTGGTGGCTCGCCGGTGCCTGGGTTGAGATTTCCCTCTCGGCCATGATGATGTCGATCGTCAAGGTCGTCATCGTACCGATTGTCGGCGGCATCATCGTCAACTCGCTGTTCGGCAACTTCATCCAGAAGTACGTCAAGCTCCTGCCGCTGATCTCCGTTGTCGCTATTGTCCTGATCGTCGGCGGCGTCGTCGCGGTCAGCTCGCAGCGCATCATGGAGACGGGCGCTCTCATCATGCTCGTCGTCATGCTCCACAACCTGCTCGGCTATGCACTCGGCTTCGGCATCGCTAAGGCCCTGCACATGAACATGGCCAAGGCCAAGGCCATCTCCATCGAAGTCGGCATGCAGAACTCCGGCCTCGCTACTTCCCTCGCCATGATGCACTTCGGCGCAGCAGCAGCAATCCCGGGTGCAATCTTCAGTGTCTGGCACAACATCTCTGGTTCGCTTGCCGCGAACTACCTCGCCAGCCGCATGACGAAAGAGCAAGAGAAAGAGCCGGCAACGCAGGAATGACCTGCTGTTCCCCACAGTCAACGTAAATAATCCCATAAATTCACCGAAGTCAGGAAAAGCTCCCATGGTGCTGCGCGCACGTGGGAGCTTTTCTTTTGTAACAGGTACGCTATAATTAAGACAGAATAAAGAAAGCGTCAGAGAGAAAGGACAGGAGACCATGATCAAGAAACACATCTACATCCTCGCGACGGGCGGGACGATTGCCGGCAGAGCAGCGTCAGAAGAGGCGACGACAGGGTATGAGGCCGGTGCCATCGGCGTTGCAGATCTCTTGGCGGCTGTGCCGGAGATCCGCCGCTATGCAGAGGTGGAAGGCGAGCAGATTGCCGCCATTGACAGCAAGGACATGCGGGAAGTGATCTGGCTGCGCCTCGCCGCGCGTTGCAATGCGCTGCTCTCGCGTGAGGATGTCGATGGCATCGTCATCACGCACGGCACAGACACGATGGAGGAGACAGCATATTTCTTGCACCTGACGGTCCACAGCGAGAAGCCAATCGTGCTGACGGGGGCCATGCGCCCCGCGACGGCCATGAGTGCCGATGGCCCGATGAACCTCTTGCAGGCCGTGCGCGTCGCCGCCGACGATGAAGCGGCGGGCAAGGGCGTCCTGATCGTGCTTAATGGCACCATTGAGAGTGCTCGCGATGCCGTCAAGACGCATACGACGTCACTGGATAC
>ULVN01109774.1_pt1 | contig 12446 bp, 7 predicted proteins | sample 1959491 | NCBI WGS metagenome assembly ULVN01 (sample SAMEA4835787, study PRJEB28245) | human gut metagenome | biome: gut microbiome; material: fecal sample | place: Denmark | collected 2008 | reverse complement strand
AAACTGGCATTATCGACTCTTCTTGCGGATTTTAGGTATATGATATTAGATGATGTCGTGTGGGTCTATTCCGTGGTCTTCTCGCACAGGTGCATGATGGGCTTGTGCTCGATATGGAGGAAGGCATCGCGTGAGAAGATGTCGTGTGCCGTGGTGACGGCGATCACGTCATAGCTTCTGTTGCTTGGCAGGCTGTGCACGACGGTGATGCCATAGTTTTCCTTGGCTTTCTCCACGTCGATGAGCGGGTCGCAAATGGTGATGTCACTGACGGTCTTCTTCAGCTCGTTGTAGACATCGGCCACGCGTGTGTTGCGGATGTCGTCGCAGTTGGGCTTGAAGGCGAAGCCGAGGAGCAGGACACTGGTGCCGCCACTGCGCCGCAGCTTGTCGGCGATGCGGTGAGCATAGTCGATGGCCATGTTGTTGTTGACGCTTCGTGCTGTTTTCAGCAGTCGTGCGTCGATGCCGACGGTATCAGCTTTGTCGATGAGATAGTAGGGATCCACGGGGATGCAGTGTCCGCCGACGAGTCCGGGATGCATGGGGATGAAGTTCCACTTTGTGCTGGCAGCGGTGATGACGTCCTCGGTGTTGATGCCCAGAGCAGAGAAGATGGTGTGCATCTCGTTGGCGAATGCGATGAGCACGTCGCGCTGGCAGTTTTCCATGACCTTGCTGGCTTCGGCCACGCGGATGCAGGGTGCCTTATATGTGCCGTTGAGCAGTATGGATCCGTAGAGTTTCTCAAGTGCTGTTGCCGTGGCGGGTGTGGATCCGGAGACGATCTTTTTGATGCGTTCCACGGGGTGCTGGCTGTCACCAGGATTGATACGCTCGGGTGAATAGCCGACGAAGAAGTCGGTGTTGAGTTTCAGTCCGGAGACTTTTTCCAGGATGGGGACACAGATCTCTTCCGTCATTCCCGGCCATACGGTAGACTCGATGACGACAGTGTCGTCTTTGTCGATGACCTGTCCCACCATTTCGCAGGCCTTTTTCAGCAGTGTAGGGTCGGCGTGATAGTCTTTGGATACGGGTGTGGGTACAGCGATGATGTAGTAGTTACATGCCTTGGTGTCGTTTAGTTTGTTAGTAATGTGGAAGTTACCATGGTCTAAGGCATTGCGAAGCTTTGTGGCATCACACTGGTCACGGCTGACAAGTCCCTTTTTGAGGTTGTTGCATTTTTTACCGTCAACGTCGAATCCTACAACGTGGTAGCGTTTTGCGAAGGCCAGAGCCAATGGCAGTCCAACATAACCTAAGCCGATCAATGCAATATCTGTTTTCTTCATATTTATGAGTTAGATTTTTTCCAATTGTGCAGACCGTGAGGTCTTATAGGGGTTCCAGTTGTCTTTATAGGACTGGAAGAAGAAGAGCTCGCTCAGCTGCGCCGTGGTGCGGGCAAATCGCATGAACCATCCCGAGTAGGCGGGCATGAGGGGTAAGTAGCGCAGATACCAGTAGGTGGCGCCCGGCCGCTCGCTGATGATTCTCACCAATCCCCAGCCGATATAGTTCAGCGCGATGCGCAGGATATATCCCAAGGCGAAGATTTGCAGAAACGAGGCGTGGAAGGTGAAGATCAGGTTGATGATATAGAACCACCAGATGAAGTTCAGGATGCAATCGTAGAAGATGCTCTCCATGTTGCTCAGGAAGTTCAGGAAGTTCCAGTTGCGGTTGGGCAGCAGAATGTCGAGATGCTTTCTCAATCTGAACCTGACGAGTGAGCGGCTCCATCTGACGCGCTGATGATAGAGCTTGTACCATTGTGTAGGCACGTTGGTCAGGCAGACGGCATTGTGCGCGAAGGCCACGCGGTGTCCGGCCTTGCGCACCTTTTGCGTGATGTCGCCGTCGAGGCCCGGTCCAATGTCCCAGTAACCGATTTCCTTGAGTGTTTCAGCGTCGAAAGCGCCGAAGGCACCGGAGATGATATGGTAGATGCCGAGCTGACTTGTCACCAGTCGGCCCACCTGTATGCGTTTGAGATACTCATAGCCTTGCAGCGAGGTGCAGATGTTTTCCTTGTAGTTGCGCACGAGTACGCAGCCGCCGACGGCTTTCACACGTTTGTCCATGTAGAAGGGGATGAGCACGTTCTCGATGGCATTGCGGTCCAGCGAGGAGTCGGCGTCGAGGTGAACGATATATTTTCCTGTGGCGATGCGTGCGCCGAAGTTGGCGGCAGAGGCTTTACCGCCGCGCACGTTGCAACGCAGGTATTTGGTGATGTATTTCGCGCGCTCCAGATCGTGGCAGATGAGTGGCGTGTCGTCGTCGGAGCCGTCGTCGACGATGATGATCTCGAAGTTGTTGTAGGTTTGCTCACGCAGTGTGGTGACCAGCTTATAGATATTTTTTCCCTCGTTCTTGCCTGGCACGAGTATCGTCACCAGCGGGCGGTCGTGGTGGAGAAGCCACCGCGCTAGCGCACGGCGACGATGGCGGCGATTACGTGTGAGAAAGCGGTAGAAGAGCACACCGTACTCCAGGATGTAGTATCGCGGAAACTCCACGAAGAAGAGAAACCAGTAGGTTCTCACCACATTGCTCACATTGAGTCCACGCAGGAAGTCGACGAAGCTGCTGATGTAGTATAGTATCGTGTCAAGCATAGCATTGTTTTTATCTCAGCCAGAACCAGTATCCGGCGATGATGGCGATGACGGCCACAATGGCCAAAACGATATATCCCCACTTCAGGTATGAGAGAAGCTTGGAAATAGGCGGGCGGTCCTGGAGCTCGTCGATTTCCTGGCGCATACGCTCTCGGTCGGCGAGGCGGCGTGCTTCCTCGGTCTGGCCGTCTTCTAAGGTGGCATTGAGCTTGTGGCTGATAAACATCATCGTGCTCATGTCCTTGGGGTGCGGCACTTCCTCATAGCGGATGGTGATGTCGCTGGTGCTGGGTATGAGCGACCATTCCTTGACGAAGAGGCGGTCTTCCTCTACGTTGTTGCCGATGGCCTTGAAGGCGATGTGCAGCTGGGTGTAGGGTTGGAGAAACATGGCCATGTAGGCAGCGTTGTCGCTGACTTTTTTCCGGAACTGCTCCCTGGCATGCTCGCCCTCGTCTTCGAGGATGGTGCTTTGGACGTATATGCAGAAATTGGTTGCTGCCACCTTGTTGTTGATGAAGAGTCGTGAGGCGGCCTCCACCACCTTCTCCGTACGGGTCATCACGCCGCCGTTTTCGTCTGTGGCCCAAAGGAGCGCGATCATCAGTCCGCGGATCACGCCGTCGTGGGCAAGGGAGCGGGTGGCGATCATCTGTAGTCGGTTCTCAAATGCCTCCACGGGCATGTAGTTGTTGAAATAGTCGTTGTAGGGTGAGAACGAGTAGACACCATGGCAGATAGCGTTGATGCCTTTCGGTGTGATCTCCACGACATGGATGCTGCGGGGGAAGAGGTCGTTGACGTTCGACACGGTGCCGCAGTAGGTGCAGCGGGCGGTGGTGTCGGGCGTGAGGAAGCTTTGATGGCAGTTGTGGCAGAGATAGAGCGAGGTGGGGCGGTCGTAGTCGATGCCGATATGTCGCAGAGGCTTGTGGCACTTGGGGCAGATGAGCTGTCCGCCGACGATGTAGGTATGCTCCGGAGAAATGTTGGCACAGGGGAAGTGGTGGATCACCGGCTCGTAGTCAAGTTCGTTGCTGCCACAGTTGGGGCACTGCTCCTGATAGATCAGGTGGGAGTGCTGGCACTTTGGGCAGACATGCATGCGGTAGACGGTCTTGCGGTAAGCCAGCGTGCCGTGTGCTACGCCCATGTCGATCCAGGAGAAATACTCATTGATATGGAAGAGGCTCCAGCTGTGTAGGCATTCTGCCAGCGGGAGGGCGCAGCCCATGGCGCTTTTTTCCATGACCTTCGGCTCCAGGATCAGTTTGTTGCGGGAAATGTAATAGCGGAAGATGCGCAGGATCAGCAGGCCATGGTTGGTGATGGCACCGGTCTCTTGGGGCACGCCATATTCTTTGCGGTAGTTTTCCAACTCTTTGAAGGTTTTGAGCACGAGTTCCTCGTCGACACTGTCGATATAGGCATCGAACATCTCGTCGTAGATGCCGATCTTGTCTTTCAGTGTCCTGGCAGCAAAGAACGGCTTGTAGGCTGCTTTGTTGCAGGTGATCGGGTTGAGGCCCTTGAGGATGAGCTCCACTTCATTGGCAAATGGAATGTTGATAAACACGCCATCGAAGTCGCCGGCCTTGTATTGGGTGCGGAACTCCACCCATACAGGCTCGTCACATACCAGGATGCGGTAACCGTGTTTGTTAGTTACGATATTTATCATTTGACCTTCTTGTAATGTGTCTGTTTATTAGTCTGCGCGGCTAAGATGGGTTGAGGCTGCGGCCCGCGCTGCCGGCGCTATTCATTGGTATCTATTGCCCGCCTTTTGCTGTGGGGGGGGTAGACTTGATCAGGTAACGTTGCTCGGCGTCTTTAAGTTTTTTGTGCAGGAAGAATTTACCGACACGGATCTTCACGGGCAAGTCGTTGTTGAGGACCCAGAAGGGTATCTCCTGCCCTTTGTTGATGTTGAGGGTGGCCATGATGACCATGGCGTCGCGTGAGAAGTTGTTCATCAGATAATCCGGAAGCTGCTGCACGCCCAGTCCCAGACGCACGAGGTGGGCATTGAAACGGGTGCGGTCGTCGACGATGACCTCGATGGAGTCGGCGCGCAACAGTGAGCGTGCCTTGTCAACAGGCACGTAGGTCATCACGTGTAGCTGGGACTTGTCGATGTCACGAAATTTCAGATTCAGCACCTCGTCGCCTTTGATGGCGATGGAATAGTTGGTGAAGTGGATGTCCGTGATGAAGCCGTCTTCGGGTGCGCAGGCGTAGTTGAGAACCTCGTCGGTGTAGTCGTTGCCATAGGGCGAGTAGGGCATGGCATTGACAGCGCGGCTGTAAAGTCCGGAGTGGATGAGTTTGATGCGCCCTTCGCCTTCGCGCATGAGATAGATGCGTACTTTGTTCTGTGCCTCTCGTATCTTTGCCTGTGTCTCGGCGATTTGCGCCTTGAGGTCGTTTTGCTTGGTGTTGTTGGTCAGACCGTAGAAGATGTCGTTGCGCTCGGAATGCAGCTGTAGCTGCAATTGTCGGAGCTGCTCACGGAGCACGGGGATTTCCTGTCGGGCAAGCATGGCCAGCGTTTTCATGTCGTTGGTGCGCTGCACAAAGGCCGGCTCGTTGTTGATGTTGTTGAGGTCACCGATGTGGCTGATGATGACGTAGGAGAAGAGCGTGTCGCCTTTTTGCACGGAGTCACCGACGTTGGCCTTCATTTTCAGGATGTAGATGTCTTGCGCGGCGCGTATGTTGTTCTTGTCGAGACTGATATATCCATCGTAGTAGGTGTAGACCGAGCGGCTGACGGCATAGAAGATGAGAAAGATGAGCGCCACGATGAAGGCAGCGGCAAAGATGACTTGCTGCTTGGCGAGTTTCTTCTTCTGCTGTTTCAGCAGGAAGAGGGCGTCTTTCTCCTCGGTATGCTGTTCAAACTTAAATTCTTTCATAGTATGGGTGTCGTCGTTACGAAACTGTGGACATTGGGCACGTTGGCCAGTCGCTGGATCTGTATGAGGCTCAGCGATCGCTCCTTCATCTGCGTATAGAGACGTTCCATGCTTTTGAGGTATTGGTTGTACTCTAAGAGTCGGTCGATATAGCTGTATCGGCCTTGGTTCTTGGCGTAGGTATTCTGTCGCATGGCGAGATATTTCTTCAATTGGGTAAGGTGGCGGTACTCCACGGCGATGGCCTGGTTGAGGCGGCGGACGGCGTCGATGTTCATCCGGCAGTGGGTCATGACGTTGTCGGTGTAGGTGCTGTTTTCGTCGCGGAGGATTTCCTTCTGCACCTCGATGGAAGCTTTCTGATGTTTGGTGGCGTTCCACAGCGGAAAGGTGAAGCGCACACCGAAGTCGACATTGTTGGAGATCTTGTCCTGACTGGTGAGATAGGTCGACCAGCGGGCGAAGGGGGTCAGCCGCATCGTGGCGATATAGGATAGCAACTTGGCACTGTTGTCGAGTTGCGCTATCTTCAGCTTGTTGAGCAGGTTTTGTGGGTTGTTGGCGGCCACCTGCTGGCGCAGGCTCACCGTGTCGATGGCGATGGCTTCCGGCTTGAGCCATACCAGCTCCTCACGCGGGGCGATGGAGTCCTTGGCATAGAACTGGGCAAGCTGAAACTCGAGTTGCATCTTCTCGTTCATCACGTCGAGGAGCTGTCCGCTGGTGATGCGATCCTGCTCGAGCATCATCTGGTAGGCCTCGTTGAGTACGTCGAGGTTGCGAACGTGGCAGAGCATGACACCGGCGATGACGTGATTCCAGTGCTGTTCCAGGCTGTCGGCCCAAGCGTCCATGTCGGCACGGCCGTCATCCAAGCGCTGGCGTGCTTTGGCAATGTCGGTACCGAGTTTGATGTCACGCTCTTTGTAGTATCCGTGATAGAATTTGCTGTTGATCCAGTTCCATCCTACTTCGGCCTGCACCTTGGCCTTGTAGACAGAGACGGGGTCGTCGTCGTCGGTGGAGAGGAAGCTGGTCAGCTTCTTGCTGAGGCGGCCGTAGACCTGGCCTGTGACTTCCAGTCCTGTGTTGCGGTCCAAAGCCAGCATGTCTAACCCGGCCTTGAGCTGATAAAGGCTGTCGCTGACGGCATCGCCGGCAGGAAAGCCGAAGACAGGAGCCTGGGGCATGACATAGTCAACGGGAAAGAAGACGACACGCTCCATGACGCGAAAGCGACGATGGAAGTCGCGCAGTACGCTGTCGTTCTTGAGATTCTCATAAACCAGCATCTTCGGGCGGTAGCCATATTCCATGTCGTTTTGTGCATGGGCCAAAGCCGTCAGTAAAGCCAGGATTATCACCAGGGACAATCGATGAGAAAAGTGGTGCATAGTTTCAGTTAGTTATCCTCTCCCTTCGCCGCGTCCCGACGGACAGACGGCGGAGGGTGAGGAAGGAAAAGAGATGTATTTACTTGACGAGCTTGAACACTTTGAGGCAGTCACGTCCGTAGGCTACATAGATGTAGCCGTTGGCAAGGGCTACATAGTTGGCGGAGCGCATGCAGACAAAGCTTGAAACCCTCTTCAACGTGTTGCGGTCCAAGACGACGAGTCCGCGGCTGCCATAAGCGATATATACGTAGTTGGCATCGACTGCCACGCCATTGGCGCAGATGGCAAGATCCTTCTGGTGATCGTCGGACCAGATATTCTCCTTGTATTCACCCAACTTAGTGCCGTTGTTGGCATCATAGACATAGAGTCCGTTCATGCTCTGGCAGACATAGACCTTGCCATCGTAGACACACATGGCGTTTTTGCCGTTGTTGGGCTTCACCTTGTTGGCATCTTTACTGAAGACGGGTGACTGCATCGTGGCATCGCTCTTGTCGAACTTATCCAGCACCAAGCCTACCTCTGTGTTTTCATCTGCGATCTGGGTACCGTCGTAGTGGATAGCAAAGACGTTGTTGCCGTCAGGCGAGAAGCAGAGGTGCTTGGCGCGTCCTGCTGTCTGCTTGTAGCCCACAGGGTTGAGGTTTTTGTCATAGATTTCATAGCCGTAGGTGGAAGCCACTTGCAGGTTGTCGCCGTTGACGATCACGCAGTTGCCGTCGCCACCGTCCTTGGATCCTGTGTTGTTAGCGTTTCTTTGAGCCTGATAGAGCTTGACGAGCTGCAGCGGCTCGTAGGTCTTGTGGGCGATCGCGGTGCTGTCGAGGTCGCCCCACTTCTGCGATGTGCAGTCGATCTTGCCATCGTCAGTAAGGCGCACATAGCCCAGGAAGCCTCCATTCTTGTTGTTGCCGACCGCATAGAGCCGTTTGTCGGACTTATCGAGGGTGATGTGGTTGAAGTCGATGGCATTGTCATGATCGCGTACGAACTGCTTGAGCGTTGTCACATCGCCTGTGGTGCTGAGCATCTCCAGGCATCCACTCTGTTCATTGCCTCTCTTGTGGTAAGACACATAGACGTTGGTGCCGTCGGTCTGCACACAGGTAGCAGAGATGTCGTGGGTGTGGCTCTCGGAGACGACCACCGGCTGCGGGTTCTCCGGAGTATCTGGTGTATCCGGTGTGTCCGGTGTGCCCGGCTTGCTGGGGACGTATCCGTTGCCGTGACAACCGTCGGCGGGGATGGAGTATTTTACTTCATCACTTACTTTATTACCACTGGCATCTAAGACCTTACCCTCGGAGATGTGCTCCACTGTACTATTGACGAAGTTGACCTTCGTGAAGTCTGCGTCGTCCCCGGTACCGAAGTTAAAGATGTTGCAGTCCACGCCAGCCTTCTGTGAGCCGGAAGTCTGAATGAAGTAACAGTCTTTGAGAGTCTCGGGTGAGCCACTGCCGTTGAAACTGATCTTAGCGGCCTTTACCACGCCCATGGCCCCGTCGCCTTCCATGATGATGGCGGCATCGTTGCCGTTGTTCTTGTTGGTATAGGTGCCGTCAATGTCAATGAGGCCTTTGTCGTTCAGATATACTTTTGAAGAAGCCCACTGGTTGAAGTTGGCGCACTTGATGTAGTTGACGTGAATCTCAGCGTTGTTGGAGTTCACCTCCACCAAATTTGCCTTAATACCACAGTCTGCAATCAGATGAGTAGTGTTTTGGAAGTAGATGGCATGGTTTCCGGCGTCAATGTCCCCGCCCACACGGATGTAGCCGTCGGTCTTCAAATCAGCATCAGAAGTCAGCTTGCCTGCGACATAGAGTCGAGTGGTGCTGTTGAGGAACTGCTTTGCCGAGAGGTCACCACCAACATAGAGCCTACCCTGAATGGCAATGTTGTCGATGGTCGTCAAGTCACCCTCGACATACACCTTATCATCAGCATTGATATGAAGAGTTCCGGATGCAGAAGTCACCTTGCCACCCTTCTCGATAATGGCCGTTCCACCATTACCAAAGAAGCGATTGTCCCCTTTGTTGATGATAAGATGACCACCGTTCTTTACGATGATCTTGCCATTGGCGTTATACGCATTGGTCAAAGTAGCAGTGCCTTCTACATAGAGTGTCGCGTCCTTCATGTTTAATCGAAGGTCGCTTTTATTCTTTCCCTTAGGCACCAGCCATGTGTGGCCTTCTTCCCAGGTTTTAGAATCATCCTTTGTGACGTCCTCAGCATTGCTTGGCACTTTATTGTTGAAGCTTACTTCATTCTCTTTGGGAATCTGTGCATCGATATCGCTTGCGGCGCGTGTCCTTGATTTAGCCTGGTTGCAGTTAAAGATAGAAGACTGCATCTGACTGGTAATATCGTCGAGCGCCTCGCCGATGCGAGTGGGGTTGATCTGATTAGCCTCACTGCCTGGGTCGTCGCTTGACGAGCACCCTGTCAACCCTCCTATGAGGAGTGCGGCAGAGAATAGATAAAAGATCTTCTTATTCATGGTTTCTGAGTTTATAGTTATTGATTGTGGTGAGCTTGTAGGGGCGGGCTTTATGCCCGCCCTAACCCCCGGATGGAAGTTACGAATAATTTGATTCTCACCTCTTCAGGGTGTTTAGCGAGATTTGTCCACCAGTTTGAGCACCTTCAGGCAGTTCTTTCCGTAGGCCACGTAGATATTGTTGTTGTCATCCACAGCTACGAAGTTAGCAGACTTGCCGGCGGTGTAGCGGGCCACCTCAGGTGTTTGCTTGGCAGCATCCTCAGTGGTTGCGGTCATATCGCTCTTGTTGATTACGATCAGACCGAGAGAACCGTAAGCAATGTAAATCTTATCGCCCTTGACGCAGACGCCATTGCAGTAACCACGGGTCACGACAGTGCCCTCACTGTACTTCTTGCTGTCGGCATCGGCAGTGTAGGTAGCATCCTTCGGGATGAAGCGGCCGGAGAGCGTACCGTTGGTGTACTTCACCAAGCCATTCTTGCCGAGGCATACATAGACATCATTGCCGTCGACAGCCATCACGCTCTTGCCGTTGGTGCCGTTGATCGTCTCAAACTTACCGGCGTTGAAGAGTGTAGAGCCATTGTCCAGACGCACGTTGCTTGCCTCATAGCTGTTGACCTTGAGGTTGTCGCCATCGACATAGCTGACATAGACGTTATTGCCATTCTTCGTGATGAACTTGGCGTCGCCGAGCTGGGTAGCGTAGGCGCCGTTGAGATTACTGCGGTTGAAGGTCTCTGTTCCATAGAGCGTAGCCACCTGATAGTAGTCGCCGTTGACGATGACAGCATTGCCGTCGCCCGTTCTCTTGCCATTCGTGGCAGCTGGCACCTTCTGCAGAACTGTTGCCTTCAAAGGCTCCAGCGTGCTGCCCGTTGTGGAGGTAGCTTCCGTGTCGAAGGCGCCACCGTCTTTCAGTGCCAAGGAGGTGATCACGCCACCCTTCAGGCTGTTACCGGTGCCGATGAGTTTCTTCTGCTCCTTGTCGAGTGCGATATTGTTCCAGTCGACAGCGTTTTTCTTCGAAGCGTCTACAGCCGAGATCGACTGCTGGAGCGTCACATGGCCATCGGTTGTCGTGGTGAAGTAGTCGAGCATACCGGCCTGTGTCGCACCATTGGTATGGTAGCAGACATAGACGTTTTTGCCATCGACGACGACGCCCGTAGCGGAGCGGCCGTTGCGCTCAGTATCGTTGGTGCCATAGGTCACCTCTGCTGTCGGACGGAGCAGCTGGTAGTCGGCAGCGGTCTTGGTACCCTCCTTGTTGGGGTTGAAGCCGAGGCTACCGATGGTCTCGTCAGCGGGGATGGTGATGTCGGCGAAGTCATTCTCCTTGTTCAGCTTGCGCACGTTGGCACTGCCGTCGAAGGCGAAGTCATCCCAGTCGAGCAGGTTGGCGTCAGCGACGCTGCCCTTGTAAGCACGCTTGAAGTAGACACCGAAGGTGCTGCCGCTGGGTGCTGTGATGAAGGAAGCGTTGTCGCCGTCGGTGACGATCTGCTTGGTGGCCAAGACAGCCAGTGCGCCGTCGGTGAGGTTGATCTTCGATCCCTTGCCGTCCGTATTATAATAGGTGTAGGTATTGATCATGCCATTGCTGCCGACATAGATGTTCGAGCCATTCTCCTGACGGATGAAGGTAGCAGCGGCTTTTTTAGAGTCGTCATACTGTCCGGCCTTGATATAGTTGCCATAGACAGCGGCGTCCTTGCCGTTGACGGTCAGGCTGTTGCTCAGTGTCAGGAGTTTGCTGGCCACGAGTGTGCCTGTGACGGTAGCGCTCTGTGCGCTGATGATCTCAGCAGAGACTTCGCCGTTGGCCTCCAGCGCCTCGTCAGCGGTCAGGTTCGTACCGATCTGTGTCTTTGAGCCAGCGCCGAGGGTGATCTTGTTGGCATGGAATTCGTTAGCGGTGAGGATCTCGCCGTTGTTGACGACATCGATGCCGCGGAAGGTCTGGTTCTCGCCAGCGCCTTTGTTGCCATCACCTGACTTATAGAAAGAGGTCTTGGCCATGAGGCTGGCACCATTCTCTACCGTGAAGGTTGAGGCATTCTTGATGACGAGCTTACCACCGCCATAGACGATGATGCTCGTGCCGGTGCTGCTGACACCGTCAAGGGTCAGCGTCTTGCTACCCGGCACATAGATCGTGCCGGCACCGGTGAGGGCGGTGAGCGTGAGGTCTTTCTTCAACAGCAACTCCTTGCCGTTCATGTCGAGTGAGATCGGTGAGAGGGCGATCGAGACGACGCTGTTCTCAGAGAGCTGTGTGTCACCCGTGTTCAAGGGTGCCCAGTTCTCACCTGTGGGCTTTTCGGGAAGGGTCAGTCCCAGTGAGGGCACGCCATTCGTGGGCAAGGCACGTGTGAACGCCTTGGCTCCGGTAGTGTTACCGTAGTTTGTTACTCGGTTAGCGGTGCTGTTCAGCAGCACACTGATTTGGTCTGCCTGTGAGTTGATCTGCGTTCCTCCATTGCTGGGGTCGTCGCTGGAGCAGGCTGTCATACCCATCACGATCAGTGACGAGATGGCGATGTTACAAAATCTATTAGTTACCATTGTTACAAAAACATTTATCCGTTAGAAGTATTCGTTCATTGTGACGTGTCCGTTGTCACAGCATGATCTATGATGATAGAATCTTAATATATAGAGTGTTAAGGTGCCGAGTTCGAGAAGCATCCGGCTATGGTGTCAGTCCCTCAGCAGATATCGCAATTCTTTGCATATTCTATTCCTCCATTTCTGTCAAAAGTCATGTTGCATGTCTTTTCCGCTCCAAAGATAAGCCTTTTTACGATAATAGACAAGATTTTGCTGATAATTTTTCTAAGTTTAACACAAAAAACTTTAGGATTGTCAAAAAAGTATGTCGAAAAGGTATGTAGAAGCAAAAAAGTGTAACTATTCAGCTGTCATATCGCCCTTTGGCGATAACAAGTTGTTGATATAATAGGGTTAGTTATATAGAAGA
>ULVN01081764.1_pt1 | contig 12451 bp, 13 predicted proteins | sample 1959491 | NCBI WGS metagenome assembly ULVN01 (sample SAMEA4835787, study PRJEB28245) | human gut metagenome | biome: gut microbiome; material: fecal sample | place: Denmark | collected 2008 | reverse complement strand
TCGTCGGCGTTGTGGCTATCACCTGTGTTCAGGCTCAGGCTAACGACTAATTATTTGTGCCGCCAAGGCGGAAAGGAATGAATATAAATGAATATACTGGTAATCAATGCAGGAAGCTCTTCTCTCAAGTATCAGTTCATCAAGATTGAGACGGAAGAAGTGCTCGCAAAGGGGCTTTGTGAGAGAATCGGAATCGAGGGTTCAAAGCTCACTCAAAAAGCACCCGGTAAGGAGAATTACGTTGTTGAGCAGCACATGAACGACCACGCCGACGCCATAAAAATGGTTATCGACGCGCTCACGGGCAGCCACGGCGTAATCAAGGACATGAAAGAGATAGACGCTGTCGGACACAGGATAGTTCACGGCGGCGAGGAATTCAACGACAGCGTACTCATTACCGACGAGGTAATGAAAGCGGTTGAAAAATGCGTGGAGCTTGCTCCGCTGCACAATCCGGCAAACATCATAGGCATAAACGCCTGCGCAAAGGTTATGCCCGGCGTAAAGCAGGTCGGCGTGTTCGACACCGCTTTCCATGCGCATATGCCGGCTAAGGCATTTATGTATGCCCTGCCGTATGACCTCTACGAAAAGGACAAAATCAGAAGATACGGTTTCCACGGAACAAGCCACAAGTATGTTTCGCAGAGAGCTGCCGAGATGCTCGGCAAAAAGCTTGAAGACCTCAGGATAATCACCTGCCACATGGGCAACGGTTCTTCAATATCCGCGGTTATGGGCGGTCACTCGGTTGACACCACAATGGGCTTTACACCGCTTGCCGGCGTACCTATGGGCACACGCTCCGGCGATATTGACCCTGCGATTGTTACCTACCTCATGACCAAAAAAGGCATGACCGCGGCAGAGGTGGACAAGCTGCTCAACAAGGAATCCGGCGTTTACGGCATTGCAGGATATTCCGATTTCCGCGACCTTGAGAGCGGCGCGGAGAACGGCGACAAAAAATGCCGCCTGGCGCTCGATATGTTTGTGTACTCGGTAAAGAAGGCCATCGGCGCATATGCCGCTGCAATGGGCGGAGTTGACGCGCTTGTGTTTACGGCAGGCATCGGCGAGAACACCGTTATCATCAGAGAGGAAATCACCGACGGCATGGAGTTCCTCGGCATCAAGATAGACAAGGAGCTTAACAACTTCAAGGGTGAGGAGAGAGATATCTCCGCTCCGGATGCCAAGGTTAAGTCGCTGGTTATCCCGACAAACGAAGAGCTTATGATTGCCAAGGACACTGCAAGATTGGCAAAATAAGTATAAATACATATTTTTTGCGCCGCTTTGCAAAAAAAACTTGACAAACGGCGCAGAAAAATATATAATAGTTTTGTTATGTCGAGGTGTACCATGGTTATAGATATATCGCAAATTATAACAAACGACGGCGCGGTGCGTCAGATAGACGGCGTGACAGAGTCGGACGGGGTTTTGTTCAACGGACAGGATATCCGTTTCAGTGCGCCGATATCGGTGCGCGGCGAGATAAAAAACGTCTCCGGTGTGCTCTGCCTTGAGCTTGACTGCTCCGCAGAGTTTGATACTCAGTGTGCAAGATGTACGGATGATATTCACGAGACGCTGAATTTTCACGTCAGCGAGAGGCTCGCCAAGGAAGCGTCGGATGAGGATGTTATCGTAATCGGCTCGCACGAGTTCGATTTGGATGAAACAGTAATGAAGAGTTTTTGCTCCGAGTTGCCTATAAATTATGTGTGCAGTGAAGACTGCAAGGGGTTATGTCATGTTTGTGGCTGCAATCTCAATCGCGAACAGTGTGATTGTGAGGATGACTATATTGACCCAAGATTGGCAGCCCTGAAAGATTTTTTGTAAAAAATCGTTTTTCATAAGTTTTGGGAGGTGGAAACATGGCAGTACCTAAGAGAAAAGTATCAAAAGCAAGAAGAGATAAAAGAAGAGCAAACTGGAAGCTCAGCTTGCCCGGCATGGTTAAGTGCCCGAGATGTCAGGAGTTTAAGCTCCCGCACAGAGTTTGCAAATCTTGCGGTTACTACGGTAATTCCGAAGTAATCAAGGTTGAAGACTAATTTCTTTACGCAATTTATAGCCCGCCGGAAAGGTGGGCTATTTTTGCTAAAAAGGGATATTGCAAGTCCGCAGCGAATGCATTGGGATTGCCTGTCGGGTTCGGCGTGCAATTTAACGAAACGCGTGAGCGGTGTATATTATGTCTTTTCAAACACACGCATACCTTCGGATGCTATCGGTTTGAAAAGACATAATATACACCGCCAATGCGGCACACAATTCATAGATAAACTGACACATCGGGGTGATACTGCATGAAAAAATACAAATATATACTGTTCGATATGGACGGCACAATAACCGATTCCTACGAGGCGGTGACGCGCTCATTTGTGTACGCACTGAAATACTACGGCGTGACAGACTACGACGAATCCAAGCTGCGGCTTATTCTCGGCCCTCCGCTCAGGGAATCGTATGAAAAACTGTTCGGTTTCAGCAGGGAAAAATCCCTTGCCGCCGTGGAGAAATACCGCGAGAGGTACAAAAAGTGTTTCCTTAAGGAACACAAGATATTCCCGGGTGTGCGCGAGCTGCTCGAAAATCTGCAAAATGACGGTTTTCGCCTTGTGCTCGCCACATCAAAGCCGCTTGTGTCCGCCGAGGCAATATTGGAGCATTTTGACCTAAAAAAATACTTTTACTTTGTGGGCGGCGCGTCTCTCGATACCTCGCGCGACACCAAGGAAAAGGTTTTGGAATATATTTTTGAAAAGTGTGACATAGATAAATCACAGGCGGTTATGGTCGGCGACAGGTGCTACGATTTAATCGGCGCCGAGTACATGGGCATAGACGCCATAGGCGTACTCTATGGCTACGGCGACAGGGCGGAGCTTGAGCAATACAAAAACGTGTACCTTGCGAAAACTCCGCAGGATGTGTATAATTATCTTATGCCCGAGTTACACGGGATTGAAAAAACAGGAGAGAAATATGGCAAACAGAGCAGTTGTGAAAACTGTTGACTATGACTCCATTGCCGCCGACTGCGGCATAGAGCCGGGGGATGTGATTCTTGGCATCAACGGCAAGGAGATTGTAGATATTCTTGATTTTAAATACTACACAAGCGACGATTTCTACACGGTTGAGGTGGAGAAAAAAGACGGCAGTGTGGAGGAGATAGAGGTCTGCAACGACTGTTACGAGCAGTTCGGCGTGACCTTTGAGCACGAGCTGATAGACGACCCCAAACTCTGCCGCAACAAGTGCATCTTCTGTTTTATGGATCAGCTGCCGCCCAATGTGCGCTCCACCATGTCATTCAAGGATGACGACATTCGCTTAAGCTTCCTCCAGGGCAACTATGTCACGCTCACCAATCTGTCCGACGCGGACATAGACAGGCTGTGCGCGCTTAAGGTCAGTCCCATAAACGTGAGCGTCCATGTGACGGACGGCGAGCGGCGGTGCATGATGCTGAACAACCGCTTTGCGTACAAGGTGCTCGACATCATGAGAAAGTTTGCCGCGGCAGGTATACTGATGAATGCGCAGATAGTGCTATGCAAGGGCATAAACGACGGCGATTATCTGCGGCGCACGGTGCACGATTTGCGCGGGCTTTTTCCGTCGGTGCGCAGCATAAGCATTGTGCCCGTGGGCATAAGCAAGTATCGCAAGGGGTTATTCAAACTTGAAAGTTTTGAAAAAGCAGACTGCGCCGCGGTCATTGAACAGGTGAGCGCGTATCAGCGCGAATTTCTCTCCGACATAGGCACGCGGCTTGTGTACCTTGCGGACGAATTTTACATCAAGGCAGGCTTGCCCATACCGGAGTACGAGGCATACGAGGATTTTCCGCAGATAGAAAACGGGGTCGGTCTTGTGGCGGTGCTCAATCGGGAGATGGAGACGGAGATGGAGTATTCGGACGAATTTGCCTCCCTCAATCCGTGCAAAAAAACCATAGCGACATCGTACATTGCATACGACTTTATTTGCAGGTATGTTGACATGATAAAGAGCGTTAATCCGCGGCTGGATTGCCGTGTGGAGAAAATCCGCAACGACTTTTTCGGCGAGAAGATAACCGTCACGGGACTTTTGTGCGGCGGCGACATCATCGCGCAGCTCAGGGGCAAGGATTTGGGCAAATATCTGATATTGTCCGAGAGTATGTTCAAGGACGACTGCGACATTTTTCTGGACGACACAAGCCTTGAGGACGTTGAAACCGCACTGGGCGTAAAGGTGGTCAAGACGGATAACAGCGGCATGGATTTTGTCAGGGCGCTGATGCTCTGATGAGAGGTAGTGCAATCTGCTCAATTAAAACCCCTCAGACGGCTCTGTGATGTATATTATATTTTGAAAACACACGAATAGCGTCGAAACAAGCCGCGCATCGTGCGCTGCAAATCGGAGATTTACAGCTTACTCGCTTAGCTGTTTCTCCTTTTTCCCACCGTGTACCCGAAGGGTGAAAAGGCATGCTGCGCTACCACCTTTTTGGGAACCCTGCGCTAAATTCGTCGTCTGAGAATAAAAAACACATACACATCCTTGCAGTGATATCTGTAAGGATAAGCCCTGTTAAATAAAATATTTCCTTTAGAACGGAGAAAAAACATGAGAAAACCGACATTTGCAATAGTGGGCCGCCCGAATGTGGGCAAATCCACTTTGTTTAACAAAATAATAGGAGAGAGGATATCCATAGTTGAGGATACCCCGGGCGTAACGCGCGACCGCATATATGCCGAGGGCGAATGGCTTACGCGCAAATTTATCCTTATAGACACCGGCGGCATAGAGCCGGCAAACGACGACATCATACTGGAGCAGATGCGCCGCCAGGCGCAGATAGCCGTTGACATGGCGGACGCCATAATATTTATGGTGGATGTCAAGTCGGGTCTTACCTCGGCGGACAAGGACGTTGCCGCCATGCTCATGCGCTCGGGCAAGCCGATAGTGCTCGTGTGCAACAAGGTGGACAATGTGGGCGATGTGCCTATGGAGTTTTATGAATTCTACAACCTCGGCCTGGACGAACCCATAGCGGTGTCGTCCGTCCACGGTCTCGGCACGGGCGATTTGCTCGACAAGCTGTTTGAGTATGTAAACTGGGATGATGACGGCGAGGAGGACAACGATTCCATAAAGGTTGCCGTAATCGGCAAGCCGAATGTGGGCAAATCGTCGCTGATAAACAAGATTCTGGGCGAAAACCGCGTTATAGTGAGCAATATTGCAGGCACTACGAGAGACGCCATAGACACGGAATATGAGCGCGATGGACAGAAATACACCTTCATAGACACCGCCGGCATGAGGAAGAAAGGCAAGATAGACGAAAACATAGAGCGTTACAGTGTGGTGCGCTCTCTCGCGGCGGTAGACAGGAGCGACGTTGTGCTCATTCTGATTGACGCGGAGGAGGGCGTGACGGAGCAGGACACCAAGATTGCCGGCTATGCTCACGAGCAGGGCAAGGCAAGCATCATAGTCGTGAACAAATGGGATCTTGTGGAGAAGGACTCCAACACCATGGCAAAATTCCGCGCCGATGTGGAAAAAGGGCTTGCGTACATGACATACGCTCCGGTAGCGTTTACTTCGGCGCTCACGGGCGCGCGCATAGGCAAGCTGTTTGACCTCATCAAATATGTGAATATGCAGCACGCAATGCGCATATCCACGGGTGTGCTCAACGACATACTCAACGAGGCGGTATCAAAGGTGCAGCCGCCGTCGGACAAGGGCAGGCGCCTCAAGATAATGTACATCACCCAGGCGAGCACCAAACCGCCCACGTTTGTGCTCTTTGTCAACGACAAGGAGCTTGCGCATTATTCATATGTGCGCTATATAGAGAATCAGATTCGCTCGTCCTTCGGGCTGGAAGGCACACCGATAAGGTTCATTATCCGCCAGCGCGGCGATGATAAGGGAACGAGATAGGAGATCAAAATTCCCGTAAGTGTTAATTTGTGCAAATCAAGGTAATAAGTAATAGTGAAAAGTGAAAAAGTGTTGTACGAATTTTCATAAATGAAAATTCGCCGGAAAATTATTTGTTAATGATCCGGTGTAGGGGCGACCCTGTGTGGTCGCCCGTTTGCAAAAGCAAGTAATAATCATGAATCGGAGGGATAACCATGTTAAGTATAATTTTGTTCAGCTCGGCAATCGCTTATCTGCTCGGCAGCATAAACACATCCATAATAGTGTCAAAACTCGCCGGCAAAGCGGACATACGCAGCTGCGGCAGCGGCAACGCCGGAGCCACCAACACCCTGCGTGTGCTCGGCAAGGGCGCGGCGGCAGCCGTTGTTATCGGCGACGCGCTCAAAGGCATTCTCGCCGTGCTCATTGCGCGGTTTGCGTTTGATTTCTTCGCCGTGAGCGGCAATGTGCGCATACCGCAGTATTACGCGGCACTCTTTGCGGTTGTGGGGCATATTTTTCCCATATACTTCGGTTTTCGCGGCGGCAAGGGAATAATGACAAGCATTGCCGTCATATTTATGCTTGACTGGGAGATAGGCGTTATATTGCTGCTCATATTTGCGGCTATATTCGTCACCACTCGCTATGTATCGCTCGGTTCGTGCATATCCGCAGTGATGTTTCCCGTGCTTGTGTATATGTTCCACAGCGGCGACCGCGAATTTGTTGCCGCGGCGTGTATAATTGCGGCTCTTGCCGTGTTTAAACACAGAGATAACATTCGCCGTCTGGTGAGCGGTACGGAGTCCAAAACATATTTTGGCAGAAAATAGGAGTAATCATTATGGCTGATATAAAAACAGTTTCGGTTATAGGCTCGGGCAGCTGGGGCACTGCGGCGGCATTGCTGCTGCGAAAAAACGGTCACAGGGTACGCCTGTGGTCGCGCAGCGAAAGCAAAAGCGCGCTCCTTGCGCAGAATCTTGAAAACCGCGAATATCTGCCCGGGGTTATGCTTGATCCCGAGATAGAATTTACCGCCGATATATCCTGCGCTGCGGATTCGGACGCGGTTGTGCTCGTCACACCGTCGGCGGCGGTACGCGCTGCCGCACGCTCCGTCGCGCCGCACCTTGCGGACGGCACCGTGGTCGTCATATTGTCCAAGGGCATAGAGAAAGACACCCACAAGATAATGAGCGATGTGGTTGCCGAGGAGTGCCCCCGTGCGAGGATTGCGGTTATGTCGGGCCCGTCCCACGCGGAGGAAGCATCGCGCGGTGTGCCCACTTGCAACGTGGCGGCGTCCGATTGTCCCGACACTGCGCGCGCGGTGCAGGATATGTTCATGAGCGACACTTTCCGCGTGTACACGAGTGACGATATGCTCGGAGTGGAGCTGGGCGGAGCGGTCAAGAATGTGATTGCGCTGTGCGCCGGCATAATAGACGGCATCGGCTTTGGCGACAACACCAAGGCGGCGCTTATGACGCGCGGCATACGCGAGATTTCGCGGCTCGGCGTTGCCATGGGGGCAAAGCCGGACACATTTTGGGGACTGAGCGGTATAGGCGACCTGATAGTCACCTGCACCAGTATGCACAGCCGCAACAGGCGCGCCGGAATACTGCTCGGCAAGGGAAAATCGCTTGATGAGACCTTATCCGAGGTGCATATGGTAGTGGAGGGCATAAGCTGTGCGGCGTCCGTCTACGAGCTGGCGAGGATAAAGAATGTTGATATGCCCATAGTCAGCGCGGCATACGACGTCATCTACAACGGCACAAATCCGCGTGAAGCGGTTATGTCGCTTATGGTTCGCACAAAAAAAGATGAAATTATTTGAAATATATATAAAAATTACATATTGAAAAATATGCGGCAAGATGATATAATGACTTTATTAAATATTTTAATTAAGGAAGAGGTAACAGCTTATGTTAAGTCTCGATTGTTCAAAAGTGCAAAAATTTGTTTCCGCCGAAGAAATGAACAACATGGAGAAGATAACCTCGCTTGCCGCAGATATTCTTGAAAGCGGAAGCGGCGCAGGCAATGATTTTCTCGGTTGGGTCAATCTTCCGGTAAACTATGATAAAGAAGAATTTGCAAGAATTAAAAAAGCGGCGGACAAAATCCGCTCCGATTCTCAGGTGCTTGTTGTTGTGGGTATCGGCGGTTCGTACCTCGGCGCAAAGGCGGCTACGTCCATGCTGCGTAACAGCTTTGCCGATTTCGGCGCAACGGGCGGCAACCCGACAATCATCTACGCCGGCAACAGCATCAGCTCAACCTACCTTGCGGACCTCACGGAGTTCCTCAAGGACAAGGATTTCAGCATAAACATCATTTCAAAATCGGGCACGACCACAGAGCCGGCGCTCGCATTCCGCATTTTGCGCAATATGCTTATAGAGAAATACGGCGCGGCAGAGGCTGTCGGCAGAATTTATGCCACCACAGACAAGCAAAAAGGCGCGCTGAAAAACTTTGCCGACAAAGAGGGCTACGAGACCTTTGTAGTGCCGGATGATGTGGGCGGCAGATTTTCTGTGCTCACCGCGGTTGGTTTGCTCCCGATTGCGGCGGCAGGCATAGATATCGACTCCATGATGCAGGGCGCGGCAGACGCAAGGCAGGCTTATTCAAAACCCTATGCGGAAAACGACTGCTACAAGTACGCTGCACTGCGCAACATCCTTGCGCGCAAGGGCAAAGCGGTGGAATTCCTTGTGAACTACGAGCCCTGCCTGACATATTTCTCCGAATGGTGGAAGCAGCTCTTTGGCGAGAGCGAGGGCAAGGACAACAGGGGAATCCTGCCGGCGTCGGTCAATTTCTCGGCAGATCTTCACTCCATGGGTCAGTATATCCAGAGCGGCGCGAGAATCATGTTTGAAACCGTGCTTAACGTGGAAAAGCCGAATAAGGACGTCACCATACCCACGGACAGCGAAAATGTGGACGGACTTAATTTCCTTGCCGGAAAGACTGTTGACTATGTCAACCACAAGGCATTTCAGGGAACACTGCTTGCGCACACGGACGGCGAGGTGCCCAACATTGTGATAAATGTTCCCGAGATAAGCCCGTATTATTTCGGATATATGGTTTATTTCTTTGAGAAAGCCTGCGCGGTGAGCGGATACATCCTCGGGGTTAATCCGTTTAATCAGCCCGGTGTTGAGTCGTACAAGAAGAATATGTTCGCACTGCTCAACAAACCCGGATATGAAGACATGAGAGCGGAGCTTGAGGCTCGCCTGTAAGATATAAAATCAGAAATTGCGTGCTGCAAAACGAAACCGTTTTGCAGCACGCGATTTTTTTATGATTGTCCTCAATTCAAAAATCTGTTTACAACCGGCTGTCTGAACTCGGGCGACGGCTTGTAGCGCGGCACGGTGGTGTATACCTTAACCTCATTGGAATATCTGTCCGCAACTATTGTGCCTTTTGATCCATACACAACCGGCACTGTGGCAATCTCTCCGCTGTTGAGCGTTGACCACGATCCCTCAAGGAAACCTACGCAGTCGCCGAAATCTATGGTGAATGTGGAGTAATCCTCAACATCGGAGAACGGCAGAAAAAAGTTTTTCTTCATTCCGCTCACTCTCTTTGCAATCCTGTTTGATATCCAGGTGGTGAGCACACAGCCGTAGCAGGCGTAATCGCATATTGAGCCGCCGCCCCTGTCGCTGTGGTACCACCAGGTTTTTTCAAGGTCGGACACTTTTTCGGTATTTACATCATACGGCCCTGTGGTAGCAGGACTTCTGTACTGCACACGGAGCACCTTGCCCGCCGCGCCGGAATCCGCAAGCTCCTTGACCTTGCGCAGACGGGCAAAATATATCTGCGCACCGTCAACCGCATAGGCGGCGCGGAGACGGAGAGAATATGCGCCGACACGCAAAAGCTGCTGAAGAATTTCAGCACCGAGAGCGCGCTGATGATAACGCTGAATCTATGCTTGCTGTTTGCCGCCGCCACGAGAAAAACCCTGCGCCGCCTGCGAAAAAACGCGCCGCCGCAGAAGATGGACTATGCTCCGATGAACCTGAAAAACGCTGTGCTCTATATCAAACAGCACCTGTCCGAGAAAATTCTGCTCGACGATTTGTGTACCCACTGCGGTATATCAAAATCGCAGCTTACGCGGTATTTCAAGGCAGCATTCGGCAAGACGCCCATGCAGTATGTGACGGAGCTTAAGCTGAGCAAGGCAAAAGATATGCTCTTTAAGAGCGGCGGCATGAGCGTAAAGGCGGTGTGCGACGAGCTGGGATTTGACGATCAGCACTATTTTTCGCGCCTGTTTACCAAGGTTTACGGAGAAACGCCGTCGCATTACCGCTATCGGGTGACGCATTTCAACGAAAATAAGCAATAATTAATTGACAAAAAATGCTCCGTGTGATAAAATTTTTATTGTAAGATTCTCTATTTTAACATTGATACAAAGGACGGGATTTTATGAACTACTCATATGAAGAGGTAAAGGAATTTGTGGAACAGGAGGACGTCAAATTCATCCGCCTGGCATTCTGCGATGTGCACGGCAGACAAAAGAATATTTCCATTCTGCCGGATGAACTCGGCAGAGCCTTCCGCGACGGTATATCATTCGACGCCTCGGCAATAGACGGCTTCGGCAGCGAAGTAAAATCCGATTTGCTGCTGTTCCCGATATCGTCCACACTGAATATACTTCCGTGGCGGCCCATGCAGGGCAAGGTGGTGCGTATGTTCTGCACCATCTGTCATCCGGACGGCACTCCGTTTGCCGCGGACAGCCGCGCTTTCCTTAAAAAAGCCGTAAAGACGGCGGCGGACAAGGGAATCCATGTCAACTTCGGTTCGGAATTTGAGTTTTATCTCTTTAAGACGGACGAGAACGGCAACCCGACGGAAGAGCCATTCGACCGCGCCGGATACATGGATGTTGCGCCCGAGGACAAGGGCGAAAATATCCGCCGTGAGATATGCCTTACCATGCTGGATATGGGCATACACCCCGAGACATCTCATCACGAGGAAGGCCCCGGGCAGAATGAGATAGATTTTCGTTACAGCGACGCGCTGTGCGCCGCCGACAACGCGATGAACTTTATATCCGTGGTAAAAGCGGCGGCGGTACACAACGGACTCTATGCCGACTTTTCGCCAAAGCCGATAATCGGCGAGAGCGGCAACGGTATGCATATCAATATGTCGGTCAAGTGCGACGACGGGGTTGACCGCACAAATCTCTTTATGGCAGGCGTTATGAATCACATATGCGAAATAACGGCTTTTCTCAACCCGTGCGATGAATCCTATGCGCGCCTCGGCGAGAAAAAGGCGCCGAAATATGTTACGTGGTCTGCGCAAAACCGCTCTCAACTGATAAGAATACCGGCGGCAAAGGGCGATTACAGGCGAATCGAGCTGCGCTCGCCCGACACCACTGCCAATCCGTACATTGCTTATGCGCTGCTGATATATGCCGGATTGGACGGCATAGAGAACAACACTCCGCTGCCCGAACCGGTAGACATGAACCTGTTCACCGCAGGCAGAGACGTGACCGACAAGCTCAAAGCCCTGCCCGGCAACCTGGACGAGGCTGTAAAGGCGGCGCTTGGCAGTGAATTTGTCAAGAAGCACGTGCCGCAGGAATTTATGCCGCGCAGACAAAAATGAGAGGAGCAGACATTGTTATGAAGATTGCCAAAGCACAACACAGAGTTCTCGTTGTGTCTGACTCGGACAATGTGTGCTCATTTATAAAAGAACTGCTGCCTCAATCGCAGTACAGCCTGATGAGGGCGAAAAACGCCGGTGAGGCAAAGCGCGCCTGTGTGTCGATACAGTTTGACCTGGTGATAATCAACTCTCCGCTCAAGGATGATTTCGGAGTGCAGCTTGCCACGGATTTGTCCGAGGGGAGCACGGGGGTGCTGCTGCTTGTCAAATCCGACGTTGCCGAGCAGGCGGCGTACAAGGCGGAGGATTTCGGCGTGTTTGTCCTGCCGAAACCGACATCGCGGCAGGCATTTTGCAGTGCGGTGCGCCTGCTCGGAGCATTCAGTCTGAGACTGCACAAAATGGAGGAGAAAACCAAATCGCTGCGTGACAAAATGGCAGACATACGCGCTGTGAACCGCGCAAAATGGCTGCTGATAGAAAAGCACAACATGAACGAGACAGACGCTCACTACTACATAGAAAAACAGGCTATGGATCTGCGTTTGCCGCGCCGTGAGGTTGCGGAGAATATCATAAGAACATATGAGACATAGAATACAAACGGCGGTCGGCAGAAATATCAAATCATTATTTGATAAACTGTTGACAAAAACGATTGTCGGATGTATAATAAAAATAGAAAAAAGCAAGACCTCAAACGGTTATGTCACTTGAGCATTAAAAAAATAACGCACATTTTGGACGGTGGGCGTTATTTTTTTATGGAATTTATCAGAACGATAAGCACGAT
>ULVN01055599.1_pt1 | contig 12451 bp, 8 predicted proteins | sample 1959491 | NCBI WGS metagenome assembly ULVN01 (sample SAMEA4835787, study PRJEB28245) | human gut metagenome | biome: gut microbiome; material: fecal sample | place: Denmark | collected 2008 | reverse complement strand
AGACGGCGCGGCCCGCCGCCGCCTTGCAGATGCGGCGCGCCTTCGTCGCAATGAGCGACTGGTGGTTGATCTGTGCGAGGATGGCCGTCTCCACGAGCTGCGCGTCAATGAGCGGTGCGACGACCGTCAGGATCGGCTCATTCGGATACATGACCGTGCCCTCCGGCAGCGCGTAGATATCGCCTTTGAAGCGGAAGTCCTTGAGGTATGCAAGAAATTTCTCCGAGAACATGTGCTGCTGGCGGAAATACTCGACATCCTCGTCCGTGAACGTCATGTTCTCCACATACTCGATGACCTGCTCGAGCCCAGCGAAAATGGCAAAGCCACCCTCATCCGGATTCTGGCGGTAGAAGACATCGAACGCCACCTGGACGTCCTTGTCGTGGTCCTCGAAGTAACCATTGGCCATGGTCAGTTCGTAGAAGTCCATCATCATCGTGATATTGCGTTTATCAAACTGTGTTTGCGTCAATGAAGCCAACCCCTTTGATGTCGCGGCCCTACGGCCGCGCTTTTTTACTAGAAGTGTTCTGGGCATTCGGATATACGGTATCAATTATATCATCTTAATGATGGGGATGCAAAACGTATCCCGCAAAAAGCAGAAAAAAGAGCCGCTGTGCCACTGCACAGCAGCTCTTCCGCCAGATGCGATATACAATAGAAGGAAGTGCGCTCTATCAATAGCCGAGTTCGCGCTTGACCGCGTGCTCGAGCGGCTCCTGCTTGACGAAGTGCTCGAGGTCCTCGCAGAACATCGCGACCGACTTGTCGCGCGTGTACGCCAGCGTCATCTTGCCCGAGCAGTGCGGCGTCAGGATGATGTTCTTCGCCGTCCAGAGCGGGTCTCCCTCCGGAATCGGCTCCTTGGCCATGACATCGAGCGCTGCGCCGGCGAGGTGACCCGTGTTGAGCGCCTCGACGAGCGCCGCCTGATCGATTGAGTTGCCGCGGCCGACATTGATGACGAAAGCGTCATCCGGCAGCATGGCCAGGCGCTCGCGCGAGATCATGTTTGTCGTCTCCTTCGTGCCCGGCAGGCAGAGCACGAGGATGTCCGTCTTCGGCAGATACGCCTCGAGCTCCTCATGCTTGACGGCCTCATCGTAGACCGGGCTGCGCTTGCGGCCCGTGCGGCTGACGCCGACGATGGCGGCCGGCTGGAACGACTGAATGCGCTCTGCGTAGCGCGTGCCGATATCGCCCGTGCCGACGATCGTCACGCGGCTGTCCTTGATGGAGCGCAGCGGCAGGTTGTTCTTCCACTCGTGGCGGCGGATGATCTCCGCATACTCCGGATAGCGGCGCAAGAGCATCAGCGTCACCATGACGAGGTGCTCCGCGATCGTCACACCGTACGCACCCGATGAATTCGACAGCAGGCAGCCCTCCGGCAGCACGCCCGGCTTGAGTACCGGGTCGACACCGGCTGACACACTGCAGAACCACTTGAGATTCGGCGCCGCCTCCGCGAGCTTCGAGCCGCCGCCAGTCGCCGCCGCGTAGATGATGTCGACATCGGAAAGATGCGGCAGCGCCTCATCGTTCGTCTTGTAGTACGCGACCTCCATATGGTGCTGCGCCGCCGCAGCCGTTATCTTCTCGCGATGTGCATCATTCATAAAGGAATTGACCACTGCAATCTTCATGAAAAAACGCTCCTTTCTATCGATAAAAGCATATACGGTAATTCTACGTTACATTTTTATACGTTCGCCAAAACTTCCCAAAAGCCTTTTCTTCCGGCAAAAAAGATGTTACAACATTACAACACCGGTAACAAAAAAGACATCCCGCCAGATGACGGGATGTCTCATTTCACCATGAGGATATTGTCCTGCCGTCCGGAATGCCTGCATCAGCGGAACACAATCTGGACGAGCAGCATGTAAATGGCTGTCCCCGCGAACATCGAGAGGAGAATCCAGCGCAGCCAGATGTGGAGGCCCGCCGTCACACCGATGCCGATCACTTCACGAGCCTGCCGAGTGCGATGTCCTTTTGCATCGCACCGGCCAAACCCACGCGGATAACAAACACTCCGTCGGCATCATTGTACTACAGAAGCCAATATGCGACAAGACAATCTTGTCGCGATACGATATACACCCGTCCTATTTTCCCATGCCGTTGCCAAGTGAGAAGATCTGCGCTATACTACAGACATCGATGCAAAAGAATAAGCAGACTGAAACTCCCCATAGCTAACGCCAGGGGGTTCTTAAGTACAATAGCTTTTCTTGCTCTCGAAAGATGCAAGTGCTGACTATTTTCCTTAAAACTTTCACGGGCAAAAGTTTCATTGAACTCATTAGCGCCCGCAAGGCCCGTTTCAAGACCTTATATTTCTAATCGTGTTACGGTTTATATCCCAATACAGCTCAGATTTCTGTTCCCACGCAATCGTTTGATTTCCTGATTATGCAGATGCAGGAAATTCTCAAATCTTTTGTTGCATTTTTCAAGGTTGAACGTCTTCAAGTCTGGGTTGATATTCATGATAAGGAAAGCGGAATACATATCTCGCTGGACTTTTATGCCATTTATGATGTTCCAGCGCTCAGAGAGTTTTTTCTTCTGATAGGATTCGTCGGTATGATTGAACTGGGAAGCACGAGCCAAGAAGGTATCAATCTCGATTAACGATATGCCAAAGTAACTCAACTTGCGCTTCAAGATTGCTAGGAACATGGAAGGTGCCCGATTGGCTAAAGACTTACCGAATCGCTTCTTGCGCTTGAATCTGCCTTTCTCATTCTTCTCGGTTTTCTTAGCCCTTGCCTGCAATCCCTTGAAGTTCATAGCCTCGACATAGAAGGTATCCCCTTGTCTGAGAAGCTCGTTTGCAAGCAGTTCGTGCTGCAGTTTCCTGACCGCAGCCTGCTTACGCTGGACTTCTTTGAGGCGGAACAAGGTCTTTACATATCGCTTGCTACGAATCCAGAGATGAGTGCCTTTCTTCGTAGTTTTATCTTCATTGTAGTTATCCGGATTATTCATTCGTTTGCTTCTGTCCAGCTTGCGTTGAAGCATTTGCTTTTCACGTTCGTGCCCCTGTGCTCTATTGGCAAGTTCTACAATTTTTACCGAAGACTTGGAAGACCATGCTACGGTCGATGTACCGATATCGATACCGACATCTCCTTTGCCAAGGATGTGAACGAAACTGCCATCTGACTTACGTCGCTTGGCTAGCTTCTCTCCTCGGAAGATGATCTGCAAGTAGTATTTCTTTTTCCCCCTCACGAACTTTCGCACGAGACGGCAGTAAGCGATGGGATGTGTAAGAGATTCCACCTCGTAGAGGTTAGTTTCATCAACAAGGACGGGTATCTTCAACCCTGACCACTCGCAGGTACGGGTAATTGTCTTGAATCGAATTCCTGTATCGTTTGTCTTCCCTTCCAGCGAATTAATCTGTCCGTATTTCTTGAAGTAGATTCGTTTTCCATCACTATAGAATAGTTTCTCAAAAGATTTCCAGAGCCTTTTGGAAAGGGCTTGTGCAATAGGGGCGTTAATCTGTTTCTTGAAATACTGCCGTATAGGTGTGGCCATACGGGAAAGTCCATATTCTGTTAAGCCAGCTTTTTGCCTGAGCTGATGGATTTCATCCCAGATTAGTTTATCGTGCTCTTTGTCCTTATTCAGGCGTTCGATGAGGTTGCGATACGCTTTTGTTTTCTTGAGCTCTTTCAGCCGTTTGAGACTCTTGCTAGTAAGAGTATTATATATCTTTCGCCCAGCTTCCAGACGGCTGTCGATGATATCTTCCTGCCATCGTTCCGTTTTCAGTCTGAACTGGAGAATGAAGCAGTCTTTTCTTTGTTTAACCATATCGCCACCTCCTCATGCTTAATTCCTTGATTTTATTATATCAAAAAGTAGAGATACTTACAACATGATAAGATTTAACAGGATTGGAAATATGAAAGTTTTCAAATAACCCTTTGGCTGTTTTAACTATGAGATTAGGAGCTTGTCGTTTATTGCTTATGAGGTTATCCCCGTAGCTGAAGCTAGGGGCTTGTGCCACAAATCACAATGGAAAGGAAGGTCTTTTTTCATGTCCAGATTCTCTGTCAAGCCACTCGTCTACGCCGGTGTCTCCGTGGCCCTGGCTGTGCTCTTCTCCTATGTCTTTGCCATCCAGACGATCTTTGTGCGCATCACCTTCGGCTTCCTGCCAATCGCCATCTACGGTGCGATGTACGGCCCCATGAAGGCCGGCCTCGTCGCCGCGGCCGCCGACTTCATCGGCACGGCACTGCTCGGCACGAGCATCTTCTTCCCGGGCTTCCTCGTCTCCGGCTTCCTCACAGGCTACATCTACGGTTGGTTCTTCTACCGCAGGCACGTCACACTGTTGCGCGCCTGCATTCCCTTCTTCCTCGTCATGGTCTTCATCCACTTGGGACTCAACACGCTCTGGCTGACCATCTTCTACCACAAAGCCGCCTCGGCCATCTTCCTGAGCCGCCTCATCAAGAACCTCCTCTGCTATCCCATGGAAGTCGGCCTCTTCCTCATGGTCTACCGGCCCCTGCTGCGCTTCCTGCCCGAGCAGTTCCCGCAGGCGGCAGCCAAAAAGGCCGCTACCTCCACAGCAGCCTGATGAATACAGGCTGCAAGTTCCCCATTGTCCGGCCCGGAAAACGAAAATAACCCCCTGGCTATGCCAGGGGGTTATTTATGCTGCAACGCTTTCAGTATCGGCCTCGTCAGACCTTCTGCGCGCAGACGTCATTCACGAGCAGGGCCGCCTGCAGAACGGCTGCTCTGTCTACGCTTTATTTTACCTCGATATTCAGCACGTTTTGGATAGCACCGGGCTTTTCCTGGAACAGCTCGAGCGTCAGGCCGTCGGGCAGCTGCACCCATTTTTCGGGCTTGCCCTCGATGTGATGGACACCCTTGACAGCAAGCATTTCCCTGAGGACTTCGGGCATATCCTCGACAACGATGCCGAGATGATGTCCCTGTCCCGCTTTATAGTCTTCTGGCGCGGCCACAAGCTGCACGCCACCCTTGAGCCAGACCATCTTGAGATGACCATCTTTTTCCTTGCGACGCGTTTCTGTCATGCCGAGGATTTTCTCAAAAAAATTTTTGGACCACTCAATATCTCGCACCGTCACGGCGCTGTGTTCCAAATAAGACTGTCTTGCCATGTTTTCACCTTTTTCCTTTACGCACCAATTGACCCCATTCAAAATTCTTGAGCAGCAGCAAACCACGCAGAAGCCTGTCACTGGGGATCTCTATATCATCTTTATCCATTTTAAACCCTATTGCACGGATTGGCAATTTTCTTTATCAAAATTAACACTCCTTGCTAGCATTCTTCGTTCCTGTTATACTGTAACAGAGGGGATTCCCCCTTAGAGCGAACACAGCATCTTGCTGTCATCTACGATGCAATTGATGGTCATCGGTAGTCGAGCCGTCTGGCTTTGGCATGTTACCAGACATGGTCTATTTTTTATGAAATTGAATTTGCGAAATATATTTTACCTTATCCCCGCGCCTTCTACGGCCGCGTAACTCCCCGTTACCTAAGCCGGAAATCCCCAGATCGTAGTCAACTTCCCAGGCAGCAACGCCCTTTCCCATTCGCGAAACAGCACATGGAAAGGGCGTTTTCTTTTGCTATGCAGGATAATCAAGCCATAGTCTCTACTGCTTGTCCTTATGCTCCAGGGTCTGGAAATATCCTTGGTAGAACGTTTCTGTCATGTTTTCTATCTCTTCCTCGGAACGCATGTCAAGCATGCTGAGTCCTGCAATGAGGTTGAGGTATTTGATACCTGAGACGACAGCCGGACGGTCAACATTCCATTTTTGCGCCAAGCGCAATTTGTGGATTGCCTTGAGAAAACCGATGCACGTCTCTCGCCGACCGAGGATACGACTGGACGAGAATATGACAATTGTACTAGGATAGCCTGTCGCAGCAATTTCCCTGAGCAGTCCATAAGGATCATCTCGATTGTCTGGGGCGTAGACCATCTCAGCGCCCCAGTACAGACTGGCCACACAATTAACGAAGGTTCCCCTACGCTTGCCATGTTTCGTATAGGTGAAGAAAGAATTGTATATCTTGTTCTGGTAATCCCGAACCGTTTCATCCAGGAAGTCTTTTCTCTTCTCGCAGACAAAATCAAATAAATAGGTGTGCAGTAAAGCAGCCCATATCTTTTCGTCAATTGCTATATAATACGGAAGATTGCTGAGCGCCCGATGGATGACTTCGGCGTTGTGGACGTCATCTGCTGATTCATCGCCCGTCACCTGCAGGTTCGTGACAAATGGATTGAAATCATAGCCTGTGTCCTGCAGGAAATCATGTTCTTTCAGCATTTTAGCAAAAAAGGCAGAATCTTTCTGAATATAATGCGGCAGATTTGTCTCAAAGTTTCCCTTCAGATACTGGATTCCGTCATCCGTCAAATATTGCAGTCTCATTCGTCATCATCCCTGTCGTGTTCTGCTCGTTCTAGCTCATCCATCGCATGCAGCAGCGGGTATTTAAAAATCTGCTGTGCAAGCCGTCCGATGTTCTTCTTGCTGTTGCCCGTGCCCAGCTGTATATCCTTGATGTCAATGCCATTCTGCTCGAGCAGTTTTGCGAATACACCGTACCAGCGATACGAAGTCATTCCTTCATCATTTTCCTCGTCTACATCTTTCATATCCATCAGGACTGACATGATAGCGGGGACAAAGAACGTCTGGATCATCATGTAACGATCACTGGCTTTGTGACGATGGTAGACATTGAAAAGGTCTCGGCTCACATAAAGGCGCAGGCAATCGCCCTCGGTGTCAACCCAGACATCACCGGGATTGCTTTCATCGACAGCCAGGGCGAGGATATCGGCCATCTTGTCGTAGTTCTTGCCATCGCGATTGATATCAATCGTATACTCTGGTCCGATGGCAAGGATACCGCCCCTCCAGATATCGAATGAAGCGCCTTTGCCGAATCCGATATTGAACTGTTCATTGTGATATCCGTGTATATCCTCTGTTGCGACAATGTAGGTGCTGATCTCGACTTCATTCGTGAGATTCCCTGCATCGATGGTCACATCCTCATGATTATTCTTCGATGAGAAAAGCTGACGATAGCCGACCAGAGAACATTCCACATGTGTTGCATAGCTGACCTTCCCCTGTGCGAACAATTCCTGTAGACCAGGCTCGTCGAGCATATAGTCAATGCTGAGTTTCAGCTGTCCGAAGGATATCTCTTCCTGTACCTCTGCCCGAAAACTTCCACGAACATAATCGTCATCCATACTGCTGAGCACAGGATATGGGGTGAGTCCCTTATTTAGCCTCATAGTAGTTCACCTCCATCATCATCGGTCCTTGGAAGCCCGTTGAGAAATGCGCAGCGATTGTCTGCCCCTTTTTTGCAGGACCAAATGTGATGCTGTTTTTCTCAACTTCTACTGCTGAATCATTTCCATCAATCCGTACATTGTGAACAGGGATCTTATAGTTGCCGCGTTCGGCAAGTCCGACGACCTCTAGGCGGATTCGTGACTTACTGATGGGGATCGTGAACGCAAGTGTGAACTCTCCGTTCATCATGTTATTGGCAACCAGTCGTTTCTTGACAGCTCGGAACTTGAAATTGTACTTCTTTTTTGCAGGATCTGCAGGATCTTTTGTAGTCCTTCCGTCCTTCTTCGGATCATCCTTCTTATCATCTGTGCGTGGATTGTCATCAAGTCCGCCTTCCTCTGGCGGTTCCTTTACCTTGATTTCTCTATCTGTCCGGCGACGACGAGCCTTCCTCTTTATCATCTTTGCCTTTGGCTTCCGCTCCTTGAGCTCAACATTTAGAGCTCCATCTCCTGCGGCATCGGCAAAGAACTCATCCATACCGTAAGCAGCCTCGATATCTTGCTGTGGTGCGCCGAAATTCTCTATGATTTTCTTGCGCAGATATTGTTTCAGATCAGTGTAAGCATTTTCATAGAAGGTCTTGTTGACCTTGCATCGGCCCGGCTCCCACTTATCATGGGCCGGCATCTCCATCGTCTTGAAGATTTGATTCATGGTATCGCCTTGAATCAGTAAGATACCAGTATAGGAAATGCTGTTCCCGAGTCGGCTCTGCGGGAAGAGTGTCATGCCCGTCTTTCTCGTCATGAGGACGCGCTGATTCAGGTCCTCCCCTTGATGAAGCAGCAGTGTACATTCTCCATCCTTGATGCCGTACTTCTTGCCGTATTCGTCGGCATCTAAGGAAATGACACGATTCTCCTCTGGGTCATCATGGCGATGGATCAGGAGATTGTAGTAATCCTTCAGTGCTGCGTATTTCTTGTCATCAAGTTGCGCGATGTACTGTGCCAAGCTGTTGCGATTGATTGTATCTTGACCAACGTGTACGATGAGCTTCTGGAATTCAATCGAGACAAAGAAATTCTCGAGGACAGCCAAACGGATTGTCCCGTAAAGGTCTTTGTCCTTCTCAAGTGCCAGGATGTATATATCGGTGCCATTGTCCCTGCGCTTGAAATGCCCCATGGCAAACGGCTTGAGTATGGCATTCATGTTGTCAGAAGACGAATAAAACCCCGTGCCAGTCGTCGTGTATTCCTTGCCAAAGAATCCAGATTCTTTCTCTTTGAATGAGAGCAGCCGTGATACACCGACGTAAGAATCGATAGCGTCTACCTTTGATGCATAGAAGATGGTATGGAAATAGGAGCAAGCCAAAGGAGCGGCCTTGCCGATGCCGAAACTGCCTCCGGAATTGATATTCTTGTTGGATGAACCGCGCCCCTTCACCAGCTGATGCCAAGGCGTTTTTGTATCGTCTGTCTCCGCACCGACAAGCCCTGTCGTATTGTGGTCACTGATGCGCAGGACATCAATCTTGCCCTTCATCAGCTTTTGCGCTTGCTGGAAGAATCCCGTCGCTACAGGATCTCCTTTCGATGCCGTAATGCAACGGTCAAAGATATTTTCCAACTGCCTGCCACCGGGAATCTCATCCTGCGTGACTTGGAAGAAATCAAAATCGACGACAACCGGTCGACTGTCATCCACCTGCTGATCGACAGAATTCTGAATGACCTCTCGAACCATAGATGCAATTGAATTTGCACTGAACGTCTCGATGCCCGGGTCATTGAATCCATCGACAATCCCCTTGTTGTTCGAGGCGAATCGCCATTTCCCATCCTCTCGCATATAACTCCCCTCTTCCACATGATCGTGATTCAATATTTTATTGCTTCATCATTTAGCAATCTTGTCCTGCATCAAGGCCATTTTGAAGCTATTCAATGCATTCTTATAACACTGCTCTGCTTTGCCAACTTTTTGTGGATCATAATCACAGAGTGCAAACAGGCCTTTGTATTCACCCATGATATTCGACAAGTGTTTATCCAAGAAGATCTTTGGGTCAGTAGCCCAGTCAATGATGGTCTTTCCATTGATTTTCTTTTTCTCTAATAATGCCTGAAGCCCATAGAATAATGGAAGTATAAAGCCATCTGGACTGATATTGACATCGGATTTTATCGGCTCACCGCCAAATGGCGTTTTCTTATTCTTGGTCTTGTTGTTGAGCTTCTTGACCGCTCCAATACGTCCGAAAGAACCATCATTGCCATTATAAAGGTCAGCGAATCGCGCATAGATATAATCGTATAGTTCTGGAAGTATTGTTGTAATCTTGAACGAAGATTTTACTTCTTCATTAATAATATCCTTTGTATAATCACCAGCTGACTTCTCTGAGACATCAGGAGAACTCATCAGGCGCTCGAATAATTTCAGGCATTGCCCTTTTGAACTATACATGTACGTTTCTTTGAATTCACTTGGATTGAAAATCTTTTTAGGATCTTTTGCTTCGCGTACTGGATTAACAAGCTGCAGTGGAATCCATGAAAGGGCAATCAAATCCTGTACCTTTACAGCACCCCCATCATTCGTCTTCCATTCAATCCGATCTGCAATGTTCTCGTTATGTTCGCGCATCATCAATTCAAGTTCATTGAAGTAGCCATTCTGATGAACTTTAGCTGAAAGTTGCAATTCGACATTATTATTGCGCGATTCACAAATATCGAAAAGATGATTTCTGAAGTTTCGTACGCCAGTCGTATCATTCATATCTGCTGGCACTTGCAGTTCTACAGGAATGAGAAAATCAATCGGTGATTCTGCCTTTCCCTTTTCTTGTATTAGATATTCCTCAACAATATCATGATTGGTCTTCCAGCTTGCTTTAAATTCGTCCCAATTCTTGACCTTATGAGAAATTTTTTGCTCATTTGCTTCTAACGCTTTACTTAGAATGTACATGCCAATGGCCAACGTATTATGACCACCATCAAGGATCCCCTCTATGCGTTGATTGACTGGTGCAATGCGATAACGATTGCGTTCCAGTGCCTCGTAGCTAGAAACAGCCAGCAAGACGCCCTTCGTCTTGAAAGGCAGCAGTTCAGGTGTCAAGCGAATTGTTTCTTGAATCGCATCGGTCACCGCACCGACTTTTGCCTCACGAGGATTTGCCTCTAAACCCAAGTGATCGATGATAGAAGCAAACGTGCGGCCGCTCACATGGCCACTGATTTTCTTCATGTCACCAATCGTCAATTCCCCTGGACGGCCTTCAAAGCGAATAATGAATTGTTCTGACATATCAGATAGCTCCTCTCTGCAAATCTCAACAAAAAAGACCGACATCCCGTCGGTCTAAAAAACAGTTTTGACGACCATCCGGCCACACCTTCAACTATCCAGCTGATATATTCAGAATACACTGTTTTAATAAAAAAATCAAGATCATACTAACACTTTAGCAGATTTTTTAGGATTGTATCTCCTTTCATCCAGGTTATATTGTAAAATAGGACTTTTCCCTTCATGAGCCTTTATTAATATAGTAACAGTTGCTCGAGGCACCAAATAAACGCCTTGGCACAGCGTTGTTCGGGATGCTGGAAGTGGTTGCCGGGGTTCCAGGTGAGGGTTGTCTTGATGCCGGCATCTTGCAGCAGGGCGTGCTGCTCCTCGATGCAGGTGCTGACGGTGCGCATGACGGGGTTGCGGGTCTTGTCTTCGCGGTCGCCGAGGCTCAGGTAGATGATGCCTGCCTTTGGCTCGTGGGCTTTGGCGTAGTCGAGCCAGCCGGGGAACCAGACGGACGGCGATGCGGCGGCAATGGCGTCGAACGAGGTACTCTCATAGGCGCTCCAGAGTGAGAAGAGCGCGGCGAGGGAGTAGCCGCCGAGTACGACGGGGGCATCCTCTGCCAGAGCACAATGGCTCTTAAGCGCGGGCAGGATAGCCTCGATGGACTTCAGCATCTCCTCTGCTCCTGCGCCAAAGTCCTGCTTGCCGAAGACGGCAGGTGCCGTCCACGGGGAGAGCTCCTTGTTCCAGTCCTCGACAGCGAGGAAGGCGACAGCCAGCGGCATGCTGACAGCAGCGGCAATGGCGCTGACTTCCTCCAAGAGCCCCTTGCGCGCAACAATCTCTTCCTGCTCGACGGGCTGCACGAATAGGGCGCGCGGCTCTGGCTCTTGCAGGAGAAGGCCTCCCTTCCCTGCTGCGTGGATTGCGGCGGGAAGATCATCGCACTGCCATTTCCTGCCGTTGATCACGATTAGCTGTTTCTCTTCTATCTCATTTATCTTGTTTATTTCGTTTATCTTGCTCATCGTATTATCTCTCCCATCACATTTCATAGCACAGGCATGGTACAGCAGGATTTTATCCGCTGGCAGAGAAGTATGTATTGGTTCTATAAAATCAAGCTCAGCAAGAAAGGATTCGTTATGGCTCTCTTTGCAATCGGTGACTTTCACCTCTCGTTCCAGACACCCGAGAAATCGATGGACGTCTTTGGTGCGATGTGGCGGCACCATGAAGAAAAAATCAAGCGGAACTGCGAGGCGCTCGTCGGGCCGCACGACACGCTCGTCATCACGGGCGACCACTCGTGGGGGCGCAAACTCGCGGAGTGTGAGCAGGATCTCGCATTCATCGAGGCGCTGCCGGGGCGCAAGATCCTGCTGCGCGGCAACCACGACATGTTCTGGGACGCAAAGAGGACAGCCTCTCTCAACCGCCGCTTTGCGGGGAAGCTGTCCTTCCTGCAGAATAATTTCTTTGCCTACGAAGATTACGCGCTCGTCGGCACGAAGGGCTTCACGTTCGAGGGGCCGTTCTATCTCGACGGGCAGGGCCGCGTCATCGGCTGGGATGAGGAGCGCGAAGCGCATGCCAAGATACTCGTCGAGCGCGAGTGCACGCGGCTGCGCCGCTCGCTCGATGCGGCGGTGGCTGCGGGCTTCCAGAAGTTCATCCTGTTCCTGCACTATCCGCCAACGAACATCCTCGAGCAGAAGAGCCCCTTCACCGACATCGCCGAGGAATACGGCGCCGAGCAGGTCATCTACTCGCA
>ULVN01026532.1_pt1 | contig 12463 bp, 7 predicted proteins | sample 1959491 | NCBI WGS metagenome assembly ULVN01 (sample SAMEA4835787, study PRJEB28245) | human gut metagenome | biome: gut microbiome; material: fecal sample | place: Denmark | collected 2008 | reverse complement strand
ATATGAAATTCGATTCTGCGAATTAATCAGTGCTTCCCTAGTACCACCGCTCGAAATAACGGGGGCGCCATAGTGATACAATGCAAGCCCCGTAACGCTGACTTTATATTCATTGCCGCGCCAGCGGCAATCCTTCCCATCTGAACCCTCTGAACCTTTCGAACCCTTTCTACACAACCCTTCTACACAACCTGCGCCGACAGGCGCACCCCTTTTTATACTGCGGCGCAGCCGCCACCACAACCCTTGGGCCCGGAGGGCCTATCAATCTTAAGAACCTTTCAACACAACCTTTCTACACAACCCACCGCCGTCAGGCGGTCACAACCTGCGGGCCCTGCGGGCCCGCCCCCCTTTTGGTACTAACGCACCACCTTCCTCCACGGGAAAGCATGTCACTTGATTCTCAGTCTCCTTTGGCTCCCTATGAATCCAGTTCCTTTGCCCCTCCCGCAGGCGGTGGGACAATAAGTGAGGGGAGGGAACCCTTATTAGAATACACAGGAGGAATACCATGGAATTACTGGCACCGGCAGGATCACCGGAACATTTGAGAGCAGCCCTGGACGCCGGGGCGGATGCGGTTTATCTGGGCGGCAAGCTTTTCAGCGCCCGCCGGTTTGCCGGGAATTTTTCCAATGCGGAGATGGCAGAGGCCATTTCCGAGGCCCATCTTCACGGGGCGGCTGTGTATGTGACACTGAATACCCTTATTGGTGATGTGGAAATGAGGGATTTGAAGGCTTATCTTTCCTTTCTGGAAACCCTTCCCTTAGACGGGCTTCTGGTGCAGGATCTGGGGGTGGCAGCGCTGGCCCGCAGGCTGGCTCCATCCATTCCTCTTCATGCGTCCACTCAGATGACCATTTCGAACCTGGACGGTGCCCTTTTCATGAAGTCCCTGGGGTTCCAGCGGGTGGTGCTGTCCCGGGAGCTGTCTCTTCCGGAAATCAAAAAGATTGTGGAGGAGTCGGGGGTGGAAATCGAAGTCTTTGTCCATGGCGCCCTCTGCGTGTGCTATTCCGGCCAGTGCCTCATGAGTTCCTTTATGGGCGGCCGCAGCGGAAACAGGGGGGCCTGTGCCCAGCCCTGCCGCATGCCCTACCATCTGGTGGATGATAAGGGTCATAGATATAATCATGATGGCGATTATATCCTGAGCCTGAAGGATATGATGGGCATTGAGCGTATTCCCGATTTCCTTGATGCAGGGGTGGCGTCTCTCAAGGTGGAGGGGCGCATGAAGAGCGTGGAGTATGTCTACAACACCGTAGCTGCCTACCGCCGTGCTATTGACGAGGCGGAGAGGGGGAGACAGGCGGACACAGAGCCCCTGGTGCTTTCCCTGAAGGAGGAGTTCAACCGGGGCTATGCCTCCTCCTATCTGGATGATCATATCGGGAAACATATGATGACTGCCCTGGCTCCCGGAAATCACGGCGTAGATGCAGGCCGGGCGGAGCAGGTGAAAGGGGCGGTTTTCCGTTTCCACAGCTCCATTGCAGAAATCCCCGGAAAGGTGACGGGCATTTCCTATGAAACGGACCATCACACCATGGCCTTTGTACCCATGAAGGACGTAGAAGAAAGGAAGGGCACATTCACCGTCCGCTATAACGAAAGGCCGAAGGAAATGGGGACGGTGTACTTTGTAGTGGAAGGAAAGAAGCAGTCCACTGCCATGAAAGACAGGAAGGGGAAAATTCCTCTTTTCCTTTCCTTTGAAGCCCTGCCGGGGAAACATCTTACCATGACCCTTTCCGACGATAAGGGCCATGAGGTCATCCTTTCTTCCGATTACACAGCGGAAAAAGCGCTGTCAAAAGTCACTTCTGAAGAAGACATCAGAAAGCAGCTGGGCCGCCTTGGAAATACCTGGTTCACTCTAGCCGGTGCCTCTATCCATAACGAAGGCTGCATGGTGCCGAAAAGCATTCTGAACCATATGCGCCAGGAGGGGGTGGAAAAAATCACCGCCCTCAGGCAGGAGGCCCATGAAAAGACCATTCCGGGGAAGAGGGCCATTTCCTTTACGCCCCTTGTGACTTCTCCCTTTAAGAAAGAGGGGCCCCATGTGGTGGTGCGTACCACCTCCCTTGACCAGGTGGAGGAAGGCCTTTCTCTTGGCCTCTCCCATTTCCTCTTCGGCGGGGAAACCTATGACCACCGGTCTATCCCTGTGAAGGACTATGAAAAGGCTTTATCCCTGGTAAAGGAAAAGGGCGGCACCATTACCTTTGCCCTGCCAAGGGTGGTGCGTGAGAAGAACCGTTTGAAAGAGGACGCTTTGATTTCCTCTCTGGCTGCCCTTTCTCCCGACGGCATGATGGCCGAGTATCCCGGGGTCATCCATTTGTGGGAAAAGGGGAAATGGACCGTACCCCTTCTGGCAGGCACATCCTTCAATCTTTTCAACGGCGCCGCGGTGAAGGAAATCGAAAACTGGGGTCTTGCCGGCGCCATGGTATCGGAAGAAGCCACCATACCCCAGATCCGGGATATGGTGAAGGCGGCGTCCATCCCCCTTTCCGCCCTTGTATACGGCAGGACGGAAATGATGGTGTCCGAGTACTGCGTCATCAACAGCGTTATGGGAGACAGGGACAAGAATCACTGCCCCCGGTACTGCATGAAGGGCTCCTGTTTCCTTGAAGATGAAAAGGGCGCCCGCTTCCCGGTGAAAACGGACGAGTGGTGTCATATGCATATTTTAAATACCCGCCGTCTTGATATGGCGCCCTACCTTGGAGCCCTGAAGGAAATCGGCCTTACAGGCTTTGTGCTGGATCTCAGGGCGGAAAAGGATGCTGCCCCGGTAATGGCAGCCTACAGGGACATTGTGAGCGGAAAGAAAAAGGCTCCGGCCCCTTCTTCAAAAGGGGAAAGGGATATAACCCGGGGACACTTCTTCAGAGGAGTTTTATAAATGGAAAAAGATATACTGGAAATACTTGAATTTAATGAAATCAGGAAGAAACTGGCGGAACTTGCGCCGTCGGCCCTGTCAAAGAAAATGGCCTTGGAGCTTCTCCCTTCCTCCGTGCCGGAGGTGGTAGAAAAAAGCCTTCAGGAAACGGAAGAAGCATCCGTCCTGCTGGAAAGGGAAATCACCACCCCCCTGGGAGAAACCCATGACATTCTGGAAACACTGAAAAAGGCGGAAAAGGGAAGCCTCCTTTCCGCCAAAGAATGCATGGACCTTTCCAACTCCCTGGACACCTATAAGAAAATGCACCATTACTTCGAAGGGGAAAGACACCTGCAGTATCCGGCGCTGGAAGAGATTTCATCCCTTCTTGTACCTCAGGAAACCCTGATTTCCCGTATCCATCAGATATTTGACGAACATGGCGAAGTAAAGGACCAGGCCTCTTTAAAGCTCTTCCGCATACGCACCCAGAAGGAAACGATGAAGTCCAGAATCCGCCGGGCCTTTCGGCACATTCTGGAGGATAAGGACCAGGCAGCCTACCTGCAGGACGCCATCATTACACAGCGGAACGGCCGCTACGTGGTGCCGGTGAAGGAAGAATACCGCTACAAATTCAGCGGCATCGTCCACGACCGTTCCTCCACCGGACAGACTCTCTTCATGGAACCTATGGTGTCCGTGGAACTGAACAATGACCTGGCGGAAATGACGGCGGCGGAAAAGCAGGAAATCCGGGAAATTCTGGAAGGACTGACGGAAGAAATAAAAAAGACGGCAGATGTCACAAGAAACAACTGCCGTCTGGCTACGGATATGGAATTCATCTTTGCCAAAGCCCGCCTGGCCCTTGCCATGAAAGGCGTCAAGGCCCGCCACTCCGAAGGAGTGCTGGACCTTCGTAAGGCCCGCCATCCTTTAATCCCTGATGACAAGGTGGTGCCTGTGTCCATGACCCTGGGCAAAACCTTCCGCATCCTCATCATCACCGGCTCCAATGCCGGCGGCAAAACCATTGCCATCAAAACAGCAGGCCTCCTTTCCCTCATGAACCAGTCCGGCCTCTTCATTCCGGCGGAAGAGGGATCCATGCTTCCTGTGTATGACCACATCTATGCCATCATCGGCGACGAACAGAGCATCCAGGATAATCTCTCCACCTTCTCCAGCTACATTACCCAGCTCGTTTCCTTCCTGCCCTCTGCAGGAGAAAAGGACCTGGTACTCCTGGACGAACTGGGCTCCGGCACCGACCCGGTGGAAGGGGCGGCCCTGGCCCAGTCGGTGACGGAATACCTGCAGATGAAAGGGGCTCCTGCCATCATTACCTCCCATTTCAGCGAAATGAAGAAACTGGCCTATGAAACAAGGGGCATTGAAAACGCCTTTGTGGAATTTGATGAAAAGACCCTGGCTCCTACCTACCGACTCATTATCGGCGTCGCAGGCAACAGCAACGCCTTCAATATCTGCCGCCGCTTCGGCATGCCCGATGTCATCCTCGGCCGGGCCATTCAGCTCAAAAACGAATCCCCCCTCCATAACATGGAAGAAGTGATGGAGCGGCTGAACAGCCAGAGCCGGGACATGAACCGGGAAAAAGAAGAAGTGGACAAGACCCTCCGCCAGGCGGAAGAACTGAAAAATTCCCTGGAAAGTGCCAGAGATGAATTCTACCGGCGGAAAGACTCCATCCTTGAAAAGGCAAGAGAAGAAGCGGAAACCATGAAACGGGACCTCCGCGTCCAGTCCGAAGCCATTATCAAAGACCTGAAGAAAAACGCCGCCGCCATGAACAGGAATAAACTGGGTGACAAAATCTCCGACATCCGCGGCAAAATCGACGGCCTTAACGTGCCGGGCAAAGAAAACCGGCGGGAAAAACTGCCCAAAGACCAAGTAAAAAAAGGCACCTGGGTGTACATCGACACCATAGACAGCGAAGGCACTATCGCTTCCGTCAGCAGAAACCAGGTCCAGGTCCAGTGCGGCCTTATCCAGGTCAAAGTCACCGCCGATCACCTCTTCAAAGCAAAAAAGCCAAAGAAACAGGAAAAAATCCTGCCCTATGCCCGTAAAAAGACAATGACCCGCTCCGTAGCTGTTGTCCACACCGAACTCAACATCATCGGTAAAACAGTGGACGAAGCCATTCCTGAAGTGGACCGCTTCCTCAACGAATGCTTTATGGCCGGTATCTCCCCGGTACGCATCATCCACGGCAAAGGAACCGGCAGCCTCCGGCGGGGCGTGCAGGACTACCTCAGAACACTCAACTTCGTCACCGAATTCCACGAAGCGGACCCCTCCAACGGAGGCGCTGGCGTGACGGAAGTATATTTCTGAGGACACGCCCTTTATGTCACGCTCCGGCGGGCGATGGGAAAAAGCAAACCCCGCCTGTGGCAGGGGCACACTTACTATAGGCCTTTTTCCTTTACATTCCTCCCTCCATATGTTAGGATAGTCCTAGTTTGAACGAATGAGGTGAATATGATGGCTGCTAAAATTACGTATACCATTCAGGAAGAATTAGGCGATCTGTCTGTGGCTGCCAATGGCTGGAAGAAACAGCTGACCTATACCAGCTGGAACAACCGGGACGAGAAGTTTGATCTTCGCTCCTGGAATCCGGACCATACAGCTATGACAAAGGGACTGACTCTGACGAAAGAGGAAATCCTGAAGCTGAAGGATATCCTGAACGAAATTGATTTCGATAAGTATTAAGGAAGCACTGATTCATTCATAGAGTCTGCTTTTATAAGAATTTTTATTCACTGCTTCGTCCTGGGACTCCTTAAATAGCTGGCTATTCTCGTCGTCCCATTCCTTGCATTGCATAAAAATCCAAGAATAAAAGCAGACAGCGATTTAATCAGCGCTTCCTTAATGGGTTGTCCTATGAAATGGAGTATCTGCTCCTGATTCGGGACAGATGGATGAATGACTGTACAAAAGGCTCTCCCAGCGGAGAGTCTTTTGGTATATATGGGGAATTTTAGGTTCTCCTTTTTATCATTTGACAGGATACTAAATTGATGAGAAATGGGCTGTCTTTGATTCCTGCCGGTAAGGAGGCAGGGGTTTGATTTCCCTTTTTTCGAAAGGAAATGAAAGGTTATGACATTCTTATTTTCCGGTCCTCATGGTGACAGGACGAAGAAGGCCTTTATGGCCGGCCTGGTAGGTCTTCTGGTAAATCTCATGCTGGGGTCTTTTAAAATACTGGCCGGCTGGCAGAGCGGTTTTCTTTCTGTCATGGGCGATGGCTTTAATAATATTACCGATATGGGCTCGGTGACTCTTCTGATGATGACCTTTTACTATGCAGCCAAGCCGTCGGACAAGGAGCACCCCTTTGGTCACGGACGGCTGGAATATATCAATTCCACCGTCATGGCAGCGGTGATTCTTTATGTGGGCATTACCCTTCTGGTGGAATCGGTGCAGAAAATCATCCATCCTAAAGATACGGAATTTACCCTTTTTGTAGCCATCATTCTGATTATCGGTCTTCTGGCCAAACTGTTCCTGGCATGGTGGTACAAGAGGGCAGGGGAAAAGGTGGGCTCCAAAGCCTTTGAAGCCTACAGCGCCGATTCCCTGTCCGACATGCTTTCCACCAGCGGCGTTCTGGTAGCCACGCTGGCCGAATATTTCTTCGGCCTTCACATCGACGGCATTATGGGTGCCCTCATGTCCCTCTTCATCCTGTGGACCGGCTACGGCATTATGAAAAACGCAGTAAACTCCATCCTTGGCGCCACTCCCGATGCGGAGGTATACAAGAAAATCAGGGAATGCATCCTTTCCTGCCCCGGCGTGTACGGCGTCCATGACCTTATCGTCCATGACTACGGCCCGGAAAACCACTTTGCCACTGCCCACGTGGAGCTGGACAGCAGTCTGAACCTGGTAGAAAGCCACGAGCTGGCGGAAAACGTGATGACCACCCTTCGTGAAAAGCTGAATGTGCAGGCCACCATCCATGCTGACCCCAAAGCCGTATCCAATCCCCGGGAAGCAGAGTATAGGAGGGACCTGGAATCAGCCATCTACAGGACCAGGCTGCCCCTTTCCTATCATGATTTCTTCGTGGAAGAAAAGGAAGGGGAAATCCACCTCTCCTTCGAACTGGCCCTCACAGGCCCCTGCAAATTAAAGGACGAGGAAATCTATAAGGAAATCTGCAGTCACCTGAAAGCAATCAATCCGGAATACACGGTGGAAACCATGGTGGACAGGAACTTCATCAGCGGTAAAGTGTACGGCTCTGATGAAGAAGAAGTCAGGGAAATCGCAGACAGGAAGAAACATTGATATGAGAGAGGCACCTCGCGGGGCGCCTCTTTTTTCTGAGGAAGTACTGCGGGTGCACTGCATGTGTGGAAGAGTCAGTCCTTCCCGCCCAACGGGATGGGTTAGTGTAGTAGTGGGCTAGTGGGCTAGTGTACTAGTGGGCTAGGGAAGCGCTGATTAAATCGTTGTCTGATTTTATTCTTGAATTTTTATGCAATGCAAGGAACGGGGCGACGCGAATAGTGAGCTATTTAAGGAGCCCCATGACGAAGCAGTGCATAAAAATTCTTATAAAAGCAGACTCTGCGAATTAATCAGCGCTTCCCTAGTTTATAGGAGGGTTGGAGTCACTTACGGCATACACCGGAAGCATTTCCCGCCCACCGGTATTTAATAACCTATGTGTATGTACTGAGATTCTTCGCCTGGGGCTCAGAATGACCATGTCAGGCGGGAAGATCAGTGCGTAACGCAGGCTCCTTCCACTGGAAGGTGCTGCCCGATAGGGCTGAGGATAGGTCTTTGCGTGAGCAAAGGCGCCGCCGCAGGCGGCATTTTACGGAAGAGTCAATTAGTCCCCTTTGGGGCCTTGGCCTTCCTGCGGAAGGCCGCTATCCTCCGCCCTCCGGCGACACCAACGGCCGGGCTTTAAGGTGTTCGCTTTATGGGCAGGCTATGCGCAAATAAGAGCCCGGCTCAGAAGCCCTCTACAGAGCTTCAGCCTTCCAAAGGAAGAGGGCTCTGACTCTCCGCCATGCAGCACTGGTGAAACAAAAGGGATTCCTGTAACGGAGTCTCCTTCCACGGGAAGGAGACTCCGGCTTTCCGTCATATGCCACCCTGCAGGCGATGGGACTGTAAATGGGGAAAGGAACCCTCTCCGTTCTGTATTTTCTGTTTTTCCCTTGGAAAATTTTCATTATTTCTGTATAAATTGTCCATGCAATTTGGTATAATAATTGATACGGAAAAGTTTTTAACTGTGATAGACTGCTTTGATCCATAAAAATGGGAATTTCATGTAAATCATAAGAGGGAATTTAAGATGCCGGAAAAAATATTAAGAGGAATATTCATATTGCTCTTTACCGTTCTTGGTATCGTTCTTTCCAGACAGGGGGAAACGGTGCTGGCTGCGCTGCTTCCTAAATCAGTACTAACGGAAACCATTCTGGGTGTTACGTTTATGTCCCTGGGAGCGATGCTGATAGGCGGGATTTTAGGGGCCATTGTGGGCTGCTTTATTTCGCCTTACCTGAACAGGAGTCTTTTTGCGTTCACTTCAAGGGTGGAGAAGTCTCTGTCTTCCATGTCGGTGCAGGATCTGGTGGCCGGCACGCTGGGGCTCTTTCTGGGGCTTATTATTGCAAACCTGGTAGGGCTTGCTTTTATCAGCGTGCCTTATATCGGGCCCTATGTGTCCGTGGCTTTGAGCATTGTGCTGGGCTACCTGGGCATGCATCTGGCGGTGAGCAAGAAGTCGGAAATGGCGTCCTGGTTCCATTTCCATTCAGAGCCCGACAGAAAGAAGAATAAGGACAAGAGGGAAGGAAAACTGCTGGATACGAATATCATCATCGACGGCAGGGTGGCGGATATTTACCGCACCGGTTTCCTGGAGGGGCCTATCTATGTGCCTGTATTCGTACTGGAAGAGCTGCAGAAGATTGCGGACTCCTCGGATGTGCTGAAAAGAAACCGCGGCCGCCGGGGCCTTGATATTCTGAACCACATGAAGAAGAACAGCAAAGATTTCCACATCATTACCGATGATTTCGAAGATATGAACGAAGTGGATTCGAAACTGGTAAAGCTGGCCCGGGCAAAGGGGTATAAAATTGTCACCAATGATTACAATTTGAACAAGGTGGCAGAGCTCCAGGGGGTGAGCGTTCTCAATATCAACGACCTGGCCATTGCAGTAAAGCCTGCTGTCATTCCCGGCGAACAGCTCTTTGTGCAGCTGGTGAAGCAGGGGAAGGAAGAAGGGCAGGGGGTTGCCTACCTGGAAGACGGTACCATGATCGTGGTGGAAAACGGCAGCCAGTGCATCGGCAGGGAAGTGCCCGTCATTATTACATCCGTCCTGCAGACCTCTGCAGGCAAAATGATTTTTGCAAAGCTGGACTCCAATGATTAATTCACTTATACTGGTGGCCGCAGGAAGCGGGAGCCGCATGCAGGCGTCCCTAAATAAGCTGCTTCTTTCCTGCGCAGGCCATCCTCTCATTTATTACACTTTAAGAAATGTATTCCAGAGCCGTCTCCTTTCCGAGCTGGTCATTGTCACCAAGCCGGAGGAGAAACCGGTTTTTGAATCCATCGTCCGTTCCATTCCCCACTCCATCCGTGTCATTTTTGCTCCCGGCGGAAGCGACAGGGCAGGATCCGTGCGGAATGGATTTCACATGGTGTCGGAAGAGTCGGACAAGGTGCTTGTCCACGACGGCGCCCGCCCGCTGGTGGATGGGAAGACCATTGACGACGCCTTTACTGCCATCAGCGAGAGCAGCCCGGCGGTGGCTGTGGGGGTGCCCTGTATTGATACCATCAAAAAGGTAGAAGGGGACCGCATCGTGGAAACGCCGGAGCGGAAGAATCTCTTCCGTGCCCAGACCCCCCAGGGGGCTTTGACAGGCCTCTTCCACCGGGCGGTGGATTTCCTTTCCCGGGGCGGAAACTTCACCGACGATGCTTCCGTGCTGGAACAGCTGGGGGTGCCGGTGAAGCTCATTCCCGGAAAGGAAAGATTCTTCAAGGTCACCACACCGGATGACATGGACAGGCTGGAGCAGGTGCTTCGGAAAGACCGCTGCCCCTTCCGCATCGGACAGGGCTATGATGTGCACCGGTTCGATGAAGAAAGGCCTTTGATCCTTGGGGGCGTTCGGATTTCCGAAAAGGGCGGCCTTCTGGGCCACTCCGATGCCGATGTGCTGCTTCATGCCATTATGGACTCCCTTTTGGGAGCCTGCGGCCTGCCGGACATCGGCCACTATTTCCCCGATACGGACGAACGTTTCAGCGGCGCCGACAGCGCCCGCCTTCTTCTGGAAGTGAAGCATATCATTGAAGGGGAAGGGTATGTGGTAGGAAATATCGACAGCACCGTTATCGCTGAAAAGCCAAAACTGGCCCAATATATACCGGCCATGAAAGAAAGAATTGCCGGTATTTTGGATATATTGCCTGGTGATATAGGCATCAAAGCAACAACCAATGAAAAGATGGGAGCCATCGGCCGCCGGGAAGGCATGGCCGCCATGGCATCATCCATCGTATGCAGGAGGAGTTAAGTAATGGAAAAGAAACTGAAAGTTAGATTTGCTCCAAGCCCCACAGGCCCGTTCCATATCGGCGGTGCCCGTTCCGCTTTATTCAACTGGCTGGTAGCCCGTCATGCAGATGGCACCTTCCTCGTCCGTATCGAAGATACGGACCTAAAGCGTTCCACTAAGGAATCGGAAGAAAACATTAAGGAATCCCTGAAATGGCTGGGCCTTACCTGGGACGAAGGCATCGACGTAGGCGGCGACAACGGCCCCTACCGCCAGACCGAACGCCTTGACATCTACAAGAAAGAAGTACAGCGTCTTCTGGATGAAGGCAAAGCCTACTACTGCTACTGCACAGAAGAAGAACTGGAAGAAAGCCGCAAAAAGCAGGTGGCTGCCGGACAGACACCGGTGTATGACGACCACTGCCGTCACCTGACCGAAGAACAGATTGCTCAGTACAAAGCAGAAGGCAGAAAGCCGGTTATCCGCCTCAAAGTCAGAAAAGACGGCGTCTTTGCTTTCGATGACATGGTGAGAGGCCATGTGGAATTCCAGGCATCCGGTGTAGGCGATTTCATCATCGTGAAATCCGACGGCATTCCGGTATACAACTTCGCCGTAGTTATCGATGACTCCCTCATGGGCGTCACCCACGTCATCCGTGCAGAAGAACACCTGTCCAACACCCCCCGCCAGCTGGCTATTTATGAAGCCCTGGGCTATCCGGTACCGGAATTCGGCCATATTTCTCTCATCCTTGGCGCAGACCACAAGAAAATGAGCAAACGCCATGGTGCCACCTCCGTTACCGAATACAAAAACATGGGCTACCTCCCCGACGCCATGGTAAACTACCTGGCACTCCTGGGCTGGGCACCTAAGGGCGAACAGGAAATCTTTACCAGAGAAGAACTGATTAAACAGTTCTCCATGAAACGGGTTTCCTCCAACGATGCCGTTTTCGATATCGAAAAACTGAACTGGATTAACTTCCAGTATATGAAGAAACTCTCTCCGGAACAGCTGCTTGACCTGACCCTGCCTTTCATTGAAAAAGCAGGATACGTAAAAACGCCGCTTTCTCCTGAACAGAAAGACTGGCTTACCAGGGTAGTCTGGTACGTTCGTGATCATCTCTACTACGGCGCCCAGGCTCCGGAAAATGTCAAACTCTTCTTCGAAGACCTCCCCGAAGTGACCGACGAAGAAACCCTTGCCATCATGAAACAGGAAACCAGCGGCAAAATTATCACCGCCTTCGCCGACGCCCTGGAGAAACTGGAAACCTTTGACGAAGCATCCATTAAGAAATGCTTCTCCTCCCTTATGAAGGAAACCGGCATCAAAGGCAAAGCGGCCTTCGAACCGGTCAGAATCGCTTTGACCGGCGTCACCCACGGACCGGGCCTTTATGACATGATCGCCCTCTTCGGAAGGGAAAAGACCTTCTCCCGTCTGAGAGACAGCCTCAAATACTGCTGAAATCCATAAGAAAAGCTCCGGAATTTCCGGGGCTTTTTTCGTTGGAGAGGGAAGGAAAACACATAACGCAGACTCCTTCTTTTTGAAGGAGCTGGGGGCAGGGGTGAGAATGGGTCCGAATACACGACGCGCAGCTTTATATGTCATTAGGCCCTTTCAGGGCCTCGGATTTTCTACGAAAATCCGCTATCCTCCGTCGCCTGACGGCGACACCAACGGTCGGGCATTAAGGTGTTCGCTTTGTGGGCAGGCTATGCTCACATATTAGCCCGGCTCAGAAGCCCTCTGCAGGGCTTCTGCCTTCCAAAGGAAGAAGGCTATAGCACTTCGTTATGCAGCACTGACGACACAATGCAAGTCCCGTAACGCTGACTTCATAATTCATTGCCGCGCAGCGGCAATCCATCACCCTCAGCCCGATAGGGCTGTCACCCCCTGAGCGCTAGCGAACACAACCCGCCGCCGTCAGGCG
>ULVN01063637.1_pt1 | contig 12476 bp, 22 predicted proteins | sample 1959491 | NCBI WGS metagenome assembly ULVN01 (sample SAMEA4835787, study PRJEB28245) | human gut metagenome | biome: gut microbiome; material: fecal sample | place: Denmark | collected 2008 | reverse complement strand
CTTTGGCAAGCCGTATTCCGTGGCCGAATGTCCCGTAGTTCGGGATTTCGGGGCTTTCGTGCATTTTTCTGCCGATTCCGTGTCCGCAATAGTTGCGCACAATGGAAAATCCGTTTTCTTCAACATATTTCTGAACCGTCGCGCTTATGCTGCCGAGTCTCTCGCCCGATACGGCGTACTTAAGACCCTCGTAAAAGCTCTGCTGCGTCACATCTATGAGACGCTGTGCGTCGGCGCTTATCTTGCCCACGCCGTAGGTTCGTGCCGCATCTCCGTGGAAACCGTTTTTCACGGCTCCTATGTCAAGACTTATTATATCGCCCTCCTTGAGGACAGTCTTTTTGTTCGGTATGCCGTGTATCACGACATCATTCACGGAGGCGCATATGCTTGCCGGATATCCGCTGTAATTCAGAAAAGACGGTTTTGCACCCTGACTCAAAATAAAATCATATGCGATTTTATCGAGTTCCTTCGTGGTGATTCCCGGTTTAAGGTGAGCTTTGAGCACATCAAAGGTTTCATATACAATTCTGCCGGATTCGCGCATTTTTTCAATGTCCGAAGCGGATTTTAAATATATCATGTCAACCTCCCTGCCAAGCCTTCCTCAACCGAGTGCGGCGAAGATTTCCTTAGTAATGTCATCCACGCCCGCATCACCGTTGATTTTTATGAGCTTGCCTCTCTTGTTGTAATAATCCTTGAGAACCTCTGTGGTCTCGTGGTACACCTTGAGTCGGCTCATGATTGTTTCTTCACAGTCATCAGGTCTTGTTATAAGCTCGCCGCCGCATTTTTCACACTTATCGCCCGATTTGCTCGGGTTGTACTTTATGTGATATGTGGCACCGCAGCCGCTGCATTCGCGTCTGCCGCCCAACCTGTCGAGAATGATGCTGTCGTCAACCTCGATTGACACCGCATAGTCGATTGAGATGCCCATCTTCTCCAGAGCGTCCGCCTGAGCGGTGGTTCTGGGGAAGCCGTCGAGGATGAAGCCGTTTTTGCAGTCATCCTCGGCAAGGCGCTCTTTGATTATGCCGATAACAACCTCATCCGGCACAAGCAAGCCTTTGTCGATATAATTCTTTGCCTGCTTGCCGACGGGTGTGCCGCCTCTTATTGCGGCTCTTATAATCGCACCTGTTGATATTGTCGGTATTGAATATTTTTCACAAATAATCGCTGCCTGAGTACCTTTGCCGGCACCCGGCGCTCCTAACATTATAAGCTTCATATATTACCCCTTATATTAATCCAAGAAACCTTTATAGTGGCGCATGAGCATCTGCGACTCAATCTGCTTAACAGTTTCGAGCGCAACGCCGACCATAATGAGAAGTGATGTACCGCCGATGGAAATGCTGAATCCGATTACCTGACCGAGTATCATCGGTATAACGGCTACGAGTGCGAGGAAAAGCGCACCTGCAAGCGTTACTCTTGTAAGGATTCTGGTGATATAATCACTTGTCGGCTTGCCGGATCTGATGCCCGGAACAGAGCCGCCGTTTTTCTTCATATTATTTGCAATTTCAATCGGATTGAACTGAATTGCAGTATAGAAGTATGTGAAGAATATGATGAGCAGGAAGTATATTACGATATATACCCAACCCGATGATACCTGTCTCCAGAATGTTCCCCAGAAGCCTGATGTAGGTGTTCCGGTAAAGCTCATTATGGTGGACGGGAACGCCATTATCGACATCGCAAAGATGATCGGAATAACGCCTGCGAGAGCAACTTTGATCGGAATATGAGTATTCTGACCGCCGTACATCTTTCTGCCTACCATTCTTTTTGCATACTGAACAGGTATTCTTCTTTCAGCATCGTTGATGAACACAACGAATGCTATCATAGCAATTGCAAATACTGCTATTGCCAACACACCCCAGATGTTTATCGCATCGTTGAGGTAGTTCTGATAGATTCCGTAAACCATACTCGGAACCCTTGATACTATGCCGGCAAAGATAATCATTGATATACCGTTGCCCACGCCCTTATCTGTAATTTGCTCGCCGAGCCACATAAGAAACGCCGTGCCGGCTGTAAATGTTGCAACAATTGTTATATAGCTAAGCACTCCGGGATGCTCAACAGCGGATTTGAGTCCGAAGTAGAGGCCTGTCGCCTGAATGAAAGCAAGTATAATTGTTATATATCGTGTCCACTTGGCAATTACCTTTCTGCCTTCCTCGCCTTCCTTGGCAAGCCTCTCGAGAGAGGGGATAGCCACGGTGAGGAGCTGAAGTATAATTGACGAGTTGATGTACGGTGTAATACTCATTGCAAAAATCGTCGCGTTGCTGAAGGATCCGCCGGAGAAGCTGTCGAGCAAACCGAAGAGGTTGTTGTCGCTGCTCTCAACGAGAGACTGGAGTACGCTCGCATTCAAGCCCGGCACCGGGATGAATGTTCCGAGTCTGAATATTACTATCATTACCAGTGTGTAAAGCATTCTTTTTCGGAGATCAGGGATTTTCCACGCATTTCTCAGAGTCTGAAACACTTTACATCACCTCAACCTTTCCGCCCGCCGCTTCAATTTTCTCTTTAGCGGAACCGGTAAACTTGGCAGCCTTGACGGTGAGCTTTTTCTCAACATTTCCGTTTCCGAGAATCTTAACGCCGTCAAGAGCCTTTTTGATAATGCCTGCGTCAATGAGTGCCTGTGCGTCTACAACCGCACCGTTGTCAAACTTATTGAGGTCTGACACATTGACCTGTGCATAGCTCTTTGCAAATATATTGTTGAAACCGCGCTTCGGCAGTCTTCTGTAAATAGGCATCTGACCGCCCTCAAAACCGATTCTTACACCGCCGCCGCTTCTTGCCTTCTGACCTTTGTGGCCGCGGCCTGCGGTCTTGCCGTTACCTGAACCGTGTCCTCTGCCTTTTCTCTTGGCGTCTTTTGTAGCGCCCTGTGTCGGCTGAAGTTCAAATAATTTCATTTAGAGCACCTCCTTTGATTATATTTCTTCGACGCTTACCAAATGATTCACCTTTTTAGTCATACCTATAATAGCAGGTGTGGCTTCGTGAATTTTTTCGTCTCTGATTTTCTTTAGTCCGAGAGCAGCAACTGTTGCTATCTGGTCTTTTTTATAACCGATAGGGCTCTTTACTAAAGTAACTTTAATTTTAGCCATTGTTTCGTCCTCCTATTTTTATAAACATTGCGGCTCATTAACCGAGCAGCTCTTCAACAGTCTTGCCGCGCAGCGCTGCGATTTCTTCAGCTACCTTGAGGCTCTTAAGACCCTCGATTGTTGCGCTGACAAGGTTGTGAGGATTGTTGGAACGAAGTGACTTTGTTCTGATGTCGCGAATACCTGCAAGCTCTACCACACTACGCGCGCATCCGCCTGCGATAACGCCGGTACCGGGGGCAGCGGGTTTAAGAAGCACTTTTCCTGCGCCGAATTCGCCGATAACCTCGTGAGCTATTGTGGTGCCTACCATCGGAACCGTAATCATATTTTTCTTGGCATCCTCGATTGCCTTTCTGACTGCGTCCGGGATTTCGGCAGCCTTGCCTGTGCCTACGCCGACATGACCGTTTTCATCGCCGACAACCATAAGCACTGCAAATCTGAAGGTTCTGCCGCCCTTTACAACCTTGGCAACACGATTTATGCTAACTATCTTTTCTTTCAAGTCTAATGTGTCCGGATTAAATTTTTCCATAAAAGCTTTTCAACCTCCTTCTTAGAATTCTAAGCCGCCTTCTCTGGCGCCGGCCGCGAGCTCTGCCACTCTGCCGTGATATATATATCCGCTTCTGTCAAATACAACAGTCTTTATACCTTTTTCCAAAGCTCTCTTTGCAACAAGTATTCCGACTTCCTTGGCAGCCTCTTTGTTTCCGCCGAAGCTTACCTTTTCTTTGATTTCCTTATCCAGTGTGGACGCAGAAACTAAGGTGTTACCGGTAGTGTCGTCAATAACCTGTGCATATACATTGCTGTTGGAGCGAAATACATTCAGTCTTGGACGGGCAGGAGTTCCGGAAATATTTTTTCTTACTCTATAATGTCTTTTAATTCTTGCAGCATTACTGTCTTTTTTCTTTATCATTATCGTTTACTCCTTTCTGGCACCTTATTTCTTAGCACCGGTCTTTCCTTCTTTGCGTCTGATAACCTCATCGGCATACTTAATACCTTTGCCCTTATAAGGCTCGGGGAGTCTCTTTTCTCTGATAACAGCGGCAACCTGACCTACAACCTGCTTGTCGATACCCTTAACAATGATTGTGTTGGGGTTCGGAGCTTCGAGGGTGTAGTCCTCACCGTCTTCAACCGTTACGGGATGTGAATATCCCAGGTTGAGCGTGAGCACCTTGCCTGACTTTGCGCATCTGTAGCCGACACCGTTTATCTCAAGGGTCTTTTCAAAGCCGTCTGTAACGCCCACAACCATGTTGTGAAGCAGTGATCTTGTAAGACCGTGCAGAGCTTTGTGTTCCTTGTCCTCAGAAGGTCTCTCAACGATAACCTTGCTGCCGTCAACAGTAATCTTCATATCCTTGTGAAGCGTCTTTGTAAGTGTGCCCTTGGGGCCCTTTACCGTCACTTCGTTATTTTCACCAACCTGAACAGTAACGCCGGATGGAATATCTATTGGCATTCTTCCTATTCTGGACAATTTGTTCACCTCCTAAAATCTTACCAAACGAATGCTAAAACTTCACCGCCGACGTTAGCCTTGCGAGCCTCTTTGTCGGTCATGATGCCTTTGGAAGTGGAAATGATTGCAATTCCAAGTCCTCTGAGCACTCTCGGCAGTTCTTCCTTGCTTGCGTATACTCTAAGTCCCGGCTTACTTACTCTCTTAAGACCGGATATAACCTTTGTCTTGTTAGCGCCGTACTTGAGTGTGATATCTATAACACCCTGCAAACCGTCTTCTTTTACATCATAAGCGCTGATGTAACCTTCATCAAGCAGAATTTTTGCTATTGCAATCTTAGTCTTTGATGCGGGAACCGAAACGGTCTCGTGCTTTGCAGTGTTTGCATTTCTGATACGAGTGAGCATATCAGCGATTGGATCGGTAATTTGCATTGTGTGCTACCTCCTTTTTCTATTATATAAAACTTACCAACTTGCTTTCTTAACGCCCGGAATCTGACCTTTGTAAGCCAGCTCTCTGAAGCAGATACGGCAGATGCCGAACTTTCTCAGATATGCATGAGGTCTTCCGCAGATTTTGCATCTGGTATATTCACGGGTCTTATATTTCTGTGGTTTTTGCTGTTTCAAAATCATTGATTTCTTTGCCATAGTGAATACCCTCCTCTCACGCTTTAGTAAATGGAGCACCGAGCAGTGTAAGAAGCTCTCTTGCCTCTTCATCTGTCTTTGCAGTAGTTGTAAAGATGATGTCCATTCCTCTGATTTTGTCTATCTTATCATAGTCGATTTCCGGGAATATGAGCTGTTCCTTAATTCCGAGCGCATAGTTTCCTCTGCCGTCAAAAGAGTTCGGGTTGATACCGCGGAAGTCTCTTACACGGGGAAGAGCTATGCTGAACAGTCTGTCCATGAATTCGTACATCTTGTCGCTTCTGAGCGTAACCTTGCAGCCGATGTTCATGCCTTCTCTGATTTTGAAGTTCGCAACGGACTTTTTAGCCTTGGTTACAACAGGTTTCTGACCTGTGATTGCTGCGAGGTCTGTCATTGCAGCTTCCAGTGCTTTGGCGTTGTCTTTAGCTTCGCCCACACCGATATTTATAACGATTTTGTCAAGCTTGGGAATCTCCATCGGGCTCTTGTAACCGAACTTTTCCATAAGAGCCGCCCTGACTTCGTTTTCATATTTTGCTCTCATTCTGATCATGTGCGATAATCCTCCTTCCTATATCAGTCATCAAATACTTCTAAACAGTTTTTGCAATATCTTGCCTTGTTGCCGTCGGCAAGAATCTTGTAACCGATACGGGTCGGCTTGCCGCACTTGTTGCATATATGCATAACCTTGCTTGCATATATGGGGGCCTCCTGGTGGATGATACCGCCCACATCGCCGGCTTTTCTCGGCTTGGTGTGCTTGGTAACCATGTTGACGCCCTCAACGATAACTGTTCTCTTGTTTATACCTACGGACAAAACATTACCCTTTTTGCCCTTATCCTTACCGGAGATAACTACTACATTATCACCCTTTTTTATATGAACTCTGTTTTTCATTTCTTTAAGCCACCTCCTTGTTTACAGAACTTCCGGTGCCAATGACAAAATCTTCATATACTCATTGTCTCTGAGCTCACGTGCAATGGGCCCGAATATACGAGTACCTCTGGGGGTTTTATCATCCTTTATAATAACTGCTGCGTTCTCGTCGAACTTGATGTAAGTGCCGTCATTGCGTCTAACGCCGTTTACGCTTCTTACCACAACAGCTTTAACAACATCACCTTTTTTAACAACACCGCCTGGTGTTGCTTTTTTAACGGAAGCAACTACAACATCGCCGATGTTTGCATATTTTCTTTTGCTGCCGCCCATTACTCTGATACACATAAGCTCTTTGGCGCCTGTGTTGTCAGCAACCTTTAATAAAGTCTGCGGTTGAATCATATGACTCTCTCCTTCCTATGATTATTGAGCTTTCTCAACTACTTCAACAAGTCTCCATCTCTTGTCCTTAGAGATAGGTCTTGTCTCCATAACCTTTACTCTGTCACCGATATGAGCTACCTGATTTTCATCATGAGCCTTCAGTTTGTACGTCTTTTTAACGATCTTGCTGTACAGCTTGTGCTTAACGCTGTATTCTATAGCAACGACGATTGTCTTGTCCATCTTGTCACTGACAACCTTGCCGATTTTGGTTTTTCTGTAATTACGCTCCACTTAGAATTCCTCCTCTCTTATTAAACAGTCTGTTTTAATTCTCTTTCACGAAGGATTGTCTTTATCTTAGCGATTGTTCGCTTAACATCAGTAATTACTCTCGGATTGTCGAGCTGATTTGTGGCATGCTGAAATCTCAGGTTAAACAATTCAGCCTTCAATTCATCTAACTTCTGATTCAATTCCATGTCAGTAAGATCTCTTATTTCATTAATTTTCACTCGAATCACCGTCCATTTCCTGATCTTGCTTTGATACAATTTTGCATCTTATCGGGAGTTTGTGGATTGCAAGACGAAGTGCCTCCTTGGCAACTGCTTCGCTTACGCCGCCGATCTCGAACATGATTCTGCCCGGCTTAACAACGGCAACCCAATACTCCGGTGAACCTTTACCGGAACCCATTCGGGTTTCAGCCGGCTTTTCGGTTACGGGCTTGTCAGGGAATATCTTTATCCAAACCTGACCGCCTCTCTTTGTGTAACGAGTCATAGCAATACGGGCTGCTTCAATCTGATTGCTGGTGATCCAAGCAGGCTCAAGAGCCTGAATGCCGTACTCACCGTAAGCAATCTTGTTACCACGCGATGCCTGACCTTTCATGCGGCCTCTCATTACTCTTCTGTATTTAACTCTCTTAGGTAACAACATGATTATCTGCCTCCTTTACTCTTTCTACCCTCGTTATGCTTGGGAGCTGCAGCAGTCTTGAGCACCTCACCTTTGTAGATCCATACCTTAACGCCGATCTTACCGTAGGTGGTGTCTGCCTCTGCAAAACCGTAGTCGATGTCAGCACGAAGCGTCTGAAGCGGAATAGTACCCTCATGATACTGCTCGCATCTTGCAATTTCGGCACCGCCGAGTCTGCCGGAGCAAGCTGTTTTGATACCCTTTGCGCCCATCTTCATGGCTCTCTGCATAACCTGCTTCATGGCTCTTCTGAAGGAGATTCTTCTCTCGAGCTGTGATGCAATGTTCTCCGCAACGAGCTGTGCGTCAACCTCTGCATTTTTAACCTCTACAATGTCGATGATGACATTTTTGTTTATAAGCTTTTCTACGCTTGCTTTAATCTTATCCTTTTCTGCGCCGTTCTTACCGATGAGGATACCCGGCTTTGCAGTGTGGATGTGGATTCTTACCTTATTATCGTTTCTTTCTATTTCAATCTTTGCAATACCTGCTGAGAAAAGAGACTTTTTAAGGAATTTTCTGATTTTATAATCTTCAACGAGCAAATCGCCGAAGTCTTTTTTATCGGCATACCATTTGGAATCCCAATCTTTGATAACGCCGACTCTTACTCCGTGTGGATGTACTTTCTGACCCAAGGTTCTTTCCTCCTATCTTATTCTTTTTCTTTCAATACAACAGTGATATGGCTTGTTCTTTTTCTTATTCTGAATGCCCTACCCTGTGCTCTTGGCATAATTCTTTTAAGCGTCGGGCCCTGGTTTGCAAAAATCTCGGCAACGTACAGCTTATCAACATCCATGTTGTGGTTGTTCTGTGCATTTGCGATTGCCGAATTCAACAGCTTTTCTACAATCTCTGCTCCTGCTTTGGGAGTGAACTTGAGAATAGCCAGAGCTTCGCCGACCGATTTATTTCTTATAAGGTCTATAACGATCTTAACCTTCCTTGAAGAAATACGAGCATAACTCAATTTAGCTCTTGCTTCATTTACGACTGCTTCCATTCGTAAAATCCTCCTCTCTTAAATAGGATATATATTATTTTGCGTTTGTTGTTTTGCCGCCGGCATGACCCTTGAATGTTCTTGTGGGTGCAAATTCGCCGAGCTTGTGTCCAACCATGTCCTCGCTCACATAAACCGGGACGTGCTTTCTTCCGTCATGGACAGCGATTGTGTGGCCAACCATGTCGGGGTATATGGTAGACGGTCTTGACCAGGTTTTGATAACTCTCTTTTCACCGGCCTCGTTCATCTCAACAATTCTTTTCATAAGTCTTTCTTCAACGAAAGGCCCTTTTTTAAGTGATCTACCCATTAATACTTTACCTCCTTCCGGAAATATGTCAGGCTGAGTTTAGCCTGAAACTATCTGCCGTTTCTCTTTTTAACGATATATTTGTTGCTGTGCTTGTTCTTCTTGCGGGTCTTGTAACCGAGTGTAGGTTTACCCCAAGGAGTAACAGGTCCCGGCATACCGACAGGCGATTTGCCTTCTCCACCGCCGTGAGGGTGGTCGCAGGGGTTCATAACAACACCGCGGACGGTAGGTCTCCATCCCATGTGTCTCTTACGGCCCGCTTTACCGATTGACATATTCTCGTGATCGAGATTGCCCACCTGACCGATTGTAGCTTTGCACTCAAGGCTTACCATTCTCACCTCGCCGGAGGGGAGTCTCACCTGTGCGTAGCCGTTTTCCTTAGCCATGAGCTGAGCGCTGTTTCCCGCAGCTCTTACAAGCTGTGCGCCTCTTCCGGGGAAGAGCTCGATGTTGTGAATAAGCGTACCTACGGGGATGCTCTTTATCTTGAGCGCGTTGCCCGGCTTTATGTCCGCGCCGTCGCCCGAGCAGATTACATCGCCGACCTTGAGGCCGTGGGGAGCTATGATGTAGCTCTTTACGCCGTCCTCATACTGAATAAGTGCGATATATGCGCTTCTGTTAGGATCGTATTCGATTGTCTGAACAGTAGCGTTTACACCGTCTTTAAGTCTCTTAAAATCAACTACTCTGTATTTAGTTCTGTTTCCGCCGCCTCTGTGACGAACAGTAATTCTACCGTATGAGTTTCTTCCGGAATGCTTCTTGAGCGGTTCCAGCAAGGACTTCTCCGGTGCAACCTTTGAAAGCTCTTCAAATGTAGAAACAGTCATAAATCTGCGAGCAGGTGATGTAGGATTAAATTTTCTCATTGCCATGTCCTTTTTCCTCCTTTTCGATTAAGCCATTCCGTCAAAGAATTCTATGGTCTTGCTGTCCTGTGTGAGCTTAACTACCGCTTTCTTGTAGTCAGGTCTCTTGCCGGATGTAGCACCCATTCTCTTGATTTTTCCCTGTACTCTGAGTGTAGTAACCTTTTCAACCTTAACGCCGAAGATTTCTTCTACAGCTTTAGCTATCTCTATCTTGTTGGCATTGATGTCAACCTTGAATGTGTATTTTCTGTCTGCCAACTGATCCATGCTTTTTTCAGAGATTACGGGTTTAATAATGATATCGTGCTTATTCATTACCGTACACCTCCTCAATCTTTGATACAGCGTCCTTTGTAATAACCATTACATCATATTTCAGTATGTCATATACATTGAGGCTGCCCATGAATGTTGTTGCAACGCCTTCAATGTTTCTTGCGGATTTAACCACATTGTCGTTCTTCTCGTTGGTAACGATGAGCGCCTTGGAATCAACCTTGAGTGCGCCGAGCATACCCACAACCTGCTTTGTCTTGATTTCGTCAAAAGCAATGTTGTCCACAACGATAATCTCGCCGTCAGCCACCTTTGCGCTGAGCGCGGACTTAAGGGCAACCGTCTTAAGCTTCTTGTTTACGGAGTATCTGTAATCTCTGGGCTTCGGGCCGAGAGCGATACCGCCTTTTATCCACTGTGTCGCGCGGATGCTGCCCTGTCTTGCACGGCCTGTACCCTTCTGACGCCACGGCTTGATTCCGCCTCCGCGAACTTCCGAGCGAGTTTTGGTGCTCTGAGTACCCTGTCTCTGGTTTGCAAGGTAGTTTACAACAACCTGGTGCAAAGCAGATTTGTTTACTTTCTGTCCGAACACCACATCGGAAAGCTCTATGTCTCCGATGTTATTTCCTTTTATATCATATAAAGCTACTTTAGGCATCTAAAATTCCTCCTTTCCTTAAATTACGCTTTAACTGTATTCCTGATTGTCAAGATACCGCCCTTAGGGCCCGGAACCGCGCCCTTTATAAGGATGAGGTTTTTCTCAACATCAACTTTTACAATATCAAGGTTCTGAACCGTAACCTGTTCAACACCCATGTGACCCGGGAGTCTCTTATTCTTCATAACTCTCGAAGGAGTTGAGCAAGCACCCAGAGAACCAACGCCTCTGTGATAACCCGAACCGTGAGACATAGGACCTCTGTGAGTTCCCCATCTCTTGACGGTACCTGCGTATCCGTGACCCTTGCTTATGCCGGTAACATCTACTTTGTCACCCTCTGCAAAGACGTCGGCCCTGATAACCGCGCCCACATCGTAAGCGGAATCATCGTCGAGCCTGAACTCGCGCAGATATTTTTTGCTGCCAACACCCGCTCCTGCGAAGTGTCCCTTCATCGGCTTGTTAACGAGCTTTTCCTTAGCGTCGATAAAGCCTACCTGAATGGCATTGTATCCGTCATTTTCAACCGTTTTCTTCTGAACAACGGTGATCGGACCGGCTTCAAGAACAGTAACGGGTATTACTACGCCGTCTTCTGTGAAAAGCTGTGTCATTCCGATTTTCTTTCCTAAAATTGCTTTTTGCATTTCTTCTTCCTCCTATTTAGGTTATTGGTTGAAGCTGAATAAGGGCGCTCCAACATGACCCGCCGCATCATTTAAGTGCGGCAATGCACGCCGTAAAATCCGGCTGTGCCTCACACCTGCTTAATCTCGATGTCAACGCCTGTCGGCAGTGAAAGCTTGAGCAGTGTGTCGATTGTCTTGGGTGTAGGCTCCAATATGTCGATAAGTCTCTTGTGAGTTCTCATCTCGAACTGTTCACGAGAATCCTTATACTTGTGTACCGCTCTGAGGATTGTAACAACCTCTTTCTTTGTGGGGAGCGGAATAGGACCTGCAACCTTTGCACCTGTTCTCTCGGCAGTCTCGACAATTTTCTTTGCGGACTGGTCGATCAACTGGTGGTCATAAGCTTTGAGCTTAATTCTGATTTTCTGACTGTTAGCCATTAATAGTACCCTCCTAACATTGCGTATTTTTGGTGCCATCCGGCAGTCATAAAAAACTCACACCAACCCGTGTGTGTCGTACCCTGCGCATTATAAAACCCGGTGCAAAACTGCATACCGGGGACATAATACACCTGTTAAATGTACTGTGACTCTGCCGCCCGAGTTCATGATTCGGACATTCTCCGCAGAAATTGACAAAACCGCGTCTCCGCTGTGTTTGCCGGTAACCTCCTGCATCATCGTATGTCATGCCACGCTTTATTAGTATACCGCATTTTGAGCGGCTTTGCAAGCTTTTTTTTCATTTACGGGCGTATTTTTAAAATTTCGTGAAAAATATACATAAAGTTTATGGGATATTTAGTGATTTAGTGCAATTTTGCAATCGATTTGCAAAGAAAAGTGCGCAATGAAGCGGATTTGTTCATTGTTGCCGGAAAAGCATATTTATAATTCCTACAATTATTACGGAACTGCGTGCAAACGGGTCGATATGGTATCGCCCCCTACCGGCAAAGGCAGATTCTGCGCAAAGTCAAGGGATGTATATTATACGTTGAAAACCGATAGCAGCCGCACGGTATGCGTGTGTTTTCAACGTATAATATATATCACCGAGCCGACACACAAACCTCAGCAAAGGCGAGGGGCATATGTTGTGTATCGGCGAGCGCCATAGCGACTGCGTGC
>ULVN01108227.1_pt1 | contig 12664 bp, 11 predicted proteins | sample 1959491 | NCBI WGS metagenome assembly ULVN01 (sample SAMEA4835787, study PRJEB28245) | human gut metagenome | biome: gut microbiome; material: fecal sample | place: Denmark | collected 2008 | reverse complement strand
AATTAGCAAGGTTAAATGTAAAAAATGGGTTACTGTCAAGCTTTCCAGTTTTTTCAATATCAGAAAAGAATTTGTAAACAACACCATTTGTTAAAATTATGAATTTTGCTTCTGTTACTGAAAAATACCTTATCAGTTGTGTAGCATGCTTTTTTATATCAAGACTTTTATCATCAATTTTTTTACATTCAATTAAAATAACTGTTGATGAAATCTGATTAGAAGTGGAACACCTTGAAGTTAAAATATAAATAATAAGTCAAGATGATTATGAAGAAATATAAATAATTAAATTTAGAAGAACGTGTAACAATCAAAGGGTTATTACAACAAAGGAAATCAAAACGTGCAATAGCATGATACTTAGGACGTAGTCTTAGCACAATACATCGTGAAATCTGCCGTGGAATAACTGTAGACGGAACATATTTTGCAGAATCAACAGAAAGGTTAATTCGACAAAGAAAATTAAACGATAAAAGAAAGCGAAAAATGGATAATCCTGCGATATAAAGTTATGTAGCTTGTCGATTAAAAAATAAAATAGCACCAGCTATTATTCAACACGATATTGAACGTGATATAGGTTTAAAAATCGGTAAAGATGCAATATACGAATTTATTTATAGATTTCGATATATAGAGTGGTTTAAATATTTGACTCGAAAGAAAAAATACAATTACAAAAAGTATAAAGGAAAGAAAAAAGTGATTGTAGCAAACAAAATAAATATATCAGAAAGGCCTGATAATGCTAATAACAGAGAAGAATTTGGACATTTTGAAGCTGATACAAATTTTCTTGTACAGGCTCAAAATCTGCATTATTGGTTTTGGTAGATAGACTTACAAGAAAAACTCATACCAAAAAACTTGAAAGGAAAGTGGCATCCCTTACCAGTTCATCGATTGTCATCGCGTTAAGCGAGTACAATATTCTCCATGTACATTCTATCACATACGATAACGGATGTGAATTCTCAAGACATGAAGATGTAAACAAGGCGTTACAATGCAAATCTTATTTCTGTAACGCTTATCACAGTTGGGAAAAAGGTATGGTGGAAAATATTAATGGATTAATTAGAAGATTCTTGCCTAAAGGCACCAATTTTGATAATATTACTGATGAAGAAATTAAAATAATTGAAAATTGGATTAACAATAGAAGCATGAAAGTGCTTGGCTGGAAATCTCCTAATGAAATGTTTAAGAGTGTTGCACTTTAAAGCAGAATCTGGCAATGTTCAATCTTGTTATAAAAAACAAGCAAAAATAAAAAAAATAGTTCAGTACTTTTACTTTTGGTCTGTTAAAATGAACAAACTTACAAGGTCATTTATATTGCTTACCTGTTTTTGATATTCCATAGCCTGTTTTTCAAGTGTTTGCATATTTAATTTATATTCTTCAATAGTTGACATGCAATCACGAATGGCATCATTTAAATCATCTTGTACACTTTGAGCTTCACTTAGGACACTTGTCATTGAAATTCCAAGTGCTTCCAATGTTTGTCTAATAATTTGAGCACCGGTTTGTTTTGTGACTCCACTTGGAAGTTGTTTTATAAGATTTTTTAAAACAGAAACATTTGACGGCAATTCAAATTCTTTAACGGGTGGTATTTTACCCATCACTTGTGAATTTGGTTTATCATTAAAATCGTTATTTATGTCATTTGTATGTTCAAACGTTGCATTGTAATCCCATCCACCTTGGATAGGGTCTTTTAGTATATTTATCTGTGGCTCTTGATTATTTTTTTCAAAAGCAGGTTCGTTTTTATTGTCAATTATGTCATCAATTGTTGCCATTTGTCCCAATGAAGGATTAAACCCTGAGTTTTCAAGATTTTGTGCTGTTTGTGGTGTATTAATTACTTCACTTTTTGCAATGTCACTAACACTACTTGGGGCTACATCATTATTTTCACTGTTGTTTATTTCAACATTATTTATCTGCTTATCAAGTTCCTGTTGTTTTTTTAATGCCTCTACGATTTTTTTACCGACACCTTCGGGTAGTTTTTCATTTGATGACATTTTTTTCTCCCTTAAAAACTTTTAATTTAGTTTTAATTATAACGAAAAAAACATAATTTTTAAATTAACTATTAAGTTTTATTGCGAAAAAATATTTTTTATTTCCTTAAATCACTTGCAAGCTTGTGAGCCCAAAGTCCTTCTGTTTGTGCAAGTATTGAAGCAGTTTTTGCTAAATGCCTTGCGTTTAGACGGCTTGACATTTGGTAGGTTTGGATTTTAACATAATCAAAAACTGATAAACCGCCACTATATTTTGCAACTCCATTTGTTGGCAAAGTGTGGTTTGTGCCGGAAGTATAATCTCCAAAAACCTCTGCAGAGTAGTTACCAATAAATAAAGAACCATAGTTATGAAACAAAACGGATTTTTCTTTTGCATCTTTAATGCACAATTCTAAGTGTTCAGGTGCTTTTTTATTTGCAATATCAATAGCTTCTTCCAAATTGTTGCAAACTATGCAAAAAGACTTTTCAAAAGATTTTTGTGCTATTTCCTTTGTTTGAAGTATTTTAAGCATGTCAATTGCTATTTTGTAAACTTCTTTTGCTATTTTATCATCAAAAGCAAGAAGAATAGCACGTGCATCAAGGTCATGCTCACATTGAGCAAGCATATCTGCAGCCACAAACTCCAAATTTGCAGTTTCATCTGCCACAATCATAACTTCAGATGGGCCTGCAAGAAAATCGATACCACAAACTCCAAAAACTTCTTTTTTTGCAGCAGTCACATATTTATTTCCGGGGCCTACAATTTTATTAACTTTTTGAATGGTTTCTGTTCCATAAGCGGCTGCAGCAATAGCTTGAACACCACCTATTTTATAAATTTTGTCTGCGCCTGACAAGTGAGTTGCCACTATAGTTTCAGGCTTTATTTTTGGCGAAAATGCTAAAATTCTTTGAACTTTTGCAACTTTTGCAGGGATTATTGTCATTATTGCACTTGAAGGAAGCGGATAATTTCCCCCAGGAATATAACACCCGACAGACTCAAGCGGGATTATTCGATGACCGAGTTTGCAGCCATATATTTTTGTATCAAGTTTTTTTAAGCTGTTTAATTGTCTTTTGGCAAATGTTCTAACATTTTTTATAGCCTTTCTCATTGCCTTGATTTTATCTTCACTCACAAGACTATAAGCTTTTTCAATTTCTTTTTCTGATACTTCAAAGTTGTCAAAACTGCATTTGTCAAAAAGCTGACAGTATTTATTAATAGCGCTGTCACCATTTTGTTTAACATCATTTATAATGTTTTTAACATTTTCTTCAACATTATAATCAAGTGTTTCAAAAAAAGAATCGTTTAATTCGTTATAACCAATAATCTTCATAATTTTTTCTACACAACCGAAATGTTTAACCTTGTTTCATTATCAATACGCTGTTTTAAAGCACCGGTTGGCAAATAATAAGGAGTTACGGTCAATATTTTTGCAGCGATATCAGGGTAATAATAAATAAACTTTAATTCGCTGTCAGTTAAAGGTCTTTGAGTGTGTACATTTGCATAGCGACAAAGTTCAAGAATATTTCTGGCTTCATCTTCGTCGTGAAATTCAAGTTCAAGGTTTTCATAAACATTTCGAAATCCTTTAATGCCGCCATATTCTCCAACAGTAATCATACGACCTGTTTCAATAATTTCGGGTTCACCACGACCAAGTTCTTCAAAATCATACAATTCGTAATTGCGGCGGTCCTTCAAAGCACCATCAGCATGGATACCGGATTCGTGTGCAAAAGCATTATCACCAACTGCTACTTGATTTATAGGCAAATCAAGATGAAAAGCATAAGCAGTATATTTAGCAAGTTTCCATGCTTTTGACAAATCAATTTGCGGGTCGATTTTATATTTATCTTTAAACCCTGATGATTTCATAACAGAAAGCAAACAAGAAACCAAATCAGCATTTCCGGCACGTTCTCCCATGCCGTTTATAGCTGTATTTATATAAGCATCAACACCGGCATCAATTGCAGCTTTTGCTCCCATTACCGAACACCCTACCGCCATACCTAAATCGTTATGGAAGTGAAGTTCTATATCCATTTTTGTTTCTTTTGCAATAGTATAAATTCTATCATAAGCCGTAAAAGGGTCATCAAAACCTAAAGTGTCGCAATATCTAAACCTTTTTGCACCTGCTGCTTTGCATTCGTTTGCATATTTTATTAAATAGTTTAAATCGCTTCTTGAGGCATCTTCTGCGTTGACACCAATCATTCTTGCATTGCATCTTTTTGCCTCTTTAACCGCATCAACTGTCATTTTTAATATATCATCAAGTGTTTTCTTTCCTTGATATTTACCATTTGTCATTTGTTCAGACGTTGATTGGGACAAATTGCAATATTGAAGACGAGGAACATTTTCAAATGAATGGTTCACATCCTCTGCCATTGCTCTCATCCAGCCTGATAGTTTTGTCTTTGTAATTACATTACGGTAAACAAGATCCATATTTGCGTTTAAATAATTTATTTCATGCTCGGTTGTAGGGAATCCAAATTCTGATTGTGTTATTCCCATATCATTTAACATTAAGTTTATTATGGTTTTTTGTAACTTTGCCAAGCCCAAACGTGATGTTTGTACACCATCTCGATTTGTAACGTCAATAAAATAAATTATGTTTTCGCCCATACTGTGTTAACCTCAAATTTCTACTTGACTCATTATACTACATTATTTTATTATTGATAATAGTCTTTTATGTTTTTATTAATTTATGTAAAGTATTGAGGTTTTTATGAGCCGTTTTTTTATGGAAAAAGAAATATTTGAAACCGGCTTAATTCTTGAAAAAATAGTCTTAAAGTATATTGTTGACAACAATATTGATTTTGGGGTCGAAATTGATAACAATATAAAAAAAATCATCTTTATTGCATCCGGCTCTTCATTCAATGGCTGTCAAATTGCTGGTAAATATTTAATGGAGAATTTAAATTTTGATTATCAATGCTATTTTTCAAGTGAATTTTTGCTTGAGAAACCAAAAATAATTGAAGATGAAAATGTTTTGTATGTTTTTGCTTCGCAATCCGGAGAAACCACTGACACATTAAACGCTTTAAAATATGTCAGCCAATATACCAATAAAACCTTTGCTTTTGTCAATAATGAAAATTCTAAAATTTATAATTTGGCAAAATATAGAATAAATACATTTGCAGGAGCGGAAAAAAGCATAGCTTCAACAAAAGCTCTTTGTGCACAAATTTTTTGTCTTATATTTTTAGGGTATAAGTTGAAAAATGAATTTAATCCAAAATTGCTTGAAGTTCCAAAGTTAATAAAAATGTTTTTAAATGACTATAGAGATGAGAAAAACATTATAAAATCTGAAATACAAAAATTAACCGGTGCGATAACAAACACCTCATCATTTGTCTTGTTAGGGTCACAAAATGATTTAAATATTGCAAATGAAGCTTCATTGAAACTGTCTGAAACAAGTTATATAAACACAATTGCATTTCCTTTTGGTGAGTTTTTGCATGGACATCTTGCTATTTTAAATAAAAATATCCCAATTTTCGCTATAACTTCACAATCTTTTAAAGATTTTGAATTTGAATGTTTAGGTAAAATAAAACAAAACTATCCAAATGTTTTGTTAATTAATCTTGCCAATCAAAAGAGTGCTTATGATAAAGCTCAATTTAGTTTTTTGTATGACGATTGCCATAATAAAGTTTGTGAAATTTTTATAAAGCTTATTATAATACAGTTACTTGCATTTAATATTTCAATTAGCTTGAAGCATGATGTTGACAATCCAAATGGTTTATCCAAAATTGTGAAGTGAAAATATTGTCAAATTTTGATTTAAAAATAGGGATTAATTTTTTAACAATTTTTACATTTGTTGAGACAATATTAGGTGTGTTTTTTCAATACCTTTTATTTTATAAAACCAACTTAAACCTATATATTATATTTTTCTAAAAAAATAACGTCTTCAAACACCCAAAAATAGCACTTAATATTATCAAAAAAATCGGTCCTTTTTTTAGAATTAGTGCAAGAAGCAAAAAGACAAAGAATACACAAAAATTTTCTAAATTAACTGAGTTGGTTGATGTCTTGTTAAAGATTGAATTGCAGAATAAATCTATTAATACACAAGCTAAAAGAGCACAGCCTGCCGGTTTTAGTGAATATAAAAGAGTTTTTAAATAAAAATTATCACAATATTTGTTTAAAAGTTTCGAAAGAATAATGACGTTTATTAAAGATGGCAAAACAATTGCACTTGTTGCAATAAGTGAGCCAAAAATGCCGGCGGTCTTAAACCCTGCAAAAGTTGCCATATTAAGTCCTATTGGTCCGGGAGTAACTGATGACACACCTAGCATCATCATCAATTCATTTGAGGTAAACCAGTCATATTTTTTTGTTAAGTAAAACAAGAAAGGCAAAGTTGCAAGCCCACCTCCAACTGAAAATAAACCTATTTTAAAAAATTCATAAAATAATAAAATAATTTTCATTGCGAGTTGACAACTCCTTTAAGTTTTTTTATTAAAGAAATAATAAAACCTAGAATTATACCGGCAAAGATTACTAAAAATGGTGAAATTTTCAAGCCAAGTATTAAATATAGGCACACAAGAAATAAAAACAATGTGGTTTTATCAACTATGCATTTTGGAAACATATCTTTTAATGTTACCAAAATTAAAACAATAACACTTAAATTAACATAATCAAAAATATTATTTACAACTTTATTATGAAAAATGACTGATAAAATATTGGCAACAGAGATAATGATTACAAAGGCACTTATTGTAACCCCAACGATTGCAGCTATTGCGCCTGCAAACCCACGCAATTTGTACCCGACAAACAAAGCAGTGTTTGCAACTATTATCCCGGGAAGACACTGAGAAATACAAAATTTATCTAAAATTTCGTCATAACTCATCCACTTTTTCTTTTCGACTATTTCACTATTTAAAAGTGGTAAAATAACATAACCACCACCCACAAGCACGATGCCTATTTTTAAAAATGCGTAAAAAATATCAAAAAGTTTTATTTTATTATCTTTATTGCTTGGCATTTAAGACACCATTACATATTAAGTTTCAATTGACCGCTGCTTGTTTTCTGGCTAAGTATTTTTTTGCTTGTTTGCAAATTGCTTGAGTAACTTTTTTGCATATTAGTCATAACGCTGTTTGCAAATTTGATGACCTCATCAGGCAGACCTGCCATTTTTGCAACGTGAATGCCATAGCTTTTTGAAGCCTGACCTTCCACTACTTTTCTTAAAAACTCAACTTCACCATCATTTTCAGCAACCAAAACTTTAAAGTTTTTAATTTCAGGATATAAGTTTGCAAGCACATTTAGTTCGTGATAGTGAGTTGTGAAAATGGTTCTGGCTTTAATGTTTTGAGAAATATACCAAGCAACTGCATAAGCAATCGCCACGCCATCGTAAGTAGAGGTTCCTCTTCCTATTTCATCAATTAAAATCATACTTTTTTGAGTTGCAGCATTTAATATATAAGCAGTTTCAGTCATTTCAAGCATAAAGGTAGATTGTCCTACAGACAAATCGTCACTTGCCCCGACACGAGTGAAAATCTTGTCAAAAATGCCGACTTTGGCGTATTTTGCACTTACATATCCACCCATTTGTGCCATTATTGCAATAAGAGCGTTTTGACGCATATAAGTAGATTTACCTGACATGTTTGGTCCGGTAAGCACCATAAAACGAGTGTTTTCTCCATATTTATAAAGATTAAAGTCGTTTGAAATATATTCTCCCATTGGTATCATTTTTTCAATGACAGGATGACGCCCTTCAACAACTTCAAATTCATAACCGTTTATAATTTCAGGTTTGGAATAATTATTTTCAATGGCAACATTTGCAAGAGAAACAATAACATCAATAACAGATATTTTTTGAGCAAGGTCAAGAATTTTTGATATAAACTCTTTTGAATATTCTTTCAGATTATTAAATATTTCAATTTCCAAATCAATAGCCCTGACAGATGCTTGAACAACTGCTGTTTCATGTTCTCGCAATTCTTGAGTTATAAATCTTTCGGCGCCTTTTAATGTTTGTCTTCTTATAAAATACGGAGGAATATTATTCAAGAAAGAAGTTGTAACTTCAATAAAATAACCTGCATTTCTGTTATAATCAACTTTAAGCTTTATTCCAAGCTCATTTTTGAGTTTTTCCTCATAATTTTTAATAAATTCATCTGAATTGTTGAGTTTGTCACGAAAGAAATCAAGCTCTGCATTGACATTTGGTTTTATGACATTACCATCTTTTAAAACGCTTGGCGGGTCATCGTTTATTGTTCTTTCAAGAATATGAGCAAAATCAATCAAATCTTCATAACCGTCAAAACTGTTTAAAAGAGGAGATTTTAAATCTTTTAAAACATCTTGATAGTCTTCAATTAACATTAAAGAATTTTTTAATCCGACAAAATGTCGAGGATTGACAGTGTTGTTTGCAAGTCTCATCCCCATGCGTTCGATATCGTTTGTGTTTGACAACAACTTTGCAAGTTTTGTGCGTGCTTTTGAATTTGAAATTATCTCGCTGACGGCATTTTGGCGAGTTTTTATGTTTTCAACATCAATAAGCGGCTGAGATATCCATTTTTTAAAAAGTCTTCCGCCCATGTTTGTTGAAGTTTTGTCAATTGCCCAAAGAAGACTTCCCTGACGTTTCTTCTCCCGCATTGTTTCCAATATTTCCAAATTACGTCGAGTGTTTGCATCTATTATGACGTAATCTTCAAGATTGTATGGAACAATTGTCGAAAAAGTCGGCAAATTGTGCATTTGCATTTTCAAAATGTAATAAATAATGGCTGAAGATGCAATGAACCCGAGTTTGCAGTTTTCTATATCAAATGTATTTATATTTTTAATTTTAAACAATAATTCTAAATTATCTTCAATATTTTTAATATTGTAAGCTTCAATAGGGACACTTGTGATGTTGTAAAATTGGGTTATACAATTTGGAAGATTGATTTTTTCTTCAGGCACGACTTGAAACGGTTTCAGTTTTTGAGGTATTCCAAGTGCAAGTATTTCAGAAGGTGAAATGCGAGACAATTCTGCCGTAAGTTGGTTCAGGTTAGTTTGTGTGCATTTAAACTCTCCTGTTGAAATATCTGTATATGCAAATCCAAACAAGCCTGTTTTTTCGTCTTCCCAAATTGAGGCAAGATAGTTGTTGGAATTTGAAACAAGCAAATTGTCATCAGTTAGTGTCCCTGCTGTTATTGTTTTGACAATATCTCGTTTTATTATCCCTTTTGCCTCTTCAGGTTTTTCAAGTTGTTCGCATATTGCAACTTTTCTGCCTTTTTCTAAAAGTTTTGCAACATACACTTCAACGCTTTTAACGGGAATACCTGCAAGCGGTACTTTTCCAATTTTTCCTGCATCACGTGATGTTAAAACAATATCTAAATCTCGAGAAATTGTTATTGCATCTTCAAAAAATGTTTCATAAAAATCACCCATGCGATATAAAAGAATTGTGTCAGGCTTCGCTTTACGTCTGATATTTATATACTGCTTCATACCGGGGGACAGATTTTCAATATCAACTTCGTATGAATTAAGATTGTTGATTTTGTTTTTTTCCATGATTATAATATTATCATAAATATTATTCTTTTAAAATACATAGAAAATAAAAGAAGGTGCAAAAATGCGTTTGATTTTTAAATTAGTAATATTGGGTTTAATTATTTTTGGTTTAAATTATTTTGGAGCTTTTAAATATTTTGCTACAAAAAATGTTGACAACACTAAAAGGATTGAGCGTGCTCAAAGTATTGTTGATTTATCAAAAATGAATAATGAATACAAAATAAATTATGTTTTCAAGTTTTTGCAATATAATTTGATTAGCATTTCACATGTTGGTGCAAATCAAAAATTTTATATCGTAAAATGTCCCAAAAATAGATTATTTAAAGAAGAAGATTTTAAAAACGGAATTTTAGAAAGAAAGTTAAAAGAATTTAATAAAAATACTGAAACTTGTTTTATTCATCTTGAAAATTTTAAGTTTACACAAAAAAACATTATTAATACAACTAGTTTTAAAATACCGTATGCAGCGTTTCAAACCGAAGTTGTGAATGTGCCGATGTATGGCAGAATAAAAGGTATTATTGGGGCTTCTAACAGTTTAAAAGATGCAAATCTTGTGTTTATTGCTTATAATGATAGTCAAAAGTATTCAAATATTTTGACAAATGAGTTTTTTAAATCAATCGGCACTAAAATAGCAAAATAATAATAAAAACAAAAAAAATGAAAAAATATAATAACATAATGAGAAAGTGTATCCGTCTTGCATTAAAAGGGATTGGTAAGACTTTACCCAATCCTATGGTTGGGGCATACGTTTTGGATGAACATAATAATATTGTGGGATATGGTTATCACAAACATTGTGGAGGCAACCATGCTGAAGTTGAAGCCATTAATATGGCAGGTGAAAAAGCTAAGAATGGAACTATAATTGTTAATTTGGAACCTTGTTCGCATTATGGAAAGACACCTCCTTGTGCTGATTTGATTATTAAAACAGGAATAAAAAAGGTTGTCATAGGTATGCTTGACCCAAATCCGATTGTTGCCGGAAATGGTGTTAAAAAATTGGAAAACGCCGGAATTGAGGTTATAAAAAATGTATTAAAGGAAAAATGTGAATTGTTAAATGCAACATTTATCAAAAATATGAAAGAACAAAAAGTTTTTGTGGCAATAAAAACAGCGACTACGCTTGATGGAAAAATTGCAACTACAAACAATTCCTCAAAATGGATTACTAGCCCAAAAGCAAGAAAGTTTGTTCAAAAAATTAGAAACAGCTATGATGCTATTTTAACAAGTGCAAATACTATAATAAACGATAATCCTTATTTAAACTGTCGAGTGAAAGATTATAAAAGTCCGGTTCGTGTTGTGCTTGACTCAAACTTGAGAACAACAAAAGAATATAATGTTTATACTGATGACGGCATTCAAGTTTATCTTTTTACATTGAAAGAAGATTTTCAAAATCTTGGTTTCAATAAAAATGTAACTATCGTTAAAGCGCCTTGTGATGAAACGCAAAAACACATAGATTTGAAGTTTGTGCTTGATTTTTTGTACAAAGAAGGCATTCGAAATGTTCTTGTTGAAGCTGGTGGAATTTTAAACGGTGCGTTAATTAAAGAAAACTTGTGTGATAAGCTTTATCATTTTATAGCTCCCAAAGTTATATCAGATAATAATGCAAAAAGCTGGGCTCAAGGTTGCGATGTTTTTGATATCAATCAAGCCAAAAGATTAAGCATAAAAGAAACAAAGTTCATTGACCCTGATTTGCTTGTTATTGCATTTTTTGAAAAAATAAGCTAAAATTAACCTTAAATGAACTAATTTAAGGAGTAATGTAGTGGAGTTTTTGATGAATTTTGTACAAAATAATGCAATGATTGTTTCAGGTGTTATTTTGCTTATTGCTTATATATTTATTGCGATTGAAAAAATTCCCAAAGTAACAATAGCAATACTTGGAGCAGCAATTACAATCCTTTTGGGGCTTGTATCACAAAGTCGTGGGGCTAGTGAGATTAATCCGCATTATTTCGCTAACTTTATTGACTTTAATGTAATATTTTTGCTTATTTCTATGATGATTATTGTACATATTGCGGCACAAAGCGGTATGTTCAATTTTATGGCAAATGAATTGCTGAAACACACCGGCGGTAAGCCAATGCGAATTTTGGTCGCACTTGGAATTTTCACCGCTATTGCAAGTGCCTTTCTGGATAATGTAACAACCGTAATATTGATAATGCCTGTAACATTTGCCATTGCCAAACAGCTTGATATTGACCCTGTGCCATATTTAATTACTGAGATATTGGCTTCAAATATTGGTGGAACAGCTACTCTCATTGGCGATCCGCCAAATATAATAATTGGAAGCAAAGCAGGTTTTTCATTTATGGATTTTGTTTATGAACTTACTCCTGTTGTAACTGTTATAATGATTGTTACAATTGGTATTCTTGTTTTAATAAACAGAAAACGCTTGATAACAACAGAGGATAAAATGGAAGCCGTGACAAAACTTGATAACAGTCATACAATAACTGATAAAAAACTTGCTTTAAGAGCAGGCATAACACTTCTTTTAGTTATTTTAGGCTTTGTTACTCATGATGTTACGCATATTGAAACATATTTGATTGCAATGTTAGGTGCAAGTTTTTTGCTTTTGTTTGAAAAGCCAAAAGAAATTTTTGAAAGTGTTGAGTGGAATACAATATTTTTCTTTATCGGATTGTTTATTATAATTGGTGGCTTGGAAGCATCAGGTGCTATAAAGGTTATGGCAGATTGGTTATTAAACGTTACAAATGGAAGCGAAAAAGCAACTGCTATGATTATTTTGTGGGGTTCCGGTATTTTATCCGGTATAATAGACAACATACCTTACACAGCAACAATGGCACCTCTGATTTATCATATTCAGCAAGTTGAAGGTGTTGCATATACTCATCCTCTTTGGTGGTGTTTGTCTTTGGGCGCA
>ULVN01113029.1_pt1 | contig 12689 bp, 10 predicted proteins | sample 1959491 | NCBI WGS metagenome assembly ULVN01 (sample SAMEA4835787, study PRJEB28245) | human gut metagenome | biome: gut microbiome; material: fecal sample | place: Denmark | collected 2008 | reverse complement strand
TTTTTCTTAAAAATGTTGCATGAAAATTTGCTGATTACAAAAGATTTCAAAAACGACTAATAACCATTCCATGAAAAAGATATTGCTGATATTGATGGCCTGTATCAATGCCGTCACGATGCTTGCACAAAAACCTGGGGTGTATAAGAAGGCAAGCAACAAGGCCGCTGACAAGACCGAGGCTCCCTGTAAGAATGAATATATGATAGTCGGAATCAATGGCAACACAATGCTCTTCGAGCCTTATGTCCAAAGCAATTCCCACAATGGGAAAAAAAAAGTTCGCTTTCGAATGGGGCCAGGCTGCCATCAGTCCGGCGGGAGCAATAACGACTCGACTTACAAGGTCGCACCCAATCCTCCTGAGGTAGAAGACTTTGTCAGTCTCCTCTCAGGGGACTTTACGACACCAACCAACAATATCCTTGGTGTTTGGTATCACGAAGCCTCCGGCATCAAATGCTACAAGATCTTCTCGCCGACACGTTCTTTGTTGATCTTTATCTACGAATCGCCGGAAGGCAGCATGGAGACGGCAAATGCTATCTTGGAGGCGGTAAACTATGGCAAAGACCAAGTCGTTGCAGAAGACGGTACAAGGTATTCGGTTCGCTGGGAAGGTGCTGACACGATGGTGGTAACCTACACCATGGAAGGCAAGCGACATCGTGAGCAATGGACCCGTTCCCAATTACCGACATACCTCTCCGGATTATTCATGTCCCTTGGCACAAACTAAAACAAGGATTATTGTTAATCGTCATCATGAACAAAATAGCTTCTCTTATTATCTTGACACTATTATACTGTCTGTCTGCCAATGCCGCAGAAATCAATCATAACGTACAGGGACGTGTAGCCGACAAGATAACCGGCGACCCCATACCCGCCAAGGTGTTCCTGATGGATGCCGACAGTACTATCCTTGCCACTACCAAGGCCACCATTGAGAATGTCCCCTATCAAGGGCAGATTGCCTTATACGTTTTCAATGACAAGCGGCTGCAAAAGGGTAAGTACATCATCAAGGCCTCCATGTTAGGTTACAAGGACGCTTATGAGAATATAACGTTACAGAGCCAGCGGCAGACCACTCTGATAGCCAACCCCATACTGATGGAGCATGACGTCCATGAGCTGCAGGGGGTGACCGTCAAGGCCACGAAGATAAAAATGGTGATGCACGGCGACACAATTGTGTATAATGCCGATGCCTTCAACCTGGCGGAAGGCAGTATGCTCGACGCACTCGTCGCCCGTCTGCCAGGTGCACGGTTGACAAGGGAAGGACAGATATTCGTCAACGGGCGGCTCGTCAAGAGTCTGCTGGTCAACGGACGGGATTTCTTCAGCGGCAATCCGAAGATGGCACTGGAGAATCTGCCTTCTTATACTGTGAGCAAGATAAAGGTTTATGATAGGGAAGGTCAAAACTCTCGTCTCATGCAGAGGGACATGGGCGACAAGAGCCTGGTGATGGATGTCAAGTTGAAGAAAGAATACCTCGCCACGCTCTTTGGCAACGTCGAGGCAGGAGCGGGATCTGACGGACGCTTCGCGCTGAAAGGGTTCGGCATGAAGTCGTCTCGCAAAGAAATGTTCTTCGCTTTCACCAACATCAACAACCTCAGTGACAATCAGAAGGCCGACATGACAGGCCGATGGACTCCGCAAGATGCGCCAAACGGCCTGCTGACCAACCGATCGGCAAATGTCAGCTATGCAAGATTCTTCGACAGCAGTATGGACAAGTGGCTCAGTACACAAAACACCATCTCACATGATGACATTGACTTGCAAACGAGAAAGAATATAGAGACCTTCTTGCCAGGAGGAAACCTTGTCAGGCTGTCACAGAGCCAAGCCGACACGAAGACGACTGTCTTTGACAGCCAGAATGCCTTGCACTACGGCGAGAGCGGCAAGTACTCCACCATGACCCGCCTCAACTTCCACTACAAGCGCAATAGGAAATACGCAGACGCAGACGCCGCCAGCTCCGATTCTACCTCTCTGTTGAACGAACTCGTGGAGCGGAGCATGGACAAAAGCGAGAACTATCATTTGACGTTGTCAAACAGCAGTACGCTGAAGCATATCATCGACCTGCTGCATTCCGATTTCAGCATGGAGTATGACAAGCTACATGGAAACTCGTTCTCGCTCTACGACCTGAGATATGCGGAGGCAAGTCAGGCGCGCGACTTCCGCAACAAATATCAGATTAAGGACAGCAGACACTGGGATGTGAAGGAAGGCATTGCCTACGACTGGAATTGGCCGGGCTGGAGCCTGAGACCGCAATATCAATATGAATATAAATACAACAAGACCAACAACGCACTTTACAGGCTTGACAAGCTTGAAGGCCACGACAGCACGCGTTATGACCTTCTCCCGTCATCACGGGCAGCCTTGCTGAAAGTGCTCGACCACAACAACAGCTATTACTATACAGAATACCAGAATCATCACCGGCTGATGCTGGAATGGGAAATCAATGCCGCCACTGGTCGCAACAAGATGAACATAGAATACGGCTACATCCGACTTCCCCTTCGCTTCGTCAGCAAGAATCTCTATTACACACGAGTAGGGCGGCATGATGTGTCTGCACATGAAGTGTTCTTCGAACCGGAAGCTTTCTTCTCTGGCGGCAGGTCGGTCCGATGGGAACTGAACGCCGTCATCAAGTCAGAGATACCCGATTTGATCAAGAAGGTGGACTACCGCGACGACTCAGACCCACTGTTCCTCATCTCCGGCAACCCGAATCTGAAAAACATCCACCGCTATCAGGCTTCGCTCCTCTTACGCCATGAGGGCAACGGACAGCGGATGTGGAACGCCTCAGTTAAATACGACAAGACCGACAACGACATCGCATACGCAACCCTCTACGACATGCGCACAGGCATCTCTACCATCATGCCCGTCAGTGTCAACGGCAATTGGCGCGTAGAAGGACAGACGGGGCTGACCCTGCCACTGGACAGTGCTCGCCGCTGGACCATCGACAACCAACTGTCCGCGCGCTACGACCACAATGTCGACATGACGACCACTGAGGAGAACGTGGCAAGCATGCGCAGCATCGTCAACAACTGGCAGATGGGCGATGAGGTAAAGCTGAGCTTCCGCCCGAATGACCGGATAGACTTTGCACTTCTGACCGGTGGAACGTACTACTATATCCACAGCCGGAGAAGTGGCTTCACCAACGTCCACGCCGGTGACTACAAAGTAGGTCTTACAACAGAGTTTCAACTCCCGTGGGACATCGCCTTGGGTTCAGACATGACATTATACGCCCGTCGGGGGTACTATGAAAGCATGATGAACACCACAGACTGGGTGTGGAACGCCCATCTGAGCCGCAGCTTCCTAAAAGGCGCTTTAGTCGCCAAGCTGACAGGATTTGACTTGCTGCACCAGCTGACCAACACCCGCTACGAGATGAACGCCCAAGGACGCACGGAACTCTGGTACAACAGCCTGCCCCGCTATGTCATGCTCTCACTGTCATGGAGGTTTAATGTCAGTCCCAAACGGAAGTTGATGCCTTAGAAACTAATACCATTTACTACTAAATCGTCAGCCACGGCTGGCGAAATAGCTGATTGTGTCTGTGTATGCCCTTTTCCCAATGTTTTCCCGAAAAGAAAATCAGCGGCTTAGAGAAGTCTCTAAGTCGCTGATTTTCATTGTGGACCAGCTAGGGCTTGAACCTAGGACCTCCAGATTATGAGTCTGTTAAAATACGTTTTTATGAAATTTTATAAGATTTCATGACTTGTTTTATTTGGTTGATATACAATTAATTACTAACTTTGTAACCAAAAGATGCAATCTTATAAAATTGTATTTATACGGCTTTTGTGTTCGCATCGTGTTCGCAAAATGTTCGCAAAATCAACTCTCATTTAACAGACACCCATTATGAAGGCCTCCAAAACATCACTCAATTGTAACAAAATCGGTAATCTTTCGATGACCCTCGTGCTTGATAAGCGTACAAACAAGAATACAGAAAAGTATCCTATGGCGATCTGCTTCAATATAGACAGAACGCGATGGTACTATAAGCTCGTCGATATGCCATTTCAGACAGAGACGTTCTTCAACTCTGTATGTAGTGTCAGCAGCTCACGCAGCCGGCTGATGGATATCCATGACCAGTGGCAACAGTTGTTGGAAGGATACCGTGAGAAGGTTGTGAAGCTTAGCAAGTCACGACCGATCACGCTTGACAATATCAAGACGATGCTTTCTGGCGCCGGCTTCGAGGAAGAGAACGACTTCTCTTTCCTTGGCGTGTGGGAGGGACTTATCAACAAGTATAAAAGAGAGAATAGGGTAGGTACAGCGGATAACTACTCTTGGTCATTGAACTCCTTCCGAAAGATTATCGGTGAGGTTAATGGATTTAAGATAGACAAGAACACCATCAAGCTATGGGATGAAGGTATGAGAAACGGTATTATGCTGAACGGAAAGCTCGAGGGGAAAATCTCTGATGCTACCAGGGGCATGTATCTCCGGACCTGTCGTGTCGTATGGAACGAGTGCATCAAGCGAGGCTATCTCCCCGAAGAAAGTTACCCGTTTTCAAATAAGGACAACGATCTCGTTTCTATACCGCGAGGGAAGAAGCGGCAGCAGTCGTATTTGACCATTGAGGAGATGACGCAGTTGTATCATGTGTTTACAGAGAAACGTTATCCCGAGACTTGGACGAAGGAATATACGGAGCGTGCCCATGACTCTCTTGGGCTGTTCCTTACTCAGTACCTCTGTAATGGCTTCAATCTGGCCGATGCCGGGAGGCTGAAGTTCAATCGCACCTATTTTGCAGAAGGAGGACGTGCTTTTGAATTTCTGAGGAAGAAGACTTCTGAGACGAGCAATGGCATGTCCGTCGTTATCGTACCTATCATCAAGCCTCTGCAGGTGATTCTTGACGAGATTGGCGCTAAACCAGCAAAGGATGCTTATGTTTTTCCGCAAATCTTCCGTGGCATTGAGGATGAGACGATAAGACGTAAGCTGACGGTACAGGAGAACTCGAATATAAAGGACCGTGTCATCCGCATCTGCAAGGAAGTGCTTGGGTGGGAGAAGAAACCTTCGGGTACCTGGGCCCGCCACTCCTTTGCTACTAATCTCAAGCATCTTGGGGTTGAAGAGTTGTATATCTCTGAGAGTATGGGCCATTCGCTTGGCAACAACATCACAGCCGGATATCAGGACATGTACCCGCTTGAGACTCGCTTCGAGTATAACTCAAAGTTGTTGAATCTTGAGGAAGAAAAGCCGGATATAGACGTCGACAGCATGACTCCGGAGCAGATGAAGGAGATGCTGAAGAAAGTTTTGGGGCAAAAATAATCAATCCGAGATGATTTATTGAAATAAAATACGTAACTTTAGCCACTCAATATTGATAATAGCATTATGGCATTACCTATCAACATAGAAGACCTGCTCAAGAAGCGAAGGGTGGAGGACAACCGTATTGAGTTCAAACGTGGTTGGAATCCCGATGATATTTATCATAGCATTTCTGCCTTTGCCAACGATATAGACAATCTTGGTGGAGGGTATATCCTTGTCGGTGTAGACCAGGATGACAATGGACTTGCCAAACGGCCAGTCATGGGCGTCCCGATAGAGAAGCACGATAAGATACAAAAGGAGATGGTGGCATATAACAATATGATCAGCCCCTACTACATGCCGCGCACTTCGTTTGAGCAAGTAGACGGAGTTGACGTCTTTGTCATCTGGGTGCCTGCGGGACTCAATCGTCCTTATGCTGTTCCTGCCAATGTCACTTCGAAGACAAAGAAGATGACCTACTATGTCAGAAGTGCGTCAAGTAGTGTCGTTGCCAAAGGAGAAATCTACGATGAGTTGATGGCTATGGCTAATCATGTGCCATTTGATGAACGCCCGAATCCAAAGGTCAAGATAGAAGACATCTCGATGGTTCTTCTTCGAGACTATCTTGTGAAGATAGGCAGCCGGCTCCAGAAATCTCTCTTCACGCAACCCCTTGAGTTAACCCTTGAGCAGATGGATCTCTATACTGGTCCATCGGAGAATAGAATGCTGAAGAATGTCGCAGCGATGATGTTCAGTGATCATCCAGAGAAGTTCTTCCCATATACCCAGTCAGAAATCGTCGTCTTCCCTAAGGGCAGGTTGAATGATCCTGATAATTTCAGTGAGAACATACTTCATGGCAGTGTACCTCAGCTTATCAATGGAACTTTGGATTATCTAAAGAACAATGTACTCCGTGAGTTCGTTGTCAAACTTCCCGACCGTGCAGAGAGTCTCAGATACTTCAACTATCCTGTCCAAGCTTTGGAAGAAGCAGTCACCAATGCTTTTTATCATCGGGATTACTCACTTTATGAGCCAGTTACGGTAGAGGTACAACCGGATGGAATCACAGTAAGCAGTGTCCCTGGACCCGACCGCTCTATATCTTCTGATGCAATTGAGAAGGGCGGGATAATGTATTCTCGTAGGTACAGGAACCGTCGATTGGGAGATTTTCTTAAGGAGTTGGATTTAACAGAGGGTCGTTTCACGGGCATACCAACAATCCAAGCCAAACTTGAAGAGAACGGATCTCCTCGAGCCAGATTTATCACGGATGATACACGCAGTTATCTTGACGTATTCATACCTGTTCACGAAACTGTAAAAAGCTCGGATATTGCCATCAAAACTTTTGATGAGGTCGAGAATGGGCCGAATAATGAGCCGAATCAAGGAAGCTTTGACCCAAATTCTGACCCAAATGGCCCAAATCCTGACCCAAATAAATTATCAAAGAGGCAGAATACTATATTGAAGACTATCCAACTTCATCCAGAGTTCTCAAGAAAAGCTATAGCAGAACTAACAGGAATGTCAGATTCGACTGTAAAACGTGAAATTAGATTTCTTAAAGAAAGTGGTTTTATCCGGCGAGATGGTCTGACCAAAGGTGGAAAATGGATAGTAATAAGAGAAATACCAATGAATGAATAAACTATGAACAGACTTCACAAGCCCCACGAGATCATGTGCTATGCCGCAATAGTTGCAGCAGTCCCGCTACTTGCCAAGTTTGTAGAGGTCGCATCAGGTTCTGAACTGCCCCCAACGATATGGCATATTACGTGGCTCATCTGCGGAATATCGCTGGTTGTTGTGTGTTCTTGCTTGGTGTATATCTTTGTGGCTATACCTTTAGAGGCAGTGCTGAAGCGAACGAAGAAATCGAAGGTTCCTTCGGAGCGACAACAGAAAGAGGTAGAGGATGACAAGGAACCTGAGGCTATGATAACCTCAGTAAATGAAGTAGATAGCCAATCAAAAGAACATGGACAGCAACTTGATGAGCGGCACCAGATTTTTCAACCCTATGTGGCCGTTGATGAAGACGACCGACCCACTGCTCCTGTTCTCGACATTCTTGACAGCTTATTCAAGGAGATAAAGGCTAAGAAAGACGTGGGTATCGCCCTATACTGTGTGCGGGATCTTAAATGGCTTGCAAGCTATCCGACATACAACGATATGGTAGCCGTCTTCGGTACAGACATCGTGGGATCGAAAAGCAACTATTCAACTTACATGGCTTTGGTCCGCCAGACGACTGATGACTATAGTAACGCTACGAGCGAATTCCTGACAGATGTCAGAGCGATGAAGCCGAAGTTGAGGCGTATTGAGGAAGGAATGAGGTAAAGTCCCATGGAAACTATTTGTCCCCATCAGTAAAAACTGGTGGGGATTTTTCATATCTATTGAACTCGACTGAACTTTCGTTGAACAACAGTTGAACAATCCTTGAATATCATGAATCTTTATTGAACTTACTGTTATACAGAAAGTTAATAGGTAGCTATGCTTTCGTGCAGTCATTTTTATTCCTAACTTTGCAATGCGATGTTTGAGCAGATCTTCCTTCTGCAACGACGTCGAAGTACCTACTAATCTTTTTTCTACCATGGAAATTACTACTAATCCATTCATCGTGATGACTAAGGCAGACTTTGAGGCAGCCATTGCCCAAATTGCAACCAGGCTGCAGCCTGTACAATCAATTAACCTGCCAGCACCGGCGCCCCCCCACAGTCAGACCGTCGCTGCGGACAAACAGTTCCTTTCCCGTAAGGAGACAGCTGAGTTGCTGAAGGTCGATTTCTCGACACTATGGCGCTGGAACAAGTCAGGCATCCTCAAGTCGGTGAAAGTCGGTCCGCGCCGCGTCCTTTATAAATATGATGACGTAATGAACATTCTAACCTTGGGAGGAGCATAACTATGGAGCAAGACGATTTCATTCAGTCAGCATTCAAAGAGTTGCATCTTCGCAGTGCCGAGGATGCCGGTGGCTTCCACGTGTCATCCATGAACGAGTGCCTGGACAAGGCGCGCTCGTTGCCACCGTTGGTGACTCTCTATCCCAATGTCGTCCTTGAAGGTGACCTCTGTGTCATCTTCGGGCAGTCGGGTATCGGCAAGACCATCTTTGCCATGCAGGTTGCGCGTGATATTGCCGCCAGTGGCAGACGGGTGCTGTATGCCGATTTCGAGATGACACCCCGGCAGCTTGCCCTACGTTATGGCACGGCCGACTTTCCTCTGACACTCTTCCGTGCCGAGATGGATACAGACAACCTGCCGGAGGACATCCTCAAAGGCATTGAGGAGGCTGCACTTGCCAACCAGACCGATGTCGTCTTTATCGACAACATCACAGCTCTCGGGCAGTCGCTTGACAAAGGCTCTGATGCCGGCAGTCTGATGGCAGCACTCAACGCCCTGAAGAAGCAGCACAACTGGACCCTGATCATCCTCAACCATGTGCCCAAGATGTTCTCTGGTGCCGTTCCCTTGTCTTTGTCAGCCATTCAGGGCTCGGCAAAGATCAACCAGCTCATTGATGACGCCATCGGTTTGGGTCAGTCGCACAAGGATCCGTCGATGGTCTATGTCAAGCAGTGTAAGTGGCGCAACGGCGAGATAGCCCTCGACTCCGGCAATGTGGCGCTCTATGAGCGTGGCAAGGATGCTTCGGGCAACCTCTGCTTCACCTTCAAGGACTATGGCTGCGAGTCGGACCATCTGTCAACGGAAAACACCGATGAACGGGACAGTCTGAAGTTGCGTGTCAGGGAACTGTCAGCCCAGGGCAAGTCACAGCAGGAGATAGCAGCCGAGTGCGGCATATCTCAAAGCAAGGTGTCACGGTTGCTGAGGCAATAGACCTTATGCAATTATTCATTTTATTCACTTTATTCAGTTATGCATAAGTGAATAAAATGAATAAAGTGAATAATCTGAATAAAATGAATAACCTGAATAATGAATCAACACGATGACATTACCTATGACAACTATTGACTATGAGCGAGTAAGAGCCACAAGGGCTCCAGTATGGCAGCGGCAGTTGATACGAATTCCCGAAGACAGCATCTCCTGCCATCACTCATCGCTAACCGACTACCTTGACAGGACTGTCTGTTATAGCTCGGAAGGTATGAGGCAGATCGACAGCCTTATAGAGAAGTACCGCCTCGGGGCCGTCAACAAGACGATGAATGACCACTACGGTACCGTTCTGCCCCGTATCAACCGGAAAGATCAAATCTTGGGAGGCTCAGTTATCTACTTCGATGCAGAGAAAGGCGACATGTTGAAAAGTGAACCACTGACAGACAATCTCTATCAATGGTACTGCTTCGACTACTACACAGACGACAGTGTCTTCTTCGGAGAGCATACCCTCTCCGGTAAGCCAGTAGCAGTCGCACAGGAGGAGAAGACCGTTTTGCTCGGTGCCTTGGCGATGCCGGAAATCGACTGGCTGGCAATAGGACATGGCAACGACCTTTCGGAAGAGATGGCCCGAAAACTGTATGGCCGACAGGCCATTCTCTTCGCAGACGACATGAACTGTGACTACTATGACGACCGTTTTGGCAAGTTCATCAAGATTGACAAAAGTTTCGTTGACAAGGATATCAATTCCTATCTTGCCGGTCAGGTCAGTAGGCAGTTTACAGGAAGATGAAACTTAATCACTTTGTTGATTTATCACTTGAAGAGTCAGTGGGCAAGTTATGCCTTTTGTCATGACAACGGCAACTTGCCCACCCTCCAGGGCTGGGAATCAGTTTGCTCGAAACTCGCTCACTTTATCACTTGATATACTAATAACAATCTATACCATGAGTAAAAACATTACACAGAACAAAACGGAGTTCATCCAGTTTCGACTGGACAGAGACTCGAAGATTACAGCCAAGGCGCTTGCCGAAAAATACTTCGACGGGAAGATGAGTGCCATGTTCCGCTACATGCTGAACAATACCGACCTTACGAAAATGTATAATACGGCAGAAGCTAATGGCTTTGACCGTAGTTGTAATGCAACCTTCGCAGGAGGATCTTCAACTCAAGAGGTCATAGACTTACTCCGGTCTGTCTATGACGAATACAAGGCAGAGAACAGGGAACTGTCCGCCATCGGGAACAATATCAATCAGATCGCCCATCATGTCAATGCTAACGCCATGAATTATCCGAACCCGTTGACCCGTCAGGTGGCGGATGATTTAAGGCGAGCAACCAGCGACCTTAGCTCTCTTCGCAGCCAGTCGGCAGACCGGTGGAAGAAAGTTAAGTCAGCTATTAATCACCAAACCGATTAATCGATTAATCACTTAATCGGCTAATCTCTTAATCAACAACCCTATTATTAACCAACATCATTCATCATGATTATCAAGAAACTAAAACAGGTATCGGGAGGCGTGTTCCCCGGTGCCGCCTACAACGAGACGAAGGTGGAGCAGGGCGTGGCCGACTTTGCCGGAGCAGCCAATGTTGACGGTAACTTCCTCCTTGTGCTCGACATGCTCCATGAAGCCGGAGTCAACTGTTCCCATGAAGTAGAACAGTACTTGCAGGACCACTCCAACACCTTCGGCAACAGCAAGTCGACTCGCCTACAGTTCCACTATGCCCTGTCTGTCAAAGGACGGGAGAAAAGCAAGGAGCAGCTTGTAGAAATAGCTCATCAGCTCATGAAGGAGTTCGGCGCCGAACACAATCCCTATTTCATCTACTTTCACCGCGATACGGATAACAACCACGTGCATATCCTCGGCACGAGGGTCAAGCCCAACGGCACGCTGCTCTCCGATCATCAAGACTTCCGGCGACTGAACGAATGCCTTAATAGGATCGTGCAGAAAGACCAGTTCCAGGACATGAACGAACTGCTGTCGTACAGCTTCCAGACTGAGGGCCAGCTCATGAACATCATCCGCGAGTTTGGCTTTACGACCGGTGAGAATAAGGAAGAGCCCGACAAAGTAATATTCTATCATGGTGGCGCGGAGGCCTTTAAGGCTAACCTTGCCGACCTGACAGCACGTAATGCCGTCAGCAAGGATGACCGAAAGAAGATGGAGCGTCGAGAAGATGCATCCCGACAGTTGAAAGCTATCTTCTTCAAGTACCGTGAGCAGAGTCTGATGCTATCCGGGACAAAGGACGAGTCTCAGAAGAAAGTTGGACGAGCGAAGAACAGGAAGGACCTAATGAAGCCTGATGGCCAACTGAAGAGTGACATCGCCCGGCTGACGGACGCTTCAGGCAAGCGCCTCGGAAAGGAGGAACAACAACAGTTGCTGTGGTTTCTGCAGCAGTTGCGGAGCAAGTTCGGTGTCAGCATCATCTTTCAGAAAGACCGCAACGGAGCCATCCGTGGCTACGGCATCGTTGACCATACCCGGAAGATAGCACTCAACGGCAGTGAGGTGATGAAGCTCGCAGACATAGTCGACTTCAAGGAACAGAGGCAGCCACAAGCGCAGGTACGGCCACAAGTACAGGAGCAAACTCAACCGGCAAAGCCGAAGGAGAAGCAGCCTTATCAGCCGAAGGAGGAACATCATTACCAGCGTATGACCATACTTGACGTCTACCGCGACTTGTTCACCGTACAGGTGGGGACTGTCAACGGAAGAAACACTGTAAGAATGACTATGGACGACAGAACCTATGATCATGAAATCTCAGACAAGCAGGTAGCATGGTACCGCAGCGCTAAAAATGATGAGTATCGTGAAGATATCGCCATTCATCTTGCAGCGTTCTACTTTCATAAGGAGATCTACGAGGCATACCGGAAGCGACTGATAGAGGAACGCATCAAGAATAGTGAACCGGCCTGGCGGATACCCTACGACAAGGTAAGGCTCTACAAGTTGATGAACGGCCGATGGCAACTTGCCATAGACGTTGGGCATATGCCTGTCAAGTTCACACTCACGGAGGAAGAAGGCAGAATGTGCAACCGTGCCGACGATGTCCCGAAAGAGCGCGAAGCCTTGAAGTGTCGTCTGGTCAAGGAGTATGTCTTGCGTGCGGAAACCGAAGCCATAGCCGAACACTACCATTATAATAGGGTGGGCATCCGTCCTGATCAGGGCAAGGATGGCTTTGTCGGTACAATGAACTTCATGCAGCAGCATAGCGCCCTCATGCATCGACTGCAGTCTGTGCTTTCCGTCAACGCTACCTCTATGGGTCATAACCGTGAGTATGAGGTCGGTGGACGTTCCCGCTGGGAAGATATCGATAATCAAATCAAATCTAAAATCTATATATAATTC
>ULVN01060101.1_pt1 | contig 12760 bp, 9 predicted proteins | sample 1959491 | NCBI WGS metagenome assembly ULVN01 (sample SAMEA4835787, study PRJEB28245) | human gut metagenome | biome: gut microbiome; material: fecal sample | place: Denmark | collected 2008 | reverse complement strand
CCGAGTTCCGTGTCGTTGCTGGCCACAGGGTTGTATTCGCCACGTCCGCCGGCGGTCAGTCGCTTAGGTGCCACACCGAAGTGATCAATGAGATACTGAACTACGCTGGAGGCACGCAGAGCACTGAGATCCCAGTTGTTGCGGATGTTCTTCATGGATGGTGCGGCTGTGTTGACAGGCACGTTGTCGGTGTTGCCCTCGATGAGCACGTCATAGTCCTTGTAGTCTGTGATGATCTTGGCAATCTTGCTCAGCGTCTCCTGAGCACGGTCGTTGATCTCATAGCTGCCACTCTTGTAGAGCATGTTGTCGGCCAGACTGATATAAACAACACCCTTGAGCACTTGCACGTCGACCTCTTTCATCTCCTCCTTGCTCAGTGAGCGGGTGAGGTTGTTGGTGAGCACCATATTGAGCGAGTCGCTCTTGCTCTTGACCTCCACGAGATGACGGATATACTGGTTCGACTCGTTGATCTGGTCAACGAGCTTTGAGATGTTGATGTTGTTGGCATTGGCGTTGTTGAGACTCTTGTCGAGAGAGCCTTGCAGCGAGGCGTAGTCTTTCTTGGCCTGAGCGAGCTGATCCTCCAAGGAGCTGACGCGAGCCTGAGAGGCAGCGAGCTTTTCCTTGGCGTCCTGATAGTTGGCGGTCAGTTCACGGTTTTCTGTTTGACAATTCACCAAGTCTTTTTTGCTGGCGCAGCTGCTGACGAGCATAGTGCCGGCGAGCAGAGCTACAATAGCGATGTTAGTCTTCTTCATATTATCTTGTTTTTATTTATAAATGTCGTTTCATATATTGCGTTGACCCCGGAACCCTTCGTAATGGAGTCATCGTAAAGCCATTTTATTGCAAATATCGTTATTATGACGCAAAAAAGAAAGGAAAGTTGCATGAGATTAGTTTATTTTAACCACATAAGTGAGCTTTTTAGTTTCTTTTGGTAAGAGATAGCAGGAAAAAGAAATATCCACGCATCAGGAGCAACGATGCGTGGATAAAGATTCCGGCTATGCTTATGGTTTCACTTTTGCCGTTTTCATGTCGCGGTAGAGTCCGTCGACGATGGAGTCGGCAAGCGAGATATTGGGTACCATGATCTCGTCGCATCCGAGTTGCTTGCTCACGTCGAGGAAGATGCGGGCTGCGGGAACGATGACATCAGCACGGTCATCCTTGAGGTTGAACGAGATCATGCGCTCCTCAATGCTCATCGGCTTGAGCATGGAGTAGAGCCGTTGCAGTTCGGTGATGGAGAGCTTCTTGTTTTTGCTTTCTTTGCTGATCTTGAACAGCTTGTTGATATTTCCACCCGAACCGATGATGTGTATGTCGGGGTATAGCTTGGCATATCCTTGCAGATCAGCCTCCATGGCTTTCCAGGCTTCAGGAGTGACGCGGTCAGAGAGCAGACGCAGTGTACCTATATTATAGGAGTGGCTTTCGGCGAGCGTGCCGTCATGGATGAGCGAGATCTCTGTGCTGCCACCGCCCACATCGACGTAGGCGAAGTTGCCTTCATTGGAGTCGGTCTTCTCCACAAGGTTGTTGACGAGCAGCAGTGCCTCGTCGGGACCTTTGACTACTTCCAAGTCGAGTCCGCTCTCCTTCTTGATCGTCTTGATCACCTTCATACCGTTTTCGGCATCGCGCATAGCCGACGTGGCACAGGCGCGGTAGGCATCGACGCGGAAGACCTTCATCAGTTGCTTGTAGGCCTTCATCATGTGGATCATCATCTCCTCACGCTCTTTCGACACCTTGCCGAGCGTGAAGACATCCTTGCCCAAGCGCAGAGGTACGCGCACGAACATCAGTTTGCGCACGCGTTCCAATCCGACAGCCTCGTCGTCGAAGGCCTTGATGAGCAAACGGGCTCCGTTGGAACCAATATCAATAGCTGCTAATGTACATTTCATGTCTTACAGATTTTATGTTTAAACGTTTTATGAATCGTTTATTCAATGATCATCACGAAGCCTCCTCTTGGCGCGCATTTCACGGTGCGCGTGTTAAGAGGCTTGACTTTTTTGAAGTTCAGGCTACCGTCGGTGAGCAATCGGCAGGTGTGCCTGCCTTTCAGTTGCAAAGAGCTGAGATCCACCGTGAGGCCGAGTTCTTCGTCAGTGCCGTTGATGCCTGCCACATACCAGGTGTGTGCCTTTCGTCTTGCCATCACCACATGGTGTGCCGGATAGCCGGTGAGCAGTTTAGTGTCGTCCCATGTAGTAGGCACCGTGCCGAGGAAGTCGCATACTTGCTTGTATTTTTTTTGCAGGAAGCTCTCGGGCCTATCGGCCAGATGCTGTAGTGCGCTTTCGAAGAGCACAGTCAGAGCCACCTCGTGCGCGTCGGTGGTGATGTGTGGGTGCTGAGAATTAGAGAAGGCGCAGGGTGTGTAGTCCATGGGTCCCACCACATTGCGTGTGAAGGGCAACGTGGCGTTGTGCCCGGCAGCGCGATTGGTGAGGGTGGCCCTGTTGTTGTACCATTCGGCTCCGTATACGGCCTCGGTGGAGAGAAGGTTAGGGAATGTGCGTTGCCATCCTCGGGGTAAAGTAGCTCCGTGGAAGTTTACCAGCAGGTGGTGTCGCGCCGCGTCGTTGAGTAAATCGATGCAGTATCGCATCACAGGCTGTGTGTCGCCTCCAAAGAAGTCTATTTTCACGCCGGCCACGCCCATTTTCTCGCACCAAGCAAACTCCTTCTCGCGTTTTTCGGGGTCGTTGAGTCTCCACTTTGGCCCCGGTGCGCCATTTACCCATCCACAGCACGAGTTGTACCACAGCAGTGGCTTCACACCTTTTTCGTGAGCGTAGCGCAGGGCGTCTTCCACGTTACCGCCGTTATCCATCTCGTCCCATTCGGCATCGATGAGTACGTAAGGCAGATGCATGGTGGCGGCCATGTTGATATATTGCTTCACGATCTGGAAGTCTTTGGAACCATGGTTATGTGCCCAGTATATCCAAGACACCATGCCGGGGTGTATCCACGTATTGTCGGTGAAGGTGGAGGGTGGGGCAACGTCTGTAACCAGAGTAGACTCCACCACATCGGCGAGCGAGCCTATTATCATGACTCTCCAAGGGCTCATCCATGGTCCGCTTACGAGGCTGTCGTTTTTGTCAGGCACTATGCGGTACAGATTGGGAGCTTGTGTGTTGTAAAGACAAGCGGCACTATTGTAGTCGTGTATGTCGGCCTCGGTCAGTAATGTCCACACGCCGCTATGTGGGTTGGCCAACACGGGGAAAGCCCACCGTCTGTTGTTGTCCTGACTCCATCCGTCAGTTGTCTTTGGATAGAATTCCTCATAACTGTCGGTCCACTTCATCATCCACCGTGGCGTGCCCTGGGACAGGTCGAAGGTTGTTTGCTCGCCACGCATGGTTCCGTGGTTCATGTTTGTGGCGTACCGGAAAGCCAATCCATCGTTGTAGAGTCTCACAATGAGCGTAATACCCAATCCTTGACTCGGGCTCTTCCCTAAGTTCAGACGATACTCATTAGCCTGATTGGTACAATGCCGTTTCTTACCAGACAGCATGTAGTAGTCGGCCTTCACTGTGGTTGGTTTCCCCACGCCGAGTATGCAGAGGGCTGTGGTGTCGTCGGGTTGTGGCGTAATGCCCAATCTTGTGATGCGTGCCACGGTCACGTTTCCACAGTCAACATTGAGTCCGTGTGTGGTGGCCAGGGCCTTGATTTTTCCATTGGGCGAGGTCATAGTCTGTGCCGGACAGCAAGTTGCCACGAGCAGCAAGGCAAGGCAGAATAGTTTTTTCATAGTTTTTTCTTGATTTGATGAAACATGTACAGGCTGCGTTTGCAGCTTTGTTTGCAAATATCGTGAAAAACTACGACATGTGCAAGGCATTGCCCTTGTTATTGTCTTGAAGCTGCTTTTTTAGTGGACATCGTCTGCCGACGCACTTTATTGATCCTACTGCTCGTTGCCGTTGTGCTGCAGGTAGTATTTGTAGAGTTCTTCCTGGCTGCGGAAGAGTTCGCCCTGTTGCAGTTGGTCGGTACCCTTTCCGTCGACGAGTCGTCCATTGGTTGTGTCACGCAGTCCGTATTCCACCGTGCGTCGCAGATCTTCTTTGAGATCCTCGTCATAGACCGGTGTCATCACCTCGATGCGACTGAGCAGGTTGCGTGGCATCCAGTCGGCCGAGCCGAGGAAGTATTTGTTCTTACCTCCATTGCAGAAGATGAGGATGCGGCTGTGCTCAAGGTACCGGTCGATGATGCCTACGATATGGATATTGTCCGACGCGCCAGGTATGCCCGGCACGAGTGAGCAGTTGCCACGCAGCACAATGTCGACCTTCACACCGGCTTGCGAAGCCTGATAGATTTTTGCCACCACGTCGGGATCGGTGATATGGTTGATCTTGATTTTTGCCCAAGCCTCTTTGCCCTCTTTAGCGTTCTTGATCTCTGTATCGAACATGTGTAGGATACGGTTCTTCATAGCGTTGGGTGAGACGAGCAGCTGACTAAAGCGTACCTGCTGGAACGGTCGGTCGATGAACTGGAAGACCTTTGCCACCTCTGAGACTATTGATGGTCGGGCCGTCATCATCAGATAGTCGGTATACACCTTGGCGTTGCCTTCATGGAAGTTGCCGGTTCCCACGCAGGCGATGTCGCCTTTCTTGCTGCTGATATAGAGGAGTTTGGAATGGATCTTCAGTCCCTCCACGCCGAAGATGACATTTACGCCTTCCTCTTGCATGCGCTTGCTCCACTTGATGTTGCTCTCCTCGTCGAAGCGGGCGAGCAGTTCCACCACGGCTGTCACCTTCTTGCCGTTGCGGGCTGCGCAGATGAGTGCCTTGACGACCTTGGAGTCCTTGGCCAGCCGATAAAGCGTGGTTTTGATTTCTTTGACCTCTGGCTTCAGTGCCGCCTCACGCAGCACACGGATGTAAGCGTCGAAGCTGTGGTAGGGGACATGGATAAACCGGTCTTTCTCACGGATGAGATCCAAAATGCTTTGCTCAGAAAGAAACTCCGGTTTCATCAGATGCTTCCATTTAGGATATTTCAATTCGTCGTGTCCACAGTCGGGAAACTTCATCAGATCCTTATGGTTTTGATAGCGTCCGCTGGCCAGCGAGGTGTCGAGTTCGCGGATGTCGAGGCGCTCAAGAATCTTTTTCTGCATGCTCTGTGGCATGTCGCGGTCGTAGAGCACGCGGATAGGTTCACCGCGTTTGCGGCTGTCCACGCCGATGGCGATACGCTCCATAGTACCGTAGTCGGCATCGTTGTCTACCTCCATCTCGGCATCTTTGGTGAACTTAAAGCTGTAGGCGCGGAAGTAGCTCGGCCTGAGTCCGATGAAGATAAATGGCAGGCAGAATCGGATGACGTCGTCGAGATACATGATGTTGTCGTATCCGTCGGAAGCCGGTATCTTAATGAAGCGTCCAAATGTCTTGTCGGGCACCTTGATGATGGCATATTTCGAGCGTGCGTCTTTGATGATGGTTTTCTCTACGATCAGATAGATGCGGTTGTCTTCCAAGGTGCTCAGATCCTTGATTTCGCTGAGCCAGATAGGGTTTGTCGAACCGTTGAGTTTGTCGTAGTAGAAATTCTCAAGCCATTTCTTCTGTTCGTCGTTGAGCTGCGTCTCGTTGACCATTCTAACCTTGTGGAGTTCCAGCTCGCGGAACACCTGTCGTGTGGCTTCGGTGTATTCCTTGCTGTAGCTTTCGTTGAGCAGGTTGATGGTCTTGATCGTGCGCTTCACATCCTGTTTGGTGTGCTTATCCACGTCGTCGCTGGCCAGGATGCGATTGAGTGAGGCCACACGCACACGGAAGAACTCGTCGAGGTTGTTGGAGTAAATGCCCAGGAATGAAAGACGCTCCAGCAATGGCACGTATTCTTTCTTGGCTTCCTGCAGGATGCGGTGGTTGAAATACATCCAGCTCACGTCGCGTTTGACGTAGAGGTTCTTGAGTCTGTCTTCCTTTGTCATGGTGCTATGTTGTTTGATGCTTGTTGAGGCTGAGATAAGTTTATTTCATTCGGCCGGTTTGGTGTTGGAAGTAGAGGTCATTGGCTTGTCAGCCATTCCGCCTTCTTTTTTCTTTTTGTCTTTCTTTTCTGCTTTTTGGTCGCTTTTCTTATCGGCCTTATCGTTCTTCTTGGCAGTTTTTTCTTCTTTCTTGTCTTTCTTGTCTTTCTTTTTCTCCTCTTTTATCTTCTTGCCTTTGTCTTCATTGTGGCCTACAACCAAGTAGTTGATGTCGCCGTCGTTGAGGTGCAGAGTCTTTCGCAGAGCTTTGACTATATCGTCGGGAACAGAGATGTCGTGCAACTCATCGCAGGAGTCGAAAGCCTTGCGGCTAACCTTCTTAGGCGCACCCTCAAAGACCACGCGCTTGAGCCGGTCGCAATCACTGAAAGCATACGGTTCTACTGTTTCCACCGAAGCGGGGAGCACGATCTCTTCCAAAGCATCACAGTCGGCAAAGGCCTCGCGGGCGATGTCCTTCAGTCCCTTGGGGAGAGTCACTTTCTTCAGATGTTTCTTTCCTGCAAAGGCCATCTCGCCGATCGTCTGTATGGTGGCAGGAATGCTAACCTCTTCGCGGTCGCCCCGTGAATAGACCAGTTGGGTGCGGTCGGAGTTGTAGACACCCTCTTCGTCAATGGCAAAGTCCTCGCTGTCCAGTTTCTGCAATGCCAATGTCAGGACAGCAGTCTCAAGTTTGCCGCCTTTCTTTGACATCTTTGTAATTCTCTCCAGTAACTCTTTCTTATTTGCTTTCATATGATTGTAAGTTGATATGCTCGTTTCCTTTCTGCTTGCAAAATTACCAATTATCTCTAACACATATTGTTCATATCCGTTACAATGATATTACAAAGCTATTTCAATGGCTATTGTCATGTCTTTGTAACATCTGTGTCACCTTTTCTAAATATGGCAAAGCTAACTTTGCGGATGTAAACGCAAGAATGCAACATATATGAAAAAGATTCTGTCACTTGTGCTTTGCTTGCTGGCTGCTTGGTCGGCTCAGGCTCAAGATGTAGACACGCAGCCGCAGGTGCATGGCACGTTGCGCGGTAAGTATGAATATCAGACTTCGGAGGGCGAGGGCCGTTTCGAGGTTCGCACGGCACGTGTCAGTGTCAGCGGCAAGCTGATGCCCGAGGTGGAGTACAAGGCAGAGATCGACCTTTGCGATGAGGGCGTCATCAAGATGCTCGATGCCTACACGCGGCTGAAGCCCTGGCGCTATTTCCAGTTCACCATAGGACAGATGCGTGTGCCGTTTACCATCGATGCCCACCGTTCGCCCGACCAGCAGTATTTTGCCAACCGCAGCTTCATCGCAAAGCAGGTGGGCAATGTGCGTGACGTAGGAGCCATGGCAGCCTATGATTTCCATGTGGGCTTCCCCATTCGTGTACAGGCTGGACTCTTCAATGGTTCGGGGCTGACTGGACAGAAGGACTACTGGACCAAAGGTGCGAATTTCTCCTCCAAGGTGCAGTTCTTCTTTCCCTTTCATACCGATCTGGTGCTCAGTGCGCAGAAGATCACCCCCAACCACAATACGATTATGATGTACGACGGCGGACTGACCTATCACCGTGGACCGTTTCTCGGTGAAGTGGAGTATTTATATAAGAGATATTCCCACCATCTATATAAAGATGTGCATGCCGTGGATGTCTTTGCCAATTATGACATTCCGGTTCGCGACAAGCGTTGCTTGATCAGAAAGATGTCACCGCTTGTTCGTTACGATTTCATGACTGACCATAGTGATGGTACGAAATATGACGACAACGGCAACATGGTCACCACTGACTATCAGCGCAACCGTCTGACAGGAGGCGTGACGCTGAGTCTTGCCAAGCCTTTTATCTCTGATATCCGTATCAACTACGAGAAATATTTCTACCGCAAGGACGGTATTCCCAAAACATCAGAGAAGGACAAGATCGTTATCGAGTTTATGACTCATTTCTAATGTCGTGGGGGAAAATTTGCTTTAAAAGGCATGACTGGGATGTAAAACAGAAAAAATGATTATCTTTGCAATATAACATCAATAAGCAATGGAAGAAGAAAAGAAATACAAGATACTGGTCGTCGACGATGAGGACGACCTCTGCGAGATTCTCAAATTTAATCTTGAGACCGAAGGCTATCAGGTCATTACGGCCAATTCTGCCGAGGATGCGCTGAAACTCGATATAGCTTCTTTTGATCTTTTGCTGCTCGACGTGATGATGGGTGGCATGTCAGGTTTCGCCATGGCCAAACAACTCAAGGCCAATCCCTCGACAGCCAGCGTGCCCATCATCTTTCTCACGGCGCGCGACACGGAAAACGATACGGTCACCGGCTTCAATCTTGGTGCCGATGACTATATCTCCAAGCCGTTCTCCTTGCGTGAGGTACTCGTGCGCGTGCGCGCCGTGCTGCGCCGTACCTCTGAGCACCAAGGCTCAGAACCTGCCGTGCTGCGTTATCAGGGGTTGGAGATGAACCTTGACAAGAAGACGGTGAGCATCGACGGTGCGGACGTGCCCTTTACCAAGACCGAGTTTGAGTTGCTCCATCTTCTGCTTGAGGAGAAAGGGCGTGTGTTCTCACGTCAGGAGCTTATCGACAAGGTATGGCCCAAGGACGTACTCGTGCTCGACCGTACGGTCGATGTCAACATCACGCGTCTGCGCAAGAAGATCGGGCGTTTTGCCAAGTGCATCGTCACACGACTGGGCTTCGGCTATTATTTCGACGCTTAAAGGGTATGTGGCTTGGGACATAGCGTCCCATTATAATGGTTTGTGTTAATGGATAGATATTTTGGTAAGGTGAAAGCAATCTCTGTCGGCAATAAGCTCTATCTGACGGTTCTTTCTCTCTTCTTGGCTTTTGCGGTGGCGTTCATCGTCTTTCAGCAGGCCAGGGAGAAACAATACAAGATAGGGCTGCTGGAATCGCGGTTGGAGAGCTTCAATGCACAGATACATGAGGAGGTACAAGGTAAGCGGCAGCCGGTTGACAGTACGCTGACGGCTCTCGTGAAAAGTTTCAACAACAAGGAGTTGCGTGTCACCCTCGTGCGCAAGGACGGACGTGTGCTCTACGATAATTTCCGGCGCGACTATGCCCAAATGCCCAACCATGCCTCGCGCCCGGAGATCAAGGAGGCTCTGCGACAAGGACACGGCACGTCACTCGCGCGACATAGCAGCACCCTCGACCGCGAGTATTTCTACTCTGCTACTTATTTCAAGCGCGACGGCATCGTGGTGCGCACGGCTCTGCCTTACGACAACAATCTGGCGAAGACTTTGCAGGCTGATCAGCACTTCATCTGGTTTGCCCTGGTGATCATTGTGTTGCTCACCCTCGTGCTCTACCGCTTTGTCAACCGCTTGGGTACAAACATCACCAAGCTCCGCATCTTCGCTTCGCGTGCCGACCACAACGAGAGCTTGGAGACTGAGGACCTCGCGGCATTCCCCGACGATGAGTTGGGCGAGATCGCCGAGCGTATCATCAAGATATATAAGCGTCTGCAGACCACACGGCGCGAGCAGGATATTCTCAAGCGACAGCTCACGCAAAACGTGGCGCATGAGCTCAAGACGCCCGTGGCCAGTATTCAGGGCTATCTCGAAACAATCCTTGAGAACCCACATATCGATGCTCCTACCAAGGAGATGTTTCTCCAGCGCTGTTATGCCCAAAGCGAACGGCTCACCTCATTGCTCCGCGACATCTCCACGCTCAACCGGCTCGACGATGCACCTAACATGCAGAACTTCGAAGACGTGAATATCTCCGAGATGGTGCAGAACATCCAAAAGGAGACAGCCTTGCAGTTGGAGCAACGCCATATGACATTCCATAACTATCTGCCTGGCGAACTTATCGTCAAGGGCAGTCAGTCACTGCTATACAGTGTCTTTCGCAATCTCACTGACAACGCCATCGCCTATGCCGGCGAGGGTACGTCGATCACGATCACCGCCGAGCGCCATACCGATTACTGGACGTTTGTCTTCAGCGACAATGGAGTCGGGGTGCCGCCCGAGCATCTCTCGCGTCTCTTCGAGCGCTTCTATCGTGTTGATAAGGGACGCAGCCGCAAGATGGGCGGTACGGGCTTGGGACTGGCCATCGTCAAGAATGCAATTCTATTGCATAAAGGTACCGTCAACGTGCGCAACAACCCTGATGGTGGTCTTCGCTTCACGTTCACTATAGCGATATAAATATGAGGCTGGGTCTTTCCTTTTGTCAAAGGCTCAGCCTTACTTTATCTTGTGAAGGGTACTTGCTTATCTTGTGAAAGACACCTGTCTTTCCATTCCGTTCATTCCTCTTACCGTCAGCCTATATATCTGCTCCTTTACGAAAGGGTAACGCCGGAAGTCGGCGAACGTGGCGATGGCCTTGCCGTCAATGGCCACGATGGTGTCGCCCCGGCGTAGGCCTGCCCGGTATTCAGGGCTGTCCTTCATCAGCAGGCCGACCATGGCACGCCCGTCTTTGCCCGGCACATAGGCAACAGTATAGGTTTTGTTGTTCACCTCCACGCTGTCGCCGCCCTCGTAAGGCTGGAAGAAGATCTTGCGGCGGAAACCGTTGATGGTCACCGTGCCATAGCGCAGGATGCTCGCCCCGATGCGGCTGGCGCCTTGTGTGGTCATTGCTCTTACATCTTTGAACGAGAACGTATCCCATTTCAGTCGGTCGAGTTTCATAAACACCACCTCCGACGAACGCTCAGCACCTAACTGTCCGATGGTGAACGAGCCGTTGACGCGTTCCTCCACCTGACTCTCCACATTCTTGCTCTTATAGGCATGCACGTCGAAGCTCTCCTTGTTCATCGTGAAAAGCTGGCGGGAGCCCGTATCGAAAAGAACCTCGTCGGTATGGCGCTTAAACGGACTGACAAGCACATAGGGCACGAACCATTTCAGCCGATAATGCAGCCCCACGCCGGGCTCGTGGTCGAAATAGTCGCGACGGTCGGTAAGGATCATTCTGCCATGAAGAGCGTCGATCTTGCAGCATAGTCCCTTGTTGAGCAGGTCGAAGCCGAGGATAGCGTCATAGGTGTGGCGTGTGGTCTGTGGGCGGAACACTGAGGCCACATAGTGCTGCAGAGTCAGCCTGCCGATGGTCAGCGGCGGCAACTCCACCACAGCCACCGTGTCGAGATTGCCGGCGGCGTCGCGACTGACGACATTGCCCAACGGGCGCAACCCTTGTATGACACTGCCCATGTAGACTGAGCCCTGGCTCGATCCTGTATCGAGGTTGAAGCGACAGGGACGCCCGCCTGCTGTGCCCATGATGTATATCTGGTCGTCGACAATCTCTATGGGGATCGTATCGACGAAGTTTGTCTGGGAAAAGGTGAAACTGGTGTCGTAGCTGTGCATCTGTGCCTGTGTGTTCAGACAGAGCAGCAGGCCGACCAGCAGGATGATGGTCCTTTTCATGTTTGTATCATGTTTACTATGTGGCAAAGTTACAAAATATGTGCTATTGGTGCTTGTCCTTTTGATGTTTTTTCTTAATTTTGTTACCAAAACACGATGACTATGAGAACAGAATTTGAAAAGATGCGCTCGCAAGAACTCTATCATATCGATGATCCTGAGATACAACAGAGTTGCAACGAAACTAAGGAGTTGCTCTTGGCGTTCAATCAGACCACGCTGACATCACCCAATTTTCGGTTGTTGCTTCAGCGTGTGGCACCGGGCATACCCGACTCGTCGGTGATCTGTCCCCCGTTTTATTGCGACCATACCAGCAGCAACCACATCGGTGAGCACGTGTTCATCAACTACAATTGTACGTTTCTCGGTGGAGCCATCATCACCATCGGTAATCATGTGCTCATTGGTCCTAACTGTCAGTTGCTTACACCCCAGCACCCCATGAACTATCTCGATCGACGCAAGCCCATGGAGACGTCTTACCCGATCACCATTGGCGACGACACTTGGCTTGGCGGCGGCGTCACCGTCTTGCCTGGCGTGACCATCGGCAAGCGCTGCATCATCGGTGCCGGAGCCGTCGTCGTGCACGATATTCCCGACGACAGCCTTGCTGTGGGCAACCCTGCTGTGGTGAAGCGTCGTCTCAACAATGAAAGTACAAAGCAAGGTTAGACATAAGTCGCTTATCTTTAGACAGAAACGCATGCTTATTCTTGGACAGAAAGACATAAAGCACATATAATTAGGTCGGGAGAAGTAAGGCTCATCATCTTATTTCTTAGACAGAATGAAATTAGTCTCTCGTTAGTCTCTCGCTTTGAAACTAACAGTCTCAAAGCGAGAGACTATTGGTTTCAAAGTGAGAAACTATTAGTTTCAAAGCGAGAAACTGTTAGCTTCGTCTTTCGTTGAGAAAGTGCTCGGCAGTCTCTCACGCTTGTTGTGCTGGGCTCTTGTCTTCTCGTGCTGTCTTCCTGTCGTGTCGTGCAGTGTTCTGTAGGTTGCTGCTGTGCAGCGACGCTCGTCCTTATTACCCTTTGCTCTCTTCTCCCTATATATTAAATAAGGTGCCGTGCTCTCTTTTTGTCAAACAAAACGAAAATTTGCGTATTTTCTTCAAAAAAACATGGTAAAAGTTTGGAGGGTATTGGTAAAAACTGTACCTTTGCACTCGCTTTTCAGAACTACGGCAAACGCCAAATACTGAGAGCAACGAGAAAGAGTTCTTTGAGAAGATTACATA